>Ga0155895_107_pt1 | contig 4943 bp, 2 predicted proteins | sample RifCSPlowO2_01_FD_107549 | JGI IMG/M metagenome (GOLD analysis project Ga0155895, IMG submission 107549) | Candidatus Sungbacteria bacterium RIFCSPLOWO2_01_FULL_54_21 | reverse complement strand
GACCGTACTTACCAAGCGGCAAAAAGAATTGGGCGCGATTCTGCTGGACATCGGCGGGGGGAGCAGTTCGTTTATTGTCTTTGAAGAAGGCGTGCCCGTGCACGCGGGCGCGATTCCGATTGGCGGCAATCACATCACCGGAGATGTGGCAATCGGCTTTCGCCAGGCATTTGATGTGGCCGAACAAATCAAGCTGGCGTATGGCACTGTCATGGCCGCGGACTTGCCAAAACGCGACGGCATACGCCTGGCGGAATTCATTCCCGGCCAGGAAGAGGTTTTTTCGCGTCGCACGCTTGCCGAGATCGTTGAAGCGCGCTTGCAGGACCTCTTCGAGCTTTTGCAAAAAGAATTGCGCCGCATCAATCGCGCGCGCCTCCTTCCCGGCGGTGTAGTGCTCATCGGCGGCTCGTCCTTGGTGCCAGGCATCTTGAACCTTACGCGCAGAGAGCTAGAACTGCCCGTGGAGCAGGGTGTGCCGCAGGGATTTTCCCCGATGTTGGATGAAATCGAAGGCCCGCCCATGGCCGCAGCGCTCGGTATTGCGCGCTGGGCCGCGGGCAAGCGCAAAGAACCTGGCGCCGGATGGATGCGTCATTTTCCCTACGCGGGCGGGCAGGTGCGGATCGTCCGGTGGCTGCGCTCTTTACTTCCCTAGCGCCGTCCGATATAGTATGTCCGATAGGGCGTTCCGCTGCCGATGTTGCGCGGTCGTTGAGCGCATGGAACTCGTGCCCGTCGTACCACGCTCCCGTGTCCCGCTGCCGAGATTGCGTGATGTTTCCATAGTATGGGCCACCGTTCCAGACGTGCCGTGCCGCTGAGCGAAAAGCAATGTCGGGAGCGGCGCACGCAACATCGGCAGTGCTATGCCAAAGGCCGGTATCAATAGTCGGCAGAGGGACTTTTATTTTTATGCCAAATGTAAAACCAGACATTGAAACATACGCCCGCATCAAAGTCGTCGGTATCGGCGGCGGGGGGGGCAAGGCGGTGACGCGTATGATCGACCACAAGATCAATGGGGTTGATTTTTTGACCATCAATACCGACGCGCAAGACCTGCATTTTACCAAAGCGCGGACCAAGATACATATAGGAAAGAATCTGACCAAGGGCCTGGGAGCGGGCATGAATCCTGATTTGGGGCGGCAAGCCGCAGAGGAGAATCGCGACGAAATCCACGAAGCTCTCAAGGGTGCGGACATGGTGTTCTTGACCTGCGGTCTTGGCGGGGGCACGGGGTCCGGCGCAAGTCCGGTGATTGCCGAAGTATCGCGCGACTCCGGTGCGCTGACCATCGGCGTGGTCACCAAGCCGTTCAATTTCGAAGGCATACAGCGCACGCGCATTGCCGAGGATGCGTGGCGCGAATTGCGCGATCGGGTAGATGCGCTGATTACCATTCCCAATGATCGGCTCCTTGCGGTGATTGGCAAAGATATGCCGCTTTTGTCCGCGTTTGCGATCTGCGACGACGTATTGCGCCACGCGGTACAAGGCATCTCCGATCTTATTGTCACGCCGGGCATCATCAACGTGGACTTTGCCGACGTGCGCGCCATCATGCGCGACACCGGCTCTGCGCTCATGGGCGTGGGTTACGGCACGGGTGAGGATCGGGCGGTTGCCGCGGCAAAGGCCGCAATCAATTCTCCGCTATTGGACATCTCTATTGAAGGCGCGCGAGGTGTCTTGTTCAACGTATCCGGCGGCATAGACCTGACCATGTGGGAGATAAACGAAGCGGCGCGGGTGATCACCGAATCCATTGACCGCGACGCCAAGGTCATCTTCGGCGCCGTGCACGACGAACGGCTCAAGAAAGGAGAGGTGAAGATAACGGTCATTGCCACGGGTTTCCCCGGCGGGCAGGGGGCGGGGCATACGCCATTGGGCAAAGAGGAGCATCAAGTGGAAGTAAAAAAGACCCCCATTTCCTCTTTCTCCGCTACGCCAAGCGGGGAAAAGGCGCCTTTGCCGAGCAGTCGCCAACCAGCCCCGCAGGAGAACGATTGGGACGCCATTCCGGCGTTTCTGCGGCGGCGGAACAAGTAATCCTTGGCATTCAAAAAGCTGTCAAGCGCAAAGAAAATCGTCCCGTGTTTTGACGGGGCGATTTTCTTTTCTATCTAGCATGATTTTTGGGGGCATTTGGTAATTTCCTCTTGTCTTTGTCAACGAAGCTCAAGTTATCCACAGCAGGCAAGAGTTTCGGGGGTATGATGATTATACCTATTTACTGAATTACCGCTGCCGTGTCCCGCTGCCGAAGTTGTCAGCGGTTCACCCGCATGTCCCATCTGTGTCGTGCCGCTGAGCGCGTAAACGATTGTCAATCGTTTACGCAATTTCGGGAGCGTGGCACGGCAGCGGAACGCGCACATGCCAAAAGGAGTCGCCGTATCGTCCATCACAACGGTCGCCGCACGTTCCGCGCTCAACCGGCGCAAAATTCCTCTCAAACGGGTCTTTACCAAAGAGGGCGCGCATCCCTATGACCAAGTGGCGTGGAAGAATATGAAAGTGACGATACGCGGCAGTGGCATGAACAGCACTGTCGAGGAGCGGGAATTGGAATTCCCTGATTTTTGGTCGGATAATGCGTGCAGTATCGCTGGTTCCAAGTATTTTCGAGGCCGCATCGGCTCTCCAGAGCGCGAATCCTCTGCGCGACAAATGATTGACCGCGTGGTACAAGTTCTCGCGGAATGGGGCGTGAAGTTCGGACATCTGGACGATCAGGATGTCGCGGTATTCAGCGACGAATTGCGCTATATCCTGCTCCACCAGCGCGCGGCATTCAATTCTCCGGTGTGGTTCAATGTGGGTGTCTCTGACAAGCCCCAGTGCAGTGCGTGTTTTCTCCTCGCCGTAGAAGACAACATGGATTCTATTTTGGACTGGATCAGGACCGAAGGCGTGATTTTCAAAGGCGGTTCGGGTTCGGGCGTCAATCTTTCGCCCTTGCGCTCGTCCGGCGAGACGTTGTCCGCAGGCGGCCGCTCGTCCGGTCCGGTTGCATTCATGCGGGGCGCCGATTCTGTTGCGGGTATGATTGCGTCCGGCGGCTCCACGCGGCGCGCCGCCAAGATGGTGGTCATGAACATTGACCATCCGGACATCATGCAGTTTATCCGATGTAAGGCGGAGGAGGAGAAGAAAGTCCGCGCGCTCATGGAAGCGGGGTATCAGATGCATGACCTAAACAATCCCGCGTGGAATTCGATTCAATACCAGAATGCCAATAACTCGGTGCGCGTTACGGACGAATTCATGACTGCCGTGGAACAGGACGAGCAGTGGAGCACGCGCTATGTGACGAGCGGAACGCCGGCCAAAGAATATCGCGCGCGTGATCTGATGGCCGAGATTGCCAAGGCCGCGTGGGAATCGGGCGACCCTGGCATCCAATACGACACCACGATCAACCGCTGGCACACCTGTCCGGTAAGCGGCAGGATCACGACGTCCAATCCGTGCTCGGAATATCTGCACTTGGACAATTCCGCATGCAATCTGTCATCCATCAATCTTTTGAAATATCTCAATGCCGATGGAACCTATGACGTACGCCGGTTCATCCACACCGTAGACGTCATGCTGTTTGCGCAAGAAATTATCGTTGACGGATCCAGTTATCCGACCGAGAAGATCGGCAAGAACGCGCACGCGTTCCGCGAGCTCGGTCTGGGTTATGCCAATTTGGGCGCACTCCTTATGGCATGGGGCATGCCGTACGATTCAGATACGGGCCGTCACACGGCAGGCGCTATCACGGCGCTCATGACGGGAGAAGCATATCGCTTTTCTGCGGAGATAAGCCGCCGCATGGGCCCCTATGACGGATACGAACTCAATAAAGAGCCGCAATTGAAAGTCATTGGCATGCACCATGACGCGGTCGGCCGCGTGCGGCCAGGCCTCGTGGGCGATCGCGCGATATACGATGCGGCGGCGAGAGTGTGGAACGAGGCGCTGACGCTGGGCAAAAAGCACGGCGTCAGGAATTCCCAGGTAACGTTGCTGGCTCCCACAGGCACGATCAGCTTGATGATGGATTGCGCGACCACGGGGATCGAGCCGGAATTTGCGTTGGTCAAGACGAAAAAACTCGTTGGCGGCGGCACCATGAAATTCATCAACACCACCGTGCCGCAGGCATTGGAAAAATTGGGATACCGCGAAGAAGAACGCCGCGCCATTCTCGCATATATCGAAGAACACGGCACGATTGAAGGCACACCCGCGATCAAAGACGAACATTTGGCCGTGTTTGACTGCGCGGTCAAACCCTTGCAGGGGAACCGCGTGATCTCGTGGCAAGGACACGTCAAAATGGTGGCCGCGGCCCAGCCGTTCCTCTCCGGCGCAGTTTCCAAGACGTTTAACATGTCTGCCGAGACGACCGCCGAAGAAATAATGGAAGCATACATCATGGGCTGGAAAATGGGACTCAAGGCGTTTGCGGTGTATCGCGACGGATCAAAAGCGGCACAGCCCCTGAATCTTTCGGACAAGGAAAAAAAGAAAAAAGAGCCAAGTATGCCCGTGCGACGGCATTTGCCGCCCACCCGGCCGTCGGAGACGCACAAGTTCTCGATCGCCGGACACGAAGGATTTCTCACATACAGCATGCACGAGGACGGCACGCTGGGAGAAATATTTATCCGTATGTCCAAGCAAGGATCAACGCTTGCAGGGCTTTTGGATGTCGCGGCTATTGCGGTATCCATTGCTATCCAGTACGGCGTGCCGCTCAAGAACTTTGTAAAGCGCTTCTCCTACAGCCGATTCGAGCCAGCCGGGTACACGGAGAATGCGGATATACAGGTGGCGACCTCAATTGCGGATTACATCTTTCGGTATCTGGCTCTGCGGTTTTTGTCGGAATCCGATCTTGATGAGCTTGGCATCAAGGCGCCGCCAAAAGAAGTGGCAAT
>Ga0155895_112_pt1 | contig 6791 bp, 7 predicted proteins | sample RifCSPlowO2_01_FD_107549 | JGI IMG/M metagenome (GOLD analysis project Ga0155895, IMG submission 107549) | Candidatus Sungbacteria bacterium RIFCSPLOWO2_01_FULL_54_21 | reverse complement strand
ATGACGATCGTTGATATCGGCGCCAATTTGGGATACTTCACCGTCATTGCCGCGGGTCGAGTTGGCCCGTCGGGTACCGTGCTTGCCTACGAGCCCGATCCGCACAACTTCGGTCTTCTTGAAAGAAATATCGCGGCAAACGGGTTCAAGAACGTACGGGCGTTTCCAATCGCTCTTTCGGACGAAAGCGGGACCCGTGCATTATTCTTTGGCGACAACCAAACAACCCATTCGTTCGGCGATAAGAGGAATACCGGCCGGTCCGAATCCGTGGTCACCGATACGCTCGACAACTCGCTCAAAACGCTGGGGCATCCACAGATTGACCTTATCAAGATGGACATCGAAGGAGCCGAACCCCTTGCTCTGGAAGGCATGAGAGAGACCGTTCAGGGGAATCCTGCGCTCGTCATACTGTTTGAATTCCATCCGAAGGCCATACAGCGTCTTGGTCGTTCACCCTTGAAGTTTCTCGCGAGATTCAAGGAGCTCGGGTTCTCTCTTTCGGCCATAGATGAAAATCGCAGGACTCGCATTACCATAGACGATATTGCGGTCTTCACGGAAGGTTTTGGCGATAAAGAATTATCCAAGAATCTTATCGCGATCAAAACCTCTTCCGAGGCTGTTTCTTTCTAGAACCCGTTTCAAAACCTGCTCCACCGACAGCGCAAAAAATGGAGCGCTCCGGACCGCTAGGCCAAGTCCTACTCCATTTTTTGCGCTGTCGGCTCCGCTGACGATTTTGAAACGGGTTCTGGAAGTCTCATAGGAGCATGACTTTTCTCGCAAAGCTGGTATAATCAAATCATTATGCCTCACGGGGCGCATAGCACGCTCTCCATCGTTGTTCCCGTCCTCAATGAAGAACGGAACATTTTCCCGCTCTACGAGGCGGTTATCGCCGTCTGGCAAGAGCTTCCCGAATACGCTCGCGAGATTATTTTCGTAGACGACGGAAGTACGGACGGGACGTGGAATGGGATCTCCTCTCTCAAGCGGAAAGACGCTTCGGTGAAAGGCATCCGTTTTGCGCGCAATTTCGGCAAAGAATCCGCGATCGAGGCGGGGCTTCGGGCCGCGAGTGGAGATGCGGTCATCACGATTGACGGCGACCTCCAGCATCCGCCGGAACTCATTCCGAAAATGGTTCACGCATGGAAGGCGGGCAACGATATCGTACGAGGGCATCATACGACGATTGCGCGCCATGGCTTTCCCAAGCGGGCGACATCTTTTCTGTTCTATCGGCTTTTCAACCTGATCTCTGACACGCCCATCGTCCGAGGATCGTCCGATTTCTGCCTCTTTTCCCGCAGAGTCGTGGATGCGTTTGACGCGCTTCCGGAGAAGCAGAAATTCCACCGCCTTCTTTCCGAATGGGTCGGATTCCCCTCGGCCTCCATTTCGTATGAGGCGCGCGAGCGGGGAAGCGGCCGCTCAGCGTATACCCTTACCAAGCTGTTTCCCCTTGCGCGCCGCGCCATCGTCTCTTCTGCCACGAAACCCATGAGCGCGATTCTCATCATCGGCTGCATCCTTTCCGTGCTTGGCGTCGTTCTTACCTTCGGGCTCCTGTATTACAAATATTTCGTGGATTACGAATACATCGGCGGCGCAGTCGTTCTCGCGGCATTCGTCGTCTTCAACAACGGCCTGCTGTTCATCGCCTTCGGCGTCATGTCCCTCTACCAGATAGCCATCTACCGCGAAGTCCAGAATCGCCCGAGCTACATCGTACGGGAGACGGTATGACCGTTTGTTATTTCGGGATCTATGATCCCGTGTTCGGGAGGAATCGGGTCTACCGGAAAGGCCTCACAGAGAACGGCCACGCCGTGCTCGACTGCCTTGACCGTTCCCGCGGCATCACGAAGTTCTGGCGCTTGTGGCGAAAACACCGTGCGCTGCCTCCGTACGATGTCATGGTAGTCGGCTACCCCGGGCATCTCATCGTGCCGTTTGCGAAGCTCATCGCTCGCGGACCCGTCGTAGCCGATCTCCTCGGCTCTCTCGAGGATGCCGAGACGCTCTCCCACGGAGCGGGCTTCTGGAGACGGGTGAAAAGCGCGCTCATTGACCGGCTCGCCGTCTATTTCGCCGATATAGTTCTTCTTGAGAGCGAGGCGCAGGAATCTTTTTTCGAAAACAAGTTCGGTTCGTCGGGGAAGTATCGCGTTCTCTATACCGGCGCCGACGACTCCGTGTTCCGTTGCGATTCAGAGAGAATAGAAGAGCGATTCGTGGTTCTTTTCCGCGGCCGGCTCACGCCCGAATCCGGCATCCTCCACGTGCTCGAGGCCGCGCGGCTTTTGAAGAACGATCCCTTAATCACGTTTCGCATCGTCGGCGCCGGTCCCTTGCTTTCTCGCGCGCGCGAGACGATCACGAAGGCGAACCTTATGAATGTGGAACTCATCACAGAGCGCCTTTCGGAAGAACGTCTGCGCGCGCTCATGTGCGAAGCGGCGCTTTCGCTTGGCCAGCTTTCCGACAACCCACGTCTCTCGCGCACCATTCCCCACAAGGCCTTTGAGTCTTTCGCGCTCGGCATCCCGTATCTTTCCGGTGATACGCCAGCTATCCGCGAAGCCGTGCGAGACGGCGAAACTGGCTTTCTCGTCCCGTCCGTCTCCCCGGAAGCACTCGCAAAGAAGATCCAAGAACTCCGCGCCAACCCCGCACTTTTGCGCAGGGTTGGCGAAGCGGCGAACACAGAGTTCACTTCGCGATTCTCGCCAGGCGCTCTTGCCGATGCGCTTCTCTCAATGCTTAGAAAAAACTAACGTCTCTCCCGATACCATTCGAATGTCGTACGTATGCCGTCGGCGAATGAATGCCGCGGTTTCCATTCGAGTTCCCGAAAGAGTTCGCCACTGTCAGAAGCATACCTGAAATCGTGGCCGGGCCGGTCGGCGACCTCTTGTATGAAGCTCTCGTCGCGGCCCGTTAAGGCGAGGAGCTGCCGGGTGAGGTTGATGTTTGAGAGCTCTTCTCCGCCGCCGATGTTGTACACAGTGCCGCTCGTTCCTTTACGGAAGATAAGGTCTACCGCCTCGACATGGTCCTCGACATAGAGCCAGTCGCGGATATTCTCTCCTTTGGCATAGAGGGGCACTTTTTCTCCCGCGAGCAGGTTGGCGATGAATTTCGGGATGATCTTGGACGTGTCTTGATGAGGTCCGTAGTTGTTCGAACAGCGGGAGATGACGATATTGAGGCCGAAGGTACGGTGGTAGGAACGCACCAAGAGGTCAGCCGCCGCCTTGGAGGCGCTGTAAGGACTATTCGGAGCAAGGGGGGAATGCGTAGTGAAAGGTGGCGCGTCTTTTGCAAGAGAACCGTACACTTCGTCGGTTGATATTTGGTGGAAGCGCGTGACGCCGTGCGCTCGTGCGAGGACGAGCAGGTTATGGGTCCCTACGATATTAGTCTCTACGAAAATACTTGGATTTTCGATGCTCAGGTCGACGTGGCTTTCGGCGGCGAAGTTGATCACTCCTGTCGGCGCATGTTCCGCGAATACCTTCTCAAGCGCCTCCTGATCGCGGATGTCCACCTTGTGGAAACGGTAGTTTGGTGCTCCCACAACCGTGATGTTCTTCGGGTCGCCGGCATAGGTAAGGCAATCGACATTGACGAACAGGATTTCCGGATAGCGGGGAACGAATGCGTTGAGGTAGTTGCTCCCGATGAATCCCGCGCCGCCTGTTACCAGAATCTGCTCGTTATGCTTTTTCATTCTGCTTACGATGCTTGCCCCGCATGTATACGGATGCTTCGTGAAGGCTCTCGAAGGTTCCGACGTCAAACCACGGCTTCGTAAGCTCGATGCCGCGCAAGCGGCCCTCGGAGAGATACCGGTTGTTGACGTAGGTTATCTCATATTCGCCGCGCGCTGAAGGCGACTGGCCCACCAGCTTCTCGAAGACGCCGTTGTCATAGATATAGGCGCCTACCACGGCGAGGTCGCTTTTCGGATTCTCCGGCTTCTCGATGATCTCAAGGATGTCTCCTTTCTTGTTAGTGACCGCGACGCCGTATCGGTGTGGGTCGGGGACTTTTTTGAGGAATACCGTGGCTCCGCCAGAGAAATTCTGAATGGCTTCTGAAATATCGTCTTCAATGATGTTATCGCCGAGGTGCAAGATGACATCCTCCGTACCGACGTAGTCCTTGGCTACCCAGAGCGCCTGCGCGATTCCGCGCGGCTCGTTTTGCACGCCATAGGCTATCTGTATTTGTTTTCCCGTCCGCTTGGAAACGAAGTCTTGTCCGGATCCGAGCAGGTTAACGAACTGCGAGACATACTGCGGCGCCGTTACGATCATGATGCGATCAATCCCCGCCTCAACCATCTTTTCTATAGCGTAGTAGATAACCGGCTTATGGTAGACGGGAAGGAGATGCTTGTTCGTGACGTGCGTGAGAGGACGCAATCGTGTCGCGTTTCCGCCTGCGAGAATGACGCCTTTCATGGGGTGGTTATACCATGGAAAACCCTTGTTTTACGGTGTGCGTTGCACACCGCACCGGTATATTGACAATGGTAAATATATTTGCTATAATATAAGGTAGTAGCGTGTTCTTCACGCTCTCAAGATTCAATCGAATCAACAGGTATCGGGGGTTACCATGAACATAAACGACGTCGCCGCTTTCATCAAAACGGCGCCTATCGAAACGCTTCGCCCGGCGGCAGAAGCACTGGCGTGGCGGCTTCTCATTCATCGGCAAACGCACGATGGATGGACACCGCGCGAGTTGTTTCTTCCCTGCCTCACCATCGGCGGGCTGTTCGGCTCGTTTGAATTCGTCATCGAAGTCACGGATGCCGCCGGGAATAGCATCGGGTATGCGCTCAGGAAGCGCAGTGGCTCGGATATCGATTACACCGGTCAGTTCCATATCATCGGGGTATCGGCAAAGATGAACGAAGGGCCACGCGCTCTACGGAAGCGCGCTTCGGAGGAACTTGGCGGTCTCAGGAATCGCGAAATTGAGACGCTTCTGTCGCGCTCGACTTTCCTCGGCATCGCTCTTCGCTATGAGGAGGGACGCCAGGCGCGTTGCTGGGCCATAACCGAGATCCTCTGTATCGATGAGCTTGCGTTTAAATGTCTTGAGGGCGAATGGGAAATCTTTCGTCCGCCCTTCGACGACCCACGCATCATCAAGTATCACCGACAACACCTGCGCTGGGCAACGCAAACGACACCGCCGCCTATTGCGGATCTTGCCGATTATCCTGATCCGTGAGTTCTTATCTGTGCGAGGCCGCCTACGCGAAAGCGTACGGCGGCCTTTCATTTTGCGGTCTGATAATTTTTCCGATAGCTCTCCCGTATTCCCCGCAAAAGCGTGTAGCGGGGTCGCCACCCGGCCGCGCGCGCTTTGCGAATATCGAGAACATTGTAAGCGACGTCGAGGCCACGGGAGGGGCGATACCGGACGCGCAGCTTTTTCTTTGTGGCGCGCGCGATAAGCTTGAGGAGCGTATTCAGTGAGGTGCCTATGCCGGTGCCGACATTGTAGACGCCGCGCACGTTCTTGTGCTCTATGGCGTGCACGAAAAAGGCAATAACGTCGTCAATATGAACGTAGTCGCGCACGATTTTTCCATCACCCCAGATCTCTATGGATTCATTCGCGAGTCCTTTTTTCAAGAAAATATCTACGGCTCCTTGCGTCTTCGCGTCGACGGCCTTTCTCCCGTAGGGATTACTGATGCGCAAGATCGCAGAGGCGAGGCCGCGACTCCCATATACGCCGATGTATTTTTCTATCGCAAGCTTCATCGCCCCGTGCGCGTTTTGCGGCTCGGTCGGGTCTGACTCTCGCGCCCTGTGCTGACCTCGGTCGCCGTAGACGGTGCCGCCCGAGGAGGCGAAGATGAATTTCGCGACCTTCTTGTGCCGGCATGCCGCCAGGAGATTCAGCGTGCCTACGATATTATCTTGCGCATCTTTCTGCGGATTCTGTTCGGAAGTCGCAGGGATAGTCGAACAGGCGAGATGCACTACAGTGTCGCCCGGTCGCAGTATCTTGAAGAAACCGCTTCGGTTGGAGAGCCGAGAAGAGGCGACTACGACGCGCCGTTTGCGTTTCGCAAGCTCTGCTCTTAGAGCGGAGCCGATGAAGCCCGACGCGCCCGTGACGACGATGCGCTGATTCTTACGCATGGATGAGTCGGAAAAACTCTTGCTTGAGAAGCCGGAGCGCACCCGGTTTCGGATCGGTAGCGACGGTGAAAGACGGATCAGCGGCATGAATACGCTCTACGGCCGCGTTGAGAGCGGCGACATAAGGCCTATAAAGTAGAGGATTCCGCATGGAGACCGGATAACCCGTTAATGTTCCCTTACGATTGAAATACATCTTCAATGCGTGGAAATGGTAGCAGATGAGCGGACGTCCCTCAATGAGGAGCGTGCCGTTCTCTTTGTAAAGACGCTTACCGGATAGATTCCACGGACCGATATTGACGCCTCTATCGGCAAGCACGCGGGCGCCGGAGCACTCCGGCCATTCGTTGAGGTAGCGCTGGTCGCCGAATGCGCCGTTCTCATAGCGATCAGGGCATCGCGCGATGCACTGTGTTCTCCAGCGCTCGAGCGTCGTGCGCGATACGGCGTCTTTGCGCAGGTATATCCATCCCGCATTGTAAACGCCCACCTCATATTCTTTTTTTGGATTGGGAGGAGAAAATTGATGAGGGGTGATTGCGATTGATACGTCAGCGAGGCTGTCATACAGTTTCCGTGGATTGCCGAAAAAAAACATATCTGAAT
>Ga0155895_115_pt1 | contig 7558 bp, 6 predicted proteins | sample RifCSPlowO2_01_FD_107549 | JGI IMG/M metagenome (GOLD analysis project Ga0155895, IMG submission 107549) | Candidatus Sungbacteria bacterium RIFCSPLOWO2_01_FULL_54_21 | reverse complement strand
TCAAACGCGCATTGCCCACCTACCCGATGTTCTTCGCTCCTTCGAGAAAAAACGCCTTTACCTCCTCCCATGCCGTGGGTCGTATCATGCGCGGCGATTTTCTTGAAAGACGCCTGCTTTCTCTGACAACTTCTGTAATTGCCGCGCGATCATAACGTCGGAACAGCCATCGCGCATCTTCCTCCCTGCCATACTCCAGAACCCGCTCGATGACATAGACGCGATGCCGATGTTCGTCCAATTGGCTTGGATCTATATCCCAAAAGAGACGCTCTGATAGAGATGCCTGCACAAGGCACATTATATCATAGATCCTCCAATAAAGACACCAAAGATTCGTGTTTATTTAAACCGATACTGCATACTCCATATTTATCTGATTGTCAAGATGCCTGGGAGAGCTACTTTTGCGTTATACTGGATGTATGAATGGGCAGGCAGATACGCCGAAAAAGGTGCTTTTTCTCATCACCAAGTCAAACGGGGGCGGGGCCCAGCAGTATGTGTACGACATTGCGACGCATCTGCCGAAAGACCGCTTTGAGGCGGTGGTCGCGGGTGGGGGCAATGGCATACTTTTTGCCAAACTGCGGGACGCGGGTATACGGACTGTCTCCATAGCCGGATTGCAGAGAGATGTCGCGGTGCGCGGCGAATGGCGGGCTTTTTGGGGTATCCTGCGGGTACTGAAAAAAGAACGTCCCGACATAGTGCATCTCAACAGCCCCAAGGCCGCGGCGCTAGGCGCTGTCGCCGCTCTTCTATCCGCAGTTCTACAACCTACAGTTGTCTTCACTATCCACGGCTGGCCGTTTGGTGAAGACCGTCCTCTTTTTCAACGCGCCGCGATTTTTTTGATCAGTTGGATGACGTGCATGTTGTGTGATCGCGTCATTCTGATCAACACCGCTGACTACGCCTCTGGCAAGCGTTTTCTTTCTCGTAAGAAACGTGTCCTCATCCAAAATGGCCTTGCGCCGATACCTTTTTTCCCGCGCGAGCGCAGTCGTTCATTTTTTGAAGAAAAAATCGGACGCAAGATCGCAACTGATACCATCGTTATTGGCGCCATTGCGGAACTCACAAAAAACAAGGGCCTTCGGTATCTTATAGACGCAATCCGTCTGCTCGTTCTACAACCTACAACCCACAAATTACAAACTATCATCATCGGCGATGGAGAAGACCGCGCGGCGCTCGAAAAGCAGATTGCTGATGCCGGTTTGCAGTCCAATGTTTTCCTCCTCGGATTTGTGCCTGATGCCGCGCGATTCCTGCATGGTTTCGACATCTTTGTCCTCCCCTCTCTCAAAGAAGGATTGCCGTATGCGCTGATGGCGGCCATGTCTGCGGGGCTTCCCGCCGTTGCATCGCGTGTCGGCGGTATTCCCGACCTCGTCACCGACCAGAAGACGGGATTTATTGCAGAGCCCAAAGACATCCGTGGATTGCGCCAAGCGCTGGGCCGCCTCATTGCCTCTCGCGAGATGCGGGCACACATGGGCGCGGCAGGCCGCAAGAAAATAGAGACAAGCTTCTCTTTTTCTGCTATGATGCATGCTACGATTTCCCTGTACCATGATTCGCGGACGACTCAATAAAAAAGCATTGCTCCTGCTCGCGGGCGACCTCGCGGCGCTTTTTGGCGCGCTCTATACCATACTTCTCCTCCGCTACCCCGACCGATTCGAAGACGCGGAATTATACGAACACCTCGTCGCGTTTTCCATCATCTTTTTTCTGTGGGTCCTCTTCCTCGGCTCGTTCGGCTTTTATGAAATCCGCTTTGCCCGCAACCGGCGCATTTTCCTCTATCGCCTCCTGCACGTCATGGCGGCAAACACGATCCTTGCGATCGTCGTGTTTTATTTGTTTCCGTTCTTTACCATCGAGCCGCGCCGCAACCTGCTCCTCATAGCGCTCCTCGCGACTCTTTTCATTTTTGTCTGGCGTTCGCTGTTTAATCTGCTCATTGTCCGCGCGTCTGCGACGCGCGTGCTGTTCCTCGGCATCAACGCCGAGACCACGCAACTGGCCGACTATCTCCTGTCGCACCCCCAGCTTGGCCAACGGCCCGTGGGATTCATGGTAACCGCTTCCGACGTTGCTTTTGCTCGGCAGCACGGCGCATCTGGGACAGGTACCGTGCAGGCAAACCTCTTACAACTTCGGCAGCGGGACACTGCAACGGACCCCCCTCACCTCGTACTCGATCCGGAAAAATTCTCCCGCGCCGTTCGCGATGTCCGCGCAGAGATCATCGTGGTGTCGCCTGAAATGAAAGGCGACCGCACCGTACTCAAGGCGCTGTTCAGCATCATCCCCGCGGGCATCACGACCATTGATTTTGCGCCGTTCCATGAAATGCTCACGGGCAAGATACCCTTGTCGCTCATTGGCGAGGCATGGTTTCTGGAAAACCTCATCGGCATCCGCAAGCACAGTTACGAGTTTGCCAAGCGCGGCATTGATATATTCCTGGCGCTTGTCATCGGCAGTGTGGGTATGGCCACGTTTCCTTTCATCGCGCTTGCCATCGGCTTGGAAGCGCCTGGCCCCGTATTTTTCCGCCAACAGCGCGTAGGCAGAAACGGCAGGACATTCTCGCTGATCAAATACCGTTCAACATACCGCACCTGGGCTCCAGCAACGCAGAGAGAGCGCACTAAGGAAGAAGCAGGCGTTTATACACGCGTGGGCTCCTTGCTAAGGGCGGCGTATATTGATGAACTGCCGCAGATCATCAATATTTTGCGTGGCGAGATGTCATTTGTCGGGCCGCGCCCCGAGCGGCCCGAATATGTTGCAGAACTCAAACAGCATGTGCCCTTTTATGAAATGCGACTCCTGGTGCCGCCTGGTATCAGCGGCTGGGCGCAGATCAATATGGAGGATGACGCCGCCGTGGAGGACGCTCCGGAAAAAATGCAGTATGACCTCTATTATGTAAAAAACAGGTCTTTCACGCTGGATCTCTTGATCATGATACGCACGCTGTTTACGCTCTTGCACAGGCAAGGAAGATAACCGAACGCTCAAAGGTTTAACGTTTAAACGTCTAAACACTGCGGCTTTTAAACTTGTTGTATGCGTCTGACGCCCGACAAAAAACTCCACTCCCGCGAGCATTTGCTCGCCGATGATCTTTCCCGCATGCTGGGGGAGGAAAGGCGCTTTGCCGCGTATTTGGGTATTGCCAAGCGTTATTACGAATCAGACCTGCGAGGGCTCGTGCGCCGCGTGCTGGAAAAGCAGGATTTGCCGCAGGAAGCGCGCGGCAAATATTTTTTTGCGGCCTTGCGCGACAAGCCCCAGCGTCCAGAATCCCGCCGCCATACGCCAAAGCCGAAGAAGAAAAAGAGGAAAAAAAGAAGAGTCCGCATGCAAAAAAATCATAAGACCCTCCCCATCATAAAAGTGCCGCAAAAAGTGTTGCGGAGCGTCGCTACAGATGTGCCGGTAACCCATATCAGAGAGCCGGACATCCAAGACCTCATCGCGGCGATGAAGATCACGCTGGCAAACACGCCCGACGGCGTGGGGCTCGCGGCGCCCCAAGTGGGACAATCGCTCCGGCTTTTTATCGTGTCGGAAGAAGCCGAAGAGATAGATCGTTCCACTGCCGACATTGAGCGGCGTTTTCGGCGCAGGGCACTCGCGGGACAAGTCCCCGAAAGTGGCATGCCGCCAAACAAAAGCAACATCGGCAGCGGAACACGTCCCTGGAAATACTACGTTTTTATAAACCCTGTGGTGAAAAACAAAGCGCGCGGCAAGGCCCTTGACGCAGAAGGATGCCTGTCGGTACCGGGGAAATTCGGCCATGTGAAGCGGTGCGAAAAAATTACTGTCGAATCCTTGGATGAGCATGGCAAGAAATTTCTGCGCGGCAGCGCCAATTTTTTCGCGCGCGTGGTGCAGCACGAATTGGATCACCTCGACGGCACGCTTTTCATTGACAAGGCGGAAGAAATTATAGAGGTCTCCCCGGAAGAGCCCCGGAAATGACAATGGAACAGCATTCGAACATCCGCATCCTTTTTTTCGGCACATCGGACTTTGCCGTATCCATGCTGGAAGCATTGGTAAAAAACGGGTGTGCTCTTGCGGGCGTGGTAACACGACCCGATGAACCGGCCGGAAGAAAACACACACTTACGCCCCCGCCGGTCAAGATTGCGGCCGTACGCCTCGGCATTCCTATATTACAGCCGGAGCGCCTTGAACCGGACGCACATCCGCACCAGATGCCGACCGCAGATATCATCGTAGTCGCGGCATACGGAAAAATCATTCCCAGAGTCATGCTTGGCATGCCGCCGCACGGCGCACTCAACATCCATCCCTCACTCCTGCCGCGCTGGCGGGGTCCGGCGCCCATACAGTACGCGCTTTTGCATGGAGATGCGGAAACGGGCGTAACTATTATGGCAATGGATGAGGAACTCGATCATGGACCGATCGTCGCTTCTGTCAAACATCCGATGTTGGACAAAAGATATACATATCCAACACTACATGACATCCTCGCGCGGATAGGCGCGGAGCTCCTTATAAAGACATTGCCGACATGGATGGCAGGAGACATTATTCCCGTGCCGCAGGACGAATCACAGGCGACATTTTCAAAAATGCTCACGCGCGAGGACGGCAGAATAGATTGGAAAAAATCGGCAATTGATATTGAGCGCATGGTCCGGGCTTTTCATTCATGGCCAAGCACATGGACGACATGGACGCTCAAAGGAAAGTCCCTGCGTCTGCGCATCGCAGAGGCGGACTGGACTTCCGACATGCCTGCATCAAGCCGGCCCGGGCTCGTATGGCGGGATGGCGCGCGTCCGCTCATAGTTGCGGCCGGATGTGACTCGCTCGTCATCAAAAAAATCGGCGCGGAAGGGAAATACCTCACGGATGCGGAGGCATTTGTCCGGGGCCACGCGAACATTATCGGCGCCGTGCTTGGATAAGCGTTCTCGTACCGTAGCGGGCGTTATCTGATAGATTCCAAAAATTGCTTTCCTTCTTTCTCAAATGCCGGGTCAAGCCGGATGGCTTCTTCTACCTGCGACCGCGCCTCACCATGTTTGCCCGCTTCAGCAAGGAGTGCCGCGTAGGTCGCGTGATACTGGGCATTGGCTGGATATTTCTTTACCAAAGCGGCATAGGCCGCGCGCGCGTTAGCCACATCTCCGATCTGCTGATACGCGCGGCTGATGTTGAGCAATCCGCCTTCGTCGAAATCATTGAGCGTCCATAGGGTCTTCAGCTCCTCGATCGCTCCTTGATTTTTGGCAAAGGCCGCGATGGTCCAGGTATGCGCGGCGGGTATCTGCCACTGCGGCGCCAGACGCCACGCCCTTTGCATGAGACCAAGCGCGCGATCAAGCTGACCCTGTGACAGGTACATCTGGGCAACTTCAAAATAGACCAATTGTTTGGTCGGGCTTTTCTTCAGCGCCTCCTCCGCGACGGCGTTGGCTTCGATGGCATACTTTTGGTCAAGCGGCATTGCAACATTGAGAATACTCAACATAAACAGCAGGTGCTTCACGTCCGCCGCAGGGCGATCGGTTTCTTTACGCAGTTCCGAAAGCGCGAAATCCGTGAAGCGGATGCGGTCTAGGGCAGGTCCGGCCGTATTGCCCACGATGGTACGAACAAGAGATCCCAATTGCTCACGCGCCTCGGTACTACCGAAACTCTGATAGGCAAAGGTTTCCTGGAATGCGGCTTCCACTTCCGCAACTCCGGCATTACTGCGAACGAGCTGGAGCGCACGGATGAGCGCCTGTGACTGTCGTATGGGCCTTATGTTCGCCCACCATCCCCACACCGCGACGATCACCAGGAGTACTGCCGCGGCCACCGCGCCCTGCGCCGCACGATGGCTGCGCCGCTCGCCTGCGGAGGCGCGCGCCGGTGCACTGACATACTCGGTGTACGCGAGAAAGGCAAAGAATAGGAGGTACGAGCTGAAATTATCAAAGACAAAGAGTTTTTGGAAAAAGTCGGTGGCAAAAAGTCCCAGCAGCGCCAGCCCCGTGAAAAACAGCGCGCGGTCGCGGCGCATGGTCCGCACAATCTGCCAGACGGCAATGCCGAGAATACCGAGGTATGCTCCGAGACCGATGACACCCGCGTGCACGCCCCAATCCAGGAATACGTTGTGCGAGCGGTCAAACCACGGTTCCGCGCCAAACAGTCCAGGGTCGAAATACTTTTGAAATACCAGATAATAATTTTCCTGCCCCCAGCCCAGGATCGGCCGCTCGGCAATGCCTTTGAGCGACATTTTCCAGATGAGAAAGCGATCCTGAATCGTGCCCTCGCTGAACGAGTAGTTGGTCAGACGCTGAAGCGCGGCATTTTTCTGGACATAATCCGCTTTTCTGATGCTCCAGAAAACCAGGGGTATGACGATGAAAAGCGCCAGAAGACCTGCCGCGATTTTCCTGCCCATGCTCCATGTGCCATACTTTTCCCCTGTAATAGCAGGCCAGAAATACGTGAGAGCCGCAAGAAACGGCGGCACGGCAAGCACCAGCGCCAGCACCACGCCTCGAGTCGCTGTAAAGTAGATGATGACGAGTTCAAAAATAAGCACCACCATATAGAGCCCTGCCCGCCACCACACGTTCGCGTATTCGCGGATCAGCATGACCAGAAGCCATACATGGAACAGCAAATACGCGGCAAAATAGGTCGGATTGCCGATAGTGGAATCCACGCGGAAACCGCCCTGGAGCGACACGCGATATCCCAGGCGCTGGAGCAGGCCCACGTATGAAGCGGCGACGCTTGCCGCAAGCGTGGTGTGGAAAAAGATCATCCAGTCGGCGCGTGATCGAAAGACACTGATCAGCATGACGAAATACAGATACATGTGCCCCAGCATCATGAATCCCTCCATGCGCTCGTAATTGGAGAAGAACGAGCGATACGGATGCGGCGACAGGAGGTCTGCCAAAAATACGATGGCAGTAAATGCCGTGATGATCTTGAAAAGCGGCGTCAGACGCGGCCGGTATTCCGAACGCGCGACCGCGAGTCCCGCCCAGAACGCAAAAATGATTTCAATGATGATGCGAAACGCGAAATTTTTGCCCGTGATGAACGGGAAGAGCATGGAGGACGCCACATACAGCGGCAGAAACGGCACGACCCACAGCCCGATCTTTACGATCCAAAGGGATATTTTTTCAAATTGGGACATGTAAATATGGTACTATCAGGCATATATGAAGTCAAACAAAAATGCCGGGGGAGCAATGCTTCCGCCGGCGTATTCACTGCGCAAAATTAGAAATCGAGATATGCGCCCGTCATCTCTACCTGCGAATCGTCTGCATCCTTGCGCCTCACGACTTCGCCGACGAGGAGAGCATCCGGACTGTTCATAGCGGTACCACTCGGATGTACGATGGAAATCATCATAATCCCCTGATTGAATACCTTATCCATCTCGGCGTTTGAAACCGCCCCCACATCCTGCGTCAAGCGAAAAATAGGCGGCCGCGCCCATCGGCTCTGGTCCATCACCACGGCGCAATGCGAT
>Ga0155895_132_pt1 | contig 7648 bp, 5 predicted proteins | sample RifCSPlowO2_01_FD_107549 | JGI IMG/M metagenome (GOLD analysis project Ga0155895, IMG submission 107549) | Candidatus Sungbacteria bacterium RIFCSPLOWO2_01_FULL_54_21 | reverse complement strand
CACGAAAGTAAGCATCTCCCAGCCGCCAAATCCAACCCCCACCGCTATAGGTACTGTGATAGGCGCGTCAAAGTAAAAGAGAACAAGGGATAGGCCCCATTTCAGAGTTTCCTCGATAAGGGCGATGGTGCCGAATTCATAGGGTTGGGAGAGGAGAGGGTGAAGTGGGCGTTCCAGTATTATGGCGATTGGATTCAGACCTACGGCTATCAAAATTGCCAGCAAGAATAGGGTGGCCTTCTTAACACTCATACCTGAAAAGATAACACGATTCGCGCTGGCAAAAAAGAAACAGGAGTAGTATCGTCATACATATAAGAGATTACAAGGATTATTGCGTGCGGAATATGATGTAGACCAAATATCTTTAATTGCCTAAACCTCACCAGGCCGTGGGGCATGGCATAAAAATCCCGCTACAGGATAGAGAGCTCGTCGTCAGCTCACCTGTAGCGGGTCATATCCGAAAGGATATGGGTGGCCGAAAGGTCATCACTGGCGGCGGGCTTTGTGCTTTCCGCCAGAGGGCATTATAAAACCCCGCTACAGGTATGCCTCAAAATAGGAATGGAAACTACAACCACACGGAGCTTGTTTGGGATGGCAAGTTTGAGAAATCTCTTGAATTGCCGCCAAAACGAGCGGTGAGTAAAATCGTCCTCCCCTTTCAGGCGATTGAACTCATCAATGAGCCGCGAGAGGGCACCGGCGCCAGTCGGCTCTTTAGCGGACAGAAGAAAGAGGGATGGAGTAATAAACTGATCTGGGGCGATAACAAGCTCGTGATGTCATCGCTCCTCAAAGAATACGCCGGTAAAATCAACCTTATCTATATTGATCCGCCTTTTGATGTGGGGGCGGATTTTTCTGTGAGGGTCAAAATTGGCGACGAGGAGATCACTAAAGAGCCATCAATTCTTGAAGAAAAAGCATACAGAGATACATGGGGCAAGGGCACGGACAGCTATCTACAGATGATGTATGAGCGGTTATTACTCATGCGAGAACTGCTTGCCGAAAATGGGAGTGTTTATGTGCATTTAGACTGGCATATCGGACATTATGTTAAGGTTCTTTTAGATGAGGTGTTTGGCAAAGATAGGTTTTTGAATGAAATTATTTGGGCATATAGAAAGTGGAATATTGCGTCTAATGTATTTGCAAGGAATCACGATATTCTTCTTTTTTATCGCAAGGGTGAATCCCACACATTCAATAACTTATATATTCCAAAATCGGAAAAGTCGAGTGGCAAGGGACGGGCTTGGCAAAGCGTAATTGACCCCGAAACGGGCAAAAGGAAATCTGTTCTATTAGAACAGGAGTCAAAAGGAACGCCGATGCCAGACAACTGGGAAATTTCAATGATAAATCCAGTTGGCCTGGAACGTCTTGGTTATGATACGCAGAAACCAGAAGCATTATTAGAACGTATCATCAATGCTTCCTCAAAAGAAGGTGATCTCATCGCTGACTTCTTCTGCGGATCCGGCACAACCGGAGCAGTTGCGGAGCGGCTCGGCAGGCGTTGGATTATGAGCGATCTGGGGCGTTTTGCCATTCATTCCTCGCGCAAGCGCCTCATGGAAGTGCAACGCAAGCTCAAAGAGGAGAGCAAGGGATACTACCCCTTTGAGATTTTGAATTTGGGGAAATATGAGCGTCAGTATTGGCAGACCGCCGTAGTGAACGGCGGCAGGAAAACAAGCGAAGAGAAAAAGATCGCTCATTATGTGAAGTTCATCGTCGAGCTCTACCACGGAGAGGTCATCGGCGGCTTCACTCATCTGCATGGCAAAAAAGATAACGCCTTTGTGCATATCGGGGCAGTGGACGCGCCGGTAACCATGAATGAGATAAAGGAGGCAGTTGAGGAGTGCAAGAAAAACAGCATCAGCCGTCTTGATATGCTCGGCTGGGAATGGGAGATGGGTGTGAACGAGGAAGCGGTTAAGTGGGCAAAGAGTAAAGGTGTGCGGCTCAAGCTCCTGCAGATTCCGCGCGAGGTCATGGACAGACGCGCGGCAGAAGACGGTGATGTAAGATTCTTCGAGCTTGATTATGTGGAGGTAGACATTGAAAAGAAGGGCTTGGCGGTGCGCGTTGCGCTCAAAAACTTCGCCATCCCAAGCGAGGAATTTATCCCAAGTGAATTGCGGGAGAAAATACAAAACTGGTCTGATTATATTGACTACTGGTCAGTGGACTGGGATTATGAGCGGTTGCGATCTGCCGAAGACGAACCGATCTTCCAAAACGACTGGCAGACCTTCCGCACCAAAAAGAATCCGAAACTGGAATTGCAGACACCGGTACATGCGTACTCCAAGAAGGGCAAGTATCTCATACTGGTCAAAGTCATTGATATCTTCGGCAACGACACCTCAAAGGTGATTGAGGCAAGAATCTGATATGCCAAATCCCTTTCAGATCAAAGAAAAAAACGGACGGCGCATGTCCGCGTCTCCCATTGTCAACGCGCTCCGCGAGGCTGTTTTTGATTGGCGAAAGCGCGGGTATGAGGGAGCATCCGAAACAACAAAAAAGCTACTCAACTTTTGGTTTGAGGAAGAACACAAGAATTTTCAATACTACTTTGCCCAGCGCGAAGCGGTTGAGACGCTTGTTTTTCTTTATGAGGTTCAGGCGTTACGAACCTTTTTTGACATATGGCGTAAGTTTGACACCGCGCAAAAGATTGATCCGCGGGCCGCAGAGGAAGTATGCCCACGCTATGTTTTCAAGATGGCAACCGGCTCCGGCAAGACAAAAGTAATGAGCTTGGTAATAGTGTGGTCATATTTCCACAAGCTCTATGAGTCGAATTCTCCGCTCGCCAAGAACTTTGTCTTGATCGCGCCAAATATCATTGTCTTTGAACGGCTCAAGGAGGATTTTGCCGACGGCAAGATATTTAAAGACGATCCGCTTATCCCGCCCTCTTGGATAGACGATTGGAGCATGAAAGTGTTGCTACAGGACGAGTTTGCAACCGCAAATCCGAACGGCAACATCTACCTGACCAACATCCACCGCCTCTATGAAAAAGAGGAGAGCGGGGAAGAAAACCCGATTATTGACCTGATCGGCAAGAAGCCGAGCGGCGCCATAGAGGTGTCCGGCAAGGAACTCATCCATCAGATTCTATCGCATAATGACTTGATGGTTTTGAACGACGAGGCACACCATGTCCATGACGAAAATCTGGCGTGGTATCAGATCATCGTGAACCTTCAGAACCAAATCAAGGAGAGTAATGGAGTCGGTTTATCAGCTCATCTTGATTTCAGCGCCACCCCGAAGCGGCAGACCGGCACACTATTCCCGCAGGTAGTAGTGGATTATTCATTGGCAGAAGCCATAGAGGATGCGATTGTAAAAAGACCGATTCTGCCGGATGAGAAGTCAACGAAAGATTTTCGGGAGACCGCGACTGATAACGCCGCGATGCGATACAAGCCGTGGATTGATCTTGGTGTTTCTCGCTGGCAGAAATACCGCGATACACTTGCCAAAAGCAACAGGAAGCCGGTGTTGTTTGTGATGGCGGATGATACCGCTTCCGCAAAACAGATCCAGGATTATCTGGAGAGTCAATATGAGGAATTGAAAGGCAAGATTTTGGAACTGCATATTAAGGTCACGAGGAGCGGTGATATTTCCGAGAGCAAGAGCAATCTTGAATATCTCAAACAATTGCGCGAGGCAGCGCGCAAAATTGACTCAAAAGACAATCCGTATCACGCCATTGTCTCTGTTCTGATGTTACGCGAGGGTTGGGATGTAAAAAATGTTACGGTCATTGTCGGCTTGCGTCCTTATACAGCAACAGCGAATATCCTGCCGGAGCAGACTATCGGGCGGGGGCTACGCAGAATGGATGCGAGCAACCTTAACTGGAGAGAGAAGGTTGATATCATTGGCACACCGGCGTTTGAGGAGTTTGTCCGTCAATTGGAGAAAGAGCAGGTTGAGTTTGAAACCGGATCAATGGACGAGCCACCCGCATATAAAGTCATCTATGTTGAAGAGCGAAAAGTTGACCAGTTTGATATTGCGATACCGCCGTTAACTCCTGCGATTGTCCGCGAATCAAGGAATATTGCCAATCTTACGATTGAGAAACTGGAAAAAAGGGTTGTGAGGCGTAAGAAGTATAAAGAGGATGAGATCAAAAATATCATCTTCATTGACGCGCTCACCAAAGAAAAAGTGGATGAACACGCCTACAGAATGGAATACCCCAAGAACCCAGAGAGCGTCATCTCCTTTTATACCAAAATCGTCCTGCAACAGACCAAAAACACCGGACAGTTTGCCACACTTTATCCCGTCATGCGCGACTATATCCAAGACACTCTATTCGGGGAAAAAGTCGATCTCGGCGACCAGCAGATTCTCAAACAGTTATCAGAGCCGGACGCACAACAGGCCGTCTATGAGGTCTTCAGTGATGCGATCAACAACCTCACGCTTGTTGAGCAGAGTGTGGAGAGCGGCGGGGAGTATCTCAAGGCGTCGCAGGCAAACGGCTTTGAATGGTCTGGCGAGACATATGATGGCGAGAAGCAGATATTCAATCTCGTGGCGTGTGATAGCAATTATGAGGCGCGGTTTGCACAATTTCTCGATAGAGCCGATGATGTGATCGCGTATGCAAAAAACAACCGGTATGTGCACTTTCAGGTGGAATACTTGAGCTACAAGGGCGGTATGAGGTATTATTACCCAGATTTTGTGGTAAGAACAAAAGACGGCATGTTCGTTGTTGAGACCAAGGGACTAGAAGACCTTGAGGTTGCGAGAAAAGACGAGCGGATCAAGGAGTGGTGCAAGGACGCCTCCCGGATTACCGGACAGCGTTGGCAGTATCTCAAGGTTCTCGAGGATGATTTCAAGCGATATTCGTTCAATGAATTTAAGGATGTAGCGAATTTCCTCGGTAGGGGCACCGGGGCGCTTGCTACACTGTTGTAGGTTCCGCATACCGCATCTTATAATCGTACCGTTGCACGACATCAGTATCTGTGCTTTATTTTGAATTGGCACTGCGACTATAACAAAGTGATGGTTACCGCGGAACCAAAATGGTATGCGAAAATTGAGAAGATTAGAAATTAAAACAGATCAACTCCTCCCAGAGGGTCGATTTATCTATTACTGCAACCACGACCCTGCTAACAGTTATACCGGCGGCAGAATGGAAATAAATGAAAGACTTTTACGAGCGGCTGAAAAAGACGAGTTGATAAAACCAATTCTGCAAGTTGAGGGAAAAGTAAGGCAGGACGATGGCACGGAGAAAGAGGGACTGGTCAATTACTATAGTCCCCACCAGATTTACATACTTGCTGAATTAAAAGGAAACAGCGTCAACGCAGATGGTTATTTGGATGACCTGAACACAAAGGGCGTTAAGGTAGGTGAACAAGAATTAAGATTTATTAGATGGGGCGGCGACGGTGCTTTTTCAGCTAATAGTTCACGGAGAAATGCCGATAATGACGACATAGTTGTCAACGCCTATAAAGTTTCGGACTATCTGCATAGCTTTTTACAATTATTGCATAGTTTAGAACCAATACCTCGCCACCAGCGCTCGGAAGAAAAACAAAGATATTGGAGCGACGCTTCAATACTTGAGTATAATTTTGAACCGCTAAAAAATGGCGGCAAAAAATTGCTAAAAACCTATGGGTTGGATGAGAAAAGATTGATTATACTCCGCAGAAACATTGGATACTTTGCGGAAGCGATAGACCCCCTTGCTCACTGGCGTTACTACATCAAAAGACACCCCGAATGGAAAAAGGATTTGTTAAAAGGAGACGCTTCGCTGGCTCAAGAAATTTATCGTCTATACGATTTACTAACTGAAGTTTGGGAAGTTGTAACAGGAGAGAAATCCGAACCGATTTTTGAATTCTTGCATAAAGATTTTAGCACTCAGTTGGATGCTCCAAAGACCAAATACCTGCACGGAGAAGATATTAAAGCGTTGAAATACTCCGTTGAACAATTCAAAAAATGGAGGCGAAAAAAGGATAACAAGCCATTTGTTGGCGATGAGATAACAAAAAAGATAAACGCTGTTGGAAAAGAACTTGCCGAGTATGAAAAGACGTATGGAGACAGGAGCTACGCTGGCAGTATGAGGAGTATAAACGAAGAAGACGCTATTGAATTTGATAAGTTAGACCCTCACGCCAAACAATATGCCGAGATGATACTACATCAACGAGAAAAACATAAAGGGGTGAAGCCAAGCGAACAAGAAATTAAACAAGAGGTAGCTTATGCGATAATGAGCAGATTGGGAGATTTACAACGAGAACTTCGTCAAATTTTCTCGGGTATAAGTGGACAATTTCGGGAGAAAGAAAATGCCGCTTGGCAAATAGTGAACGATTGGGGTAGTAGATGGTGGTCGAAAAACAGAGATAAACTTGAGGGTTTAAGCCGCGAAGAGCAATTAAAGTTCTCATCCGTAGAGCGAGAGAAAGTTGAAAAGGAAGCGAAAGATTGGCGGCAGAAATCAAAAGATTTCTGTCAAACCGTTTCTGGGTACGCGGAAGTTGTTTTTTGCTCGGTTTGTAGAAAAGAACGTATTAAGGCATCAAGCGAAAATTCATTTTCAGGAATGGAGCCCCGCTATGTAATTCTTTGCGATGTATGCAAGGATCGCGCGCGCGAGGATCGATTGTTATCACCATTGCCGTCTCCCCTAAGGTGCCATGGGTGCAGAAAGGTACTCTATCGATTTGTTGGGGAAAATGAACTTGCAGAAGATACTGAGCTGTTTAAGAAAGCTGCGAGGGTAAGGGCGAATGGGCAAACCTTCACAAAGTATCGTATCGCGCTTGACTATGGGAGAATGCATGTTCATACTGTATGCGGTTGGTGCGGCGAGATAAATGAGTTCAGGCTCGACCACGGATGGGGCCCTTGACGGACAGACTATCCTTCGCATATACTGAAGAAAATAAAACGGCTGCATATCACAGTCGCAACCCTCTCCATCGAATTGGAGGTGTCCCCATCAGAGGGATACTACACGGGGCCGAGAAGCCACGTTTAGGGGATGATAGCGGAACGTGAGTCCGCCAAATGTCGTGAAAGACGACCTCAGTACCTGCGCAAGCGGGAGTTTGAGGCCGTCTTTTTCTTTTTCAAACCCCCAGTCGCAGGACTGGGGGCATTTTTGTTTCCACGGGCTTATATATGACCAAAGACGCGCCGCAACTCAATATCAAACTCCACTTCAACGACAGCATCGCCGAGGAAGCTGAACAAGCACTATTCAGTCAGTTATTTGATATCCTCGGCGTTTTTGAAAAAGATCCCACTGATAATAAGGACAGCTAATAAATCATAACAACTTAATCTCTCTTGCTGGCCATGGATGTAAGCGCGGTTGCTCATCCATGTCCGACAAGAGAAATAGCAACCGCGCATGGAACAATTCCCTATTCCTTCTTGTCTCCCCGAGGAGAACCAAACCGCAGAATCAGGTTACCCCCTTGATCAGGAGTGGCTGGCGGAAGTTCATCAATCATGGCTCCGGCAACCGAAGCCGACCACCAAAGAGCTCTTTGAAATATTCCCGGAAGCGGTTGAGGCCGTGGAAACGAACCTGCGCGAGGAAGAA
>Ga0155895_126_pt1 | contig 7852 bp, 6 predicted proteins | sample RifCSPlowO2_01_FD_107549 | JGI IMG/M metagenome (GOLD analysis project Ga0155895, IMG submission 107549) | Candidatus Sungbacteria bacterium RIFCSPLOWO2_01_FULL_54_21 | reverse complement strand
TCTCGCTGTCGGCCGTCAAGGGGAATCCGTCGGGGGGTACTTCTTTACGAATATCGGCCTCGGCATTGGCACGTCAACGCCGGGGGGTGCGTTTGCGATTGCCACGACGACGGCTGGCGCCAACACCGCGTTTCTCCTCTCAAATCTTGGCACTGGCTATACGGCATGGCTTGAAGACGCGGCCAACGATACCACGCCATTCGTGATTGACGCAAGCGGCAACCTGGGCATCGGAACATCTACGCCGGGATCCATTCTCGCCATCGGTCGCCAGGGAGAGTCGGTCGGCGGATATTTCTTCACCAATGTCGGTTTTGGGATCGGCACATCCACCCCAGGCAGCACGCTTGCGATTGCTACCACAACAACTGGGACACAGACCGCCTTTTTGATCTCCAACTTAGGCAGCGGTTCTACGGCATGGTTTGAGGACGCTGCAAATGACACCAGTCCCTTTACGATTGATGCCGCAGGCAATGTTGGCGTGGGCACGACGACGCCAGGCACAATCTTCGGAATTGATGCAGTAGCAAGTTTCGCTTCAGGGACGTCTACTATATCCACCGCGTTGAGGGCCGCAAGCATCGGGGTAACGTCAACCACTGCTACGACGACAATTTCCACAGGAGGATTCCAGGTAGGACAGGCAGGCGCTTCAGCCGCGTTCACGGTTGGGCAGTCGGCAACGACATCGGTGGGTGTCGGTACATCAACGCCCAGCACCCACCAGTTCGGCGTTACCGGCAATGCGCTTATCGGCGGTACGGTGGGCACCACGACGCTTGCGATCAGCTCTGCTACGGCAGGTGTCGGCGGATGCATTGAGATGCGCGCGGCCTCCTCATCAACCATGTTCCGTATCTATCTTGGCAACAAGGGTCCTGATGGAAACAATACGACAGGTCTTATGATAGAACCAGGCACCTGCCGCTAAACGATCTCTAAATAGATTCACCATCTCCTACTTATGCGGAGAACATCCTATCTAAGATTTATAGCGGCACTATCGTGTGTTGCGGTAGGGTTGCCGTTGGCGGCGCTTGCGGCAAACGTTACCCTTGATGCGGATATTACGCTGACGCTTCCCAGCGATGGGTCTTCTTACACCCTGAAATCCGGTTCTTCCTTTGATAGTGGGAGTATTTCAGGCGGTACATTTTCTTTTAGCGCTGACACTGGCAGCTCGGTGAGCGCTGATGTTCGTTCCAGCGAGAAAAAGACCCTGACCAACGATCGTAATATTGCCACTGAATGCGGCGAAAACGAGTCGAAGCTTGTTATCGCGACCGGTGTGGGAAGTACGGCGGTAACGCCCTCGGGTACCTGCGGATCCGGCGGGGGCGGAGGCGGCGTATCCAGTGGCGGTGGAGGAGGCGGTGGAGGTGGAGGCAGTTCTGCTCCAGCCGCTCCTGTGCCTGCGACCGTAGACAAAGTATCGCAGTTGAAACAGCAGATCGCGGCAGTACAGCAACAAATTTCCCAAAAGATCGGAGCGGCGGCAAGTAGCGCCGTATCGCTCATCACCCGGAACTTGTCATTGGGAGATCGCAATGCCGACGTAAAAGCCCTTCAGCAACTGCTTTCCAAAGACAAGGAAATATATCCTGAAGGATTGGCATCGGGATTGTTCGGACCGGCGACGCAAAGGGCGGTCAAGAAATTCCAGCAAAAGTATGGCATTTCCCAGCTCGGCAATGTGGGGCCCGCCACACGGGCGAAGCTGAATGAAGTGTTTGGTACGGTCCCCTCGGTACCACCAGCGACCGTCGTCCCTGTTGGCACGGCTCCCGGCATTGCGTCTCCCGTCGCCAGCATTCCGTCAAAGACCATGAATGCGGGGGACACGAATGATAATGTGCAGATACTTCAGCTTTTACTCTCCGGCGATAAAGAGATTTATCCTGAAGGAACGGTTTCTGGGTACTATGGCCCCGCCACGGTTCGCGCGGTACGCCGCTTCCAGCTGAAATATGGCGTGATACAAAGCGCGAATGATCTTGGAAACGGACGGGTAGGGGCAAAGACCCTGGCAAAGCTCTCGGAGATATTCGGCGGCGCGTTGCCTCCCGCATCCCCTCCGGCAGTTACGGCACCTGCGGCATCGTCCGCCGCTCCGGCGAGCGATACGCAAGCGAAAGCCGTGCAAGAGCAAATCCAGCTCTTGCAGGTAAAGATCCTCCAGGAGCAGATCAAACTGCTTCAGGAAAAAATAAACGCGGTTAAAAAATAGCCGTCTCACTATGTTTGAAAATCGCGCTCCGATCGTCATCGCTCTGCTTCTCCTTTTTGTCCTCGTCTCTACCAGTGCGGGATTTGCCAACATCTCCGGCGTACAGGATACCTTGCGTTCCATGCAACTGAAGCTGATCCGAGAGAAGGTCAAACTTCTTCAGCAGGGCATCATTGATGCGGGTAAACAGCAGATACGAGAACGCGAGGATGCGCAGAAACAAGCAGGCGCTTCTCTCCTGGTAAAAGCGGAACCGAATAGGCGGGAGCTGGAAGCCGCATTGGCGCGGCAGATTGCGACATTACAGGGGGTAGTGAATTCCCTGCGCCCGCGGGCCATTGACGAAGAAACGGCGCGCATTGAAAAGCGGATTGGGGAGATAAAAGGCAACGTGAAGACCGCCTCGGGGATTGCACTGCGAAATCTTCAAGACGAACTCAACGGGCTCCTCGCCGAATACGACGCATTGCAGAACGAGGTGCGCGCGGCGCTTACCGAATCAATTACCTACCGGCAGGCGCTGGTGATTCAGGAGCAAATCCGCGCCGTGCAGGCGAAGGTCCAGGTCTTGCCGGTTGCCAAGGCGGCGGAAATCGCTCCGGCAAAGTCCAACGCGGCGACTGATGCGACCCTCAAGGGCATCGAAGACCAAGTAGAGAAATTGCGGCTCAAGATCATCCAGGCGCAGATAAAAGCCATACAGGAGAAGATCAATACCTTGAAATAATCACATGAAAGGAGCTCTTGGTATGCGAGGGCTTCTTTTTTGTTGCGCGGTGTTATCGGTATTGTCTTCAGTTGCGCATGCTGACGGCACGCGGTTTGTGTTTGTAAGCGAGCCGCAGACCATTCGCACCGGAGAAATCTCCGGCGAGTTAAAGATTCAGATGCAGGATACGGCCGGCGCTGAAAAGAAAACAGACGAGACCGTTGATCTTTCGTTCTCATCAACCTCTTCAACGGGGGTATTTCTGAATGCGGCTGGAAATACGGCCAGCACCGTGATGGCAAAAGGAACCGCCAATCGGACTTTTTTCTACCGCGATGCATCCTCGGGGACTCATATCCTTACTGTTCAGGCAATGGGCAGAGTGTCCGGACAATCATGGACGATGAGCCAGCGTATGAGTGTTGTATCGGATACGGGCGCAGACGCACAGAGCGCCGACCTTTCCCAGAACAGTACGGCTTCTTCCATCGCCCCCGTGATTGTTTCCTCTAGGGGAAGTGTCACTGCCAGCGCGCTACCTCCCGCTATTGAAGCATACGCCGGACGTGATCGTGCTGTCATAGCGGGCGCAGATACGGCTTTTGAAGGCACGGCAGTTGGACTCCTGAAAGAGCCGATACAGAACGCCCGCTTTTGGTGGAACTTTGGGGACGGCAGTACTGCCGAAGGACGCGCGGTATCGCATATTTTTCGAGTGCCGGGTACCTATATGACGGGACTGCATGTGTCTTCCGGTATCTATGCGGCTTCCGACTATAGTGTCGTGAGCGTCATGTCAAACAAAGTCGCCGTCACCGAGGTTACAGGAGGCAAGGCAGGATTCGTGCGCCTGCGCAATGGTTCGGCAGTTGCGGTGGATATTGGCGGCTGGGCGATTGAAGAGGGTGGCGGCAGGCAATTTCTTTTACCGCCGCACACCATGATTACTGCAGGGGGAGAGATCGCTCTGGCAAACGCCGTAACCATGCTGGCGGGCGCGGTACCGATAACGATGCATTTCCCTGACGGCTCGCCCGCGTTTTCCTATACGGCGGAGCCGTCCGCACCCGAGCAAACAGTAGCACCTGTGCCGGTATTGTCCGCAATCGCCGCTGTCGTTTCTGAAGGAGCGAAGGAAAAGCCGGTTCCGGCACCGAAAAAAGCGGAAGGAAAAGAATCCGAGGTCGTCACCGAAGAGTATGCAACCGCAACGCTGCCGGCGATATACGCAGAGCCGCGCGCCTCGTCTTCCGGTCAATCCTTTCTCCTGCTGGCCGCACTCTTGAGCGGAGGCGCATCCGCAGGATTTCTATTTCTGAAAAAGTTTTTCGTGTGATCGGTATATGGCGAAGCCAAAGATCATCGTATGCGCCACTGCGTATCATCCGTTCGTGGGCGGCGCGGAAATCGCCATACAAGAAGTCGCCCGGCGTCTCTCCGGGCAATTTGATTTTCTTATCCTCACGGCGCGCATGTCGCGACATCTCCCGCGTCGGGAAGCGCGTCCCGAAGGCACGGTCATCCGGCTCGGTTTTGGCACGCGTTTTGACAAGTGGCTCCTTCCGTTTTTAATTCCGCTCCATCTTATTTGGAATTTCGGATTTCGTGCTTCGGATTTCGTATTGTGGGGTATGGATATTTCGCAAGGGTCGGTGGCGGCCGCGGCGGCAAAAGCGCTTTTTCCGCTCGCCCCGCTTGTAGTGACCGTGCAGTACGGAGAATCACCGGACTATCTTCGGTATGGCAGGGGCGGTCTCATTCGCCGCGGCTTTCGTATGATGCTCGCCAGAGCCGATCGCGTAACCGCGATTTCCGGATATCTCCTGGGACTTGCGCGCGCGTTCGATTATTGCGGGCCGGCGGCGATCGTGCGCAACGGCGTGGATGTAGAGAAATTCAAAATTCAAAATGTAAAAGGCAAAACGACAAGGCAAACGGAAAAAATAATTATTTCTGTGTCGCGGCTGGTGCCGAAAAATGGCATAGACATTCTGCTTCGCGCGTTCGCCGAAGTGAAAAAAGAAATACCCCAAGCAGTATTGCATATCGCTGGCGACGGGCCGGAACGGGATGCGCTGGAGACATTAGCGGGTGCGTTGGGTGTGCGCGGCGCGGTTCTATTCCTGGGCGAAGTGCCGCACGATGATCTGCCGGCGCATCTTAGTACTGCCGATATTTTCGTGCGCCCGTCGCGCTCGGAGGGAATGGGCAATGCTTTTGTCGAGGCAATGGCCGCAGGATTGCCCGTGATCGGCGCTGCCGTCGGCGGCATCCCCGATATTATTGAGCACGAGCGTACCGGTTTGCTGGTCCGTAGCGAGGACGCGTACGATCTGGCAAGGCATATACGGGATCTTTTGCGCGATCCTGCGTTTGCCAAGAAATTGGCGTCTGCGGGCAGAGAAAAGGCCGTGCGTGATTTTGACTGGGACAAGATCGCGGCCGCGTACGGGGACATATTTTCGCAGGAAATCAATGCGAAAAAACGGGTTGTGATTGCGACGGGGCTTTTTCCTCCCGAAATCGGCGGGCCCGCGACCTATGTACACCTGCTCACCGAGGGGCTGGTGCGCCACGGCATAGGATTGCGCGTTATTCCGTTTCGTTCGGTACGCATGCTTCCGAAAGGAATCCGGCATATCGCGTATGTGTTGAACATCATAGCCGTCGCACGCGGAGGCGATATCGTCTTTGCGCAGGATCCGGTAAGCACGGGCCTGCCCGCGCTCCTAGCCGCTCGTCTCATGGGCAAATCGTTTCTGCTCAAAATCGTGGGGGACTATGCATGGGAACAGTATATGCAAATGCAAAACGACAGCGCAAAACGTAAAACACTGGAGGAGTTTCAACAAGGAATATATGACACAAAAACGGAAGTCCGGCGTTTTATAGAACGACATGTCGCGCGACACGCGAAACGCGTCATTGTTCCGAGCGAATATCTGAAAAAAATCGTCATGCGGTGGGGAGTGTCGGAAGAGAAAATCACCGTCATATATAACGCATTTGTTCGGCAGGGTATCCCTGTTTCTAAGGAAAAAGCGCGGACCATGCTAGGCATCTCGGCGCATTCGTTTCATATCGTATCCATCGGCCGGCTCGTGCCATGGAAAGGATATGATGCCGTGATTTCTGCAATGGCAGTGATTGTGCGGGAAATCCCCGAAGCGCATCTTTCTCTCATCGGGTCAGGGCTGGAAGAGGGCGCGTTGCGCAAAAAAATAGAAGATCTCGGGCTGGGGGGTGCCGTGTCCCTCGTAGGCAATATGCCGCATGACACGGCGCTCCACTATCTTCGGGCGGGCGATGTGTTTGTCTCGAACTCCTCGTATGAAGGATTTTCCCACACGCTTCTGGAAGCGCTTGCCATGGGCATACCGGTCATGGCGTCGGACGCGGGCGGCAACGGGGAAATCATAACGGATGGCGTCAGCGGACGGCTGTACCGCCGCCGCGATGCGCTGTCGCTTGCGGAGGAAATAACGCGATTGTATCGGGATGCGTCTTTGCGCGAGCGTTATACGCGCGGAGGAAAAACGGTGCTGGAGCAATTCGGCGTTGATGCATTGCTGGCCTCGACGGCGGAAACCATTTTCTCACTATGAGAGTGCTGATGTTTTCACAAGATCCAAACGCATTGCGGGAGGGGAGCGCTACGCGCGGACGCCTGGCCGACTATGCGCGCGTGCTCGGGGAACTGCACGTCATCGTACGCGCGCGGGAGGCGGGGCGTCTGCAGGTATCGGAAGGCCTCTTTCTATACCCCGCCGCGTCGTCGGGTGTCCTGGGATTTGTCCGCGCATGGCACATCGGTGCCATGCTCTGCACACAGCGCCGTTTTGACGTGATCAGCGTGCAGGCGCCGGATCTCTCCGGCTGTATTGGTTTTTTCCTCTCCCGCCGCTTTCGCGTACCGCTCCAGCTCCAGCTCCATACCGACTACATGAGTCCTCATTATGCCAGGGCGGGATGGAAAGAGCGGTTGTATTATATTCTCGCCCGAGTGCTCGTCCCCCGTGCTGATTGCGTACGGGCGGTATCCAAAAGAATATGTTATTCATTCCAGACTAAGTCTGGAATCCGTTCCAGACTTAGTCTGGAATCCAGGATTGGCGTACTTCCTATATTTACCGATGTTGCCAGATTTTTTGATGCCCATGCCGATCCGGAAACCGAGAGCCGTTTTGCATCGTATGATTTCAAAATGATCGCCGCAGGCAGATTCGTAGAAAAGGAAAAGAATTTCCTCATGCTTATTGATATGATGCGCGAGTTTGTGAAGGTATGCCCCAAAGCGCTTCTCGTGATTGTCGGCGAAGGGCCGGACAAGGAACGCTACAAACTACAAACTACAAACTACAAACTTGAGCACAACGTCATCATTGAGCCGTGGCGCGATGATCTGCCGTCTTTTCTTAAGTCGTTTGATCTTTTTCTCCTCCCATCCAACTATGAAGGATGGGGAAGGGCTGTGATTGAAGCCATGGCCGCAGGACTTCCGGTCGTCATGACCGATGTCGGACTCGCCGGAGAAGTCGTAAAAACGCAGGAGAATGGTATCATAGTTCCGGTTGGGAATCGCGCAGCATTTTTACAAGCAATGGTAACTTTATATAAAGACAAAGAAAAAAGAAAAATTCTTGCGGCAGCAGGCCGTCAAACCGCACAAAATCTCCAGCCGCAGACAAAAAAAGAATATCTCGCTCGTTATCGCCAATGCCTTGAACCCTGTGCTTTTCCACCCAACGCGGCTTGACAGATTCCAAGATTGGAAGTATACTATTATCATAGTTCTTAATACGCTACCTTTGTCTTCGTCCCAGCATTTAGGATGTCGTGTTCGCGTGATTTCTTAACTGCTGCGGCGAAGAAGTGACCAAATGCCCGCATGGTGCGGCGCGTTCAAATCCCCG
>Ga0155895_112_pt2 | contig 10968 bp, 11 predicted proteins | sample RifCSPlowO2_01_FD_107549 | JGI IMG/M metagenome (GOLD analysis project Ga0155895, IMG submission 107549) | Candidatus Sungbacteria bacterium RIFCSPLOWO2_01_FULL_54_21 | reverse complement strand
AATTTTGAATACGCGATACTCCCGAAGCTCATTTCACAAAAGCAACTCGCTGGGTTTATTACGAAAGAACCGTACCAGGCTCTTACGTCGCCCGAGCGACTCCCGGCCATGGAGGTCGCCTTAAAAAAATTCTCTCCTTTTCGATGAAAGCGGTGTTTATCGATAAAGATGGCGTTGTGTATACCGGGGTCATGCGCCCAGGATTCTCTGCTCCTACAGCGCCGCGAACGCTAGAAGAAAGTATCCTCTGTGAAGGAGTCGCGGAAGCGCTTGATCTTCTCAAGAATCACGGGTACTTAAGAATTTTAGTTACCAATCAACCTGATATTGCCTATGGCACTATGACGCAAGAAAACTGGCGTTTAATACGTGAAGAGATTGACAAGCTTTCTTTCGATGATGTGTATGTCTGTTTTCACGGCAGAAAAGAAAAGTGCCGGTGCATGAAGCCTGAACCTGGAATGTTTGAAGACGCTGTTCGGAAATGGGATATCGATGTGTCCTCCTCATTCATTGTCGGCGACACTGAAAATGATGCGGAAGCGGGTAAAACAATCGGGTGCACAACAATACTTCTTGACCGAACGTATAATTCTGGAATCTCGAGTGATGTCCGCGCGAAATCACTACTCGAGGCCGCCAAATGGATCGTTGGCCACCCGTAAACTCCTTTCCCTCTATCTCATTGAAGAATCAGACCGCCACGAAACACATTGACAGGTGCATATAAATTTGTTATACTATTAGAAGGAGCGGCTATCGCATTGCGAATAGCTTATTTGAAAGTCAGAAGCGGAGGAGAGGTGCATGTTAGAGAAAATGATTGTGGTAGGCGCCGGACATGCTTGGCGCAAGTTCTATCGCCAAACCGTGACCAATCTCGAGATAGAACTCTTGGGAACCGTGGATCCGGCCGTCGAAGACGGCAACGCGGACGGCGGTTGGCATGTCCGTACCGTGCAAGACATTCCTCAAGACGCTATCGCGAACGATGTCGTCGTAATGGTTCTCACGCCGGATCATTATCCGGTGATTGCAGAGCTCGCGGGCAGGGGATTCAAGAACATCCTGTGTGAGAAGCCTCTCGTGTCTCGCGCAAGCGAGATCGAAAAACTGGAGGAGCTTGTCAAGACTCACGAGCTCAAACTCTACGCAATCGATTTCTACCTTCCGAAGATGTTCGGGCTCCAAGTGGCGCTCGGTCTCGTGAAGCGGGGCGACCTGCGCCGCGGGTGGGTCGCCGTTTCGAATCCCGAAGCGGATGGTCAAGCGATGCTTGGCGAGATCGAAGGCGTAGGCGTTCAGGTGCTCGAAGCGGGCGACTTCTGCCTGCCCGACATCGCTTCTCGCCCCTACCTTGCGAACGACAAGGAAATCGGCGGGATGGTTCTTGATCTCATTACGCATGCATGCGGACCCCTTCACCAAGCGCGCCTGCTCGAGAACTGGCAGGTACTTAACGCCTCGCTTGCGCGCCTGAGTACTGTCACCAGCGGGCATCTCGTTCCGGTGGCGGACACCTCCACGGAAGTGGAAATGTATGTCACCGCTCTTCTCGAGGCGAACGGCGTTCCCGTTCACCTCGTGTTCGGGAAGGTTCCCATCGCCACAGGCGGTCTGTGGGCTCTCGAGATTCGAGGCAAGAAGGGTATGTTTTTCACCGGCCTAAGAACTGGTCAACCCGCGGTACTCGTGGGTAACGACGGCAAGGTGGTCACATTCTTGCTCAAAATGACCACCTACGAGTTCGTTGTCAGGGAAGCGCTCTTGTACTTTAATGGGTTGCTTCCGGGATTCGATGGCAACTACGGTGCCTTTCTCACCTCGATAAAGGTGGGGCAGGCAATCCTCGCCAAGTACGGCGAGAGATAGGGGTTTTCACTGCACACAAGAGACTAGCGGCCATTCCGGAAACCGGAATGGCCGCCTTCTTTTTATTCTTCGCTTCCCGTCAGACGCGTTACTTGGTCAGGGACTCCCATTTCCCTTTTTGGGACTGAAACTTCGGGTGCGAAACGATGAGGTGCCACACGACTGCCTGGAACCCTTCGGTATGGGACGTTACGTTTTCCGGATTTACGACCGGCACGATGACGCACGCGTCGGCGACCTGTGCGGTGTATCCTCCACTACGCCCCACGACGCCCAAAATCTTGGCGCCGACTTCTTTCGCTAATTTGAGCGACTCAACGATATTCGCACTTATATTTTTTTCACTGTCCCCGCCGCCGACCGAAAAAACGAGTATGGCATCCTTGGCGCAGAGGTTACTGCCGAGAAGCCAATTTGAGAAGATCGTGTGAAAGCCGTCGTCATTCGTTCGTGCCGTCATTTCGGATACGTTATCTACGGGCGTGTATGCTTCAATGGACGCAAGCTTTCTGAAGTCGTTTACGGCGTGAGAGGCATGCCCCGCGCCTCCGCCAACCCCGATGATGAACAGGCGCCCCTTCTGATCGCGCATCTCTTTCAAGAGCGTGATCATTTTGTTGATCTGTTCGCGGTCTAGTTGCTCGGCAATGCGCCGGGTTTCGTCTAAATACGAGTGGATGTAATCCTTATACATGGGGTGTAAAACTACCGTAGCATACCATACGGTTAAAAAGGATTATCGGCCGATTCCGCGGTACAAAAAACCGGCTTTTTGTATTTCTTTTTCTTCTGATTTCAAAAAATTCCTGGTATCAAGTAACAGATACGGCGGGGACATCGCTTTCTGTATCTTCTTGAGTGGCAGGTCCTTGAACTCCGGCCATGCGGTTACGAGCAAAAGAGCATGACATCCCCGGGAAGCTTTTTCGGCAGTTTCGGAAAGCTGCAGCCCCGTTTCTTTTTTAAACTCTCCGGCGGAAGCCTGCGGATCAAAAACGTGTATCTTTGCTTTTTCCTTGCGCAGCATACCGATAAGTTCAAGCGCTAACGAGCGCCGCAGGGTGGACGTTCCTGGTTTGTAGGTTACGCCCAAAATCCCGATGGTGGCTTTAGAGAGCGGAGTGGGAAGAAGTCTCCTCAAACGGCCAATAAGAATTTTTCTGCGATTGATGTTTGTTTGCAAAACCCCGTCAATAACAGCAAGCGGCTTCTTGTTTTTCTTGGCGAATTTGGAAAGCGTTCGCAGATCCCGCATCAGGGTGCCGCCTGAAAATCCAAGACTGCTGTCAAGATACGCGGGTTCTCCAATTCTCGGATCCGAGCGCAACGCTCTTGCCACATCCGTGACGTCGCCGCCCGCTATTTCACACACATCTGATATGTTGTAAATAAATGAAAGGGAAGTAGCGAGGAATGAATTGAGCGCATGCTTCGTTATCTCGGCGGAAGCGATATTCATTCTGATTCTCGGGCATTTCACACGGGCAATGATGGTATCCAGTTTCAAAAAAGCGCTTTCCGTTTCGGCGCCTATAACGACTCGTTCCGGAGACAAGAAACACGCGAGGGCCTTGCCGAGCTGAAGATTCTCCGGAACATACACGGCTTCTCCGGTAAACTTCGGGTTATGTTTTTTTATGCTTTCCAGAAGTTTTTTCGTCGTTCCCACAGGCACCTGGCTCATCACCACGAAAAGCGCGTCATCTTTCATATATTTTGAGAGCCGCGCCGAACTTCGCCGCAAACTCTCTATATCGGATTCATCGTTCTCATCAACGGGAGTGTCGTGGGTCAAAAAAATCGCATCGCAGTCTTTCACACCCCTAACATCCGTGCTGAAAGACAGGGAGCCGTCTTTCAGGTGTCGCACTATGCGCTCGGCGATATCCTTTTCCGGAAGAGGCGGGATTCCCCTTTTCAAGTTGCCGACGACTTTTGTATCCTCGTCAATGGCAAGAACGGTATGCCCGAGCTCCGCGAGTCCGACGGAGACAACCTCTCCCAAGTGCCACAGGCCGACGACAGCGATTCTCATATCAGTATTTTTTCAGAATGCCGGACTTTTTCATATGCGCTTCGGTCTTACGCAAATTCTTGTTAAAACCCTTGAAGTTCGACAGCCACGCGAGGTAGTCGTCCACGGCTTCCGTGAGCGTGTGTCGTGGCTTCCATCCAAACCCCTTCAGTTTTGAGACGTTCATCACCGAGTGTCTTGTGCCGCCAACGCGGTATCTCTGTTGAAGCAGGGGCTTGAACGCCACTCTACTCTGCTTCGCCACCATTTTTGCCAGATCGAAGATCCTCGTAGCACGACCGCTACCGACGTTGAAGGCCTCGAAATCCGCCCGAGGGTCTCTGAGGGTCTTTACTATCGCCCGCGCGGCATCCTTAACGTAGACGAAGTCGCGCAACTGCCCCCCGTCCTCGTTCATTTCTATGGGCTCGCGGTTGCGCACGTTAACGGCAAATGACCGGAGGGCTCCGGAATAAAAATGTCGGAATGACTGCCGCGCCCCAAGCACGATGCTGAAACGAAGGGCCACGGCCGGAATGGAAAATGCTCTGCCCATGGCCATAGCGAATTGTTCGCTTGAGAGCTTTGACAACCCGTACGGAGCAAGCGGAAGAAGCACATCGTCCTCTCTCTCCGCCACAGGCAAAACCTCCCTCCCACATGTCGGGCAATGCTGTTCCCATTGGTGTTTTTTAAATTGAGCTTCTTCTCGTGGAGGCACATACATGATGCCGTGAGTTTTGCAGCGGTATTTCCCCTCGCCATACACCGCTTGCGAAGAGGCAATGACGATTTTCTGGATAGGCAGTTTTTTTTCGGCTATATGTTCAAACAAAAGAGCGATGCTCCCAATGTTCGTTTCCACGTAGGTCGCAAAATCCAAGTGGTAATCCATGTAGGCCGCCAGATGCACAACCGCGTCCACTCCGGCAAGCGCTTTCTCCCAGTCTTTTTTCCGTCTGACGTCACCGCGGATGAGTTTCGCTTTTTTATTGAGCCACGTGGGGACCCTGCCGTTATGAGTGGGCGGTTTCAAGGAATCCAGTACCACGACGCGGTATCCTTTTTCAATCAGAAGGTCAACCGTATGTGAACCGATGAATCCGGCGCCGCCCGTGACCAGTATATTTTTTATGGATTCTTTCATGTATTCTCTAAAACCTTATAAGTTTTGCCGACAATCTCCAGCACTCGTAGGGCATCTTCTCCGGTCGGTCCAGATATTTTGCCCGTTTTAACGGAGATAATGAATTTCTTGAAAAGAGCTTTCAGAGCATTCTCCGGCTCCGGGTTGCACGTCGTTGTTTTTTCGGTAACCGTGCCGTCTTTATTTTTGAGCCCCACAGTCAAAAGCTCCTTCCCTCCATATTTTCGGCCGAGGCCTTCGACCCGTACGTACCCCCTTTCTCCGATTATCTCTAGAGAAAAGATGGGTTTCCACTCGGTAATGCCGACGCTCATGGATGCGATCTGTCCCTTATCGTTCTTTAAAATAAGAGAGACCTGCTCTTCGACCTTACTTTTCCAAAACGAGTTTTGCGACACGGCAGAGAGCTTTTTAATTTCTCCGGGCATGTACCACAACACGAGGTCTATCAGATGTATGCCCTGATCCATAAGCACTCCTCCACCGGCGATGTTCTTGTCCATGCGCCACTCTTTTTGATAGTTGGCGCGGCCCGGGTGTCCGTGTCGAAGGCGCATGAAAAGCACGTTGCCGAGCGTTTTTGCGTCCAGGATTTTTTTTGTCTTTTGCAGGGCGTCAAAAAACCGGTAGTTAAAGCCGACCATAAGCAGCTGACGTTTCTTTTTTGCAAGAGCGATAAGTTTCTTGAGTTCGGCGGCGTTTCTCGCCCCGGGTTTTTCTATGAAAACGGGTTTATGAGAGAGCAGAGCGCGCCTCGCGTGTGGATACAAATACGCATGCGGAGTAACAACAAAAAAAGCATCAACGGAAAAATTCTTCTTCGGGAATTTCGGAAGGTAGACAGCGCCGTACTTCCTGGCAATCCCTTGCCCAACTTCTTTGTTCGGGTCTACGACTACAGAAAGCGTGGCGCGCGTTGAAGCGTGTATAACTTTTGCCCACCGCGCTCCCATTCTTCCGGCGCCAATAAGCGCGATGTTGTATTTTTTACCAGTCATAGCCGCGATCTTTCGGCTTAATCCTCCGCATCGTGTATACGTCGGATTTCGCGAGTTCCTTTTTATGTCTTCCAAACTCCTGCCACTTGTCCCACACCGCGCTTATGTTTTTGCCGGAAATCCCATCCGACTCCGAGGAAGCTAGAAAGACCGCAAGCGCCGCGGCTTTCTCGGGCGGGGTTGACGCGATTGTGCCTCTTTTTTGTTTCAGGGCTTCTGCATACCTTTCTTTGCCCAGCTTTTTGGGACCCGCTTTCAAGAGGTCATCAACGAATCCGGAAACGACGGAGCCGGGCGAAATGGCGTTTATGTCAATGGGCGCAAGTTCACCGGCTAAGGTCTCCACCAAACGCAGCACGCCGCCTTTGGAACTCACGTATGAGGAGCGATTGGTTAAAGCACCCTCGCCTCCGCCGGCAAGCGCGATTATCTTGCCCCGACGCGATTTTCGTAAAAAAGGAAGACTGTATTTTATGGTCATGAACGTACCGAGCAGATTCACCCGTATTGCCTCCATCCATGCTTCCGGTTCGATCTGATCCGTAGTCCCGATCGCTCCGTATATACCGGCCGCAGTAACAAGGATGTCTATGCCTTTGCTGTTTCGTCCCGTTTTTTTAAATAATTGCTGTACGGATTTCTTATTGGATACATCCGCCGGGATCGCCCGTACCTCCACGTTCTCAAAAGTTGAAAATTGCCGAACGAGGGCGGAGGTTTTTCTCTTTGAAGGTCCGCTTAAAATCAAATTGCAGCCTTCCCGCGCGAAGGCGCGGGCTATGGTGTTACCAATCACGCCGGTGGCCCCGGTAATTAAGGCCGTTTTACCCTTGAGTTTCATATCGCGGAATTCTCCTTTCCTACGACAATCTTTTCTTTGATGGTATAGGGGGTTTTATGGCTCGTTTCGTAGTAGATGCGGAGCATGAGTTCGGCCAAAAAGCCGAGCATGAAGAAAATGAAGCCGGAAAGAACGAAGAAAATCGCGAAAATAGGAAGCGGCGTCTGGCCGAAGTTACGGATGTCAGCAAGCTTCAGATATATTGACACAAAAGCTATGACAAACCCGACAATGATAGAGATAACGCCGGCGCCCCCGAAAAATACCAGGGGCCGGCCGTTCATACTGGACAAGAATTTGATGGTGATGAGATCAGAAATGTCTTTCACCGCCTTCATGAAATAATGTTTTGAAATGCCGAATTGCCGCGCATGATGTCGCACGGGGATTTCGGCGACCGTCGCGCCCCGCATATAAAGCAGGGCGGGCAGAAACACATGCATCTCGCCGTACAGGCGGACGTCTTCGAGAACCTCGCGCTTGTACGCTTTAAGGGCGCAAGCGGAATCGTGAAGCGCTAAACCGGTAACCTTTGCCGTGAGCCAGTTGGCGGACCGCGAAAGAATTCTTCTTCCGAATGAATCATTGCGTTCCTGCCGCCAGCCGGAGACGACGTCGTATCCTTCTTTGATCTTGCCGATGAGCGCCGGTATATCCTCCGGATCATTTTGGAGATCGCCGTCCATGGTAATGATGATGTCTCCTTTTGCTTCGTGGATGGCCGCGTCAAGATTGGACGTTTGACCGTAATTTCTGGCCAAACGCAAAATGGTGATTTTCGGAAGCGTCCTCAGTTTCTCGAGTGTCTTGTCCGTGGAGGCGTTATCGCTGAAAATGACCTCGTACGGTTCGCCAAGCCGTCTCATCACATCCGTTATTTTCCCGTACAAACGAGCGACGTTTTCCTCCTCGTTGTAGACGGGAACGACTATGGAAATCATATGCGGTAGACAGTACCAGAAAAACTCTCAATTGAAAGGAGGCGGGGAAGCGGACCTGTAAGCATAAAAAAGCGCGCCGCACACAGAGTGTGCGGCGCAGTTGTTGGCGGGTTGTCGGTTGGAGCTAGTACTGGTCGAGAACCCAGTCGCGCATACCGAGCGTCTCGCGCTCCCAGTTCTCGGCGAACGAATTTGATTCCCGAAGCGCCTTCACCCGCGGACCCCATTGCTCGGGATCTGCCGCGAGCAGAACCTCCTCGCTTCGCAGAAGCACGGGAGGTGAAAGCTCGCCGTAGTTCTCGATCTTCCGAGCAATCGCTTGGTTGAGGAACACTGCCGCGCGCGGTACGTGAACCCCAACGGTCACGATAATGACCTTCCCGCAATCGCGTCCAACCGCGAGGTCAAGAATGTTGATGAACTCTTGAGCCGTATTGGATGGTCCCGAGAGCTCGCGATTCCGCTCCCACACCTCAACCACAGGCCCATAGGAGAGCGAACGTTCCTTGAGCCAACGGCTCATGACTTCGCTTTCGCTTGGACCATCCGGCTTCAGGTAGCCGGCACGATGTCCATAGGCGCAGACGACGTAGTCAGGCCTGGCGTCGCGGATGAGCGCTTCGCCAGCGAGGAGATTGAGCTCTCCTCCGCCGATGATTGAGTCGGGATGGTTGTCATTCGCTGGAACCCGTATCCGCACATGCGACAGTCTTTGGGTTTTCGGATCCCGTTTGCATACTTCGAGATCCTCCGTCGGCGCATACGATTTCACGTCCGTCGGATCGGCATCGGGGTCAAGCATTTGAACCCCGCGGCCAAGAACGGCCAGAAGTGTTGACATGGAACACCTCCCTTTCAGAGATGGTGATTACAAAGAACTTGCCTACATTATATACACAAAATAAGTGTTTTGTCAAGCACGTCTAAGACGGCGTCCTTAACGGAGTGTTTTTGAAAGGAAATATGCCTGCGAGACGGATGTTCTATACTACGAGGATGAATCTGCACGAACTCACGGAAAAGGTCCTCCATGTAGAAGCCCTCTATGCCGAACGTAAAAAGGAGACGTCGGCGAAGCAATGGACCGCGGAAGAAACCTATGCGGGGATGGTCTCTGATATCGGAGATCTGGGCAGGCTGATCCTAGCTAAAGAAGGGTTTAGAAAGATGCCCGATATGGAGAAGAATCTGCCGCACGAGTTGGCAGAACTCCTCTACGCGGTCCTCCTCCTTGCCAGTCAGTACGGTATAGACCTTTCCAAGGCGTTTCTTGATGAGATCGCCCGCTTGGAACAGCGTCTGTCGAAATAGTTCTTTCCGCCCTAGAACTCATTTCAAAACCGGCTTCACCGGCAGTACAAAAGAGAGACCGCTCTCCGCCAGCTGGCGGACTTGCCCCGGTCTTAGTCTCAAAAACCGCTCGTGCTGTTGCACTTCCCTACGGTGTTTTTCTCTCGTAGACCGAGATTTTGTTGAACTCTGCAACCTTCTCATACCCGTCAAGGGATACTTTCTTGTCTTCTTTTGACACCGGCCCCAACACCAGCATGTCAACGAGGCCGTCTTCAACTATCGGCGCGAATTCACTGCCGAGGATCCACGATTCAAATATCACGAACCGTTGATAGTAGTTCCTGCCGTGGAATAAGGGCACCGCCTGCGGAGCGTTATAGAAGAAAATGGAAGTTGAGTCCGGTACCGACGAGAAGTATGCGGTCATATCCCCTATGAAATGGCTGGTGTAGGAATCCGCCACATGCGAGCGGAAGGATACCTGGTACAGTCCCAAGAGGGACATGAGGGCGACGCCGGCCAGAAAAATCCTGGTTATACGAGCGACGTCTATTTTGACGGGAAGCGCGCGCAAAAGGGAGTACAGCGAGTAGGGGAAGAATAGTATGGCCAGCGCTTGCACCGGAAAAATATACCGGGCATCAAAGTAACGGAACAAAAGCGAGAAGATGAGTACGATGGAAAACAGGAGCGCGACCCACTCTTCTATAGGAACCTTCGCTCGTGTCTTCATGCGAAAGATGACACCGCTCACCCACACACTCATCGCTCCCCACATGAATAGGGGCCCGATGTTGGTGAAGAGTTTTCCAAGATTGAGGGAGAAGGTGGCGGTTTTATCTGCGAGAGCGGACGGATTTGTGTAGTAGTTGAGGACGGAAGCAAAAGAATCTCCCGGTTCAAAATGCACGACAAGCCATACCGCAAACGGAATGCTTGCGCTTATGGCGACAATACCGACATCCTTCCACGATGCCACACCCCTTCGCAAGGCGAGAAATGCCGCGAATAGAAGAACCGGGGCCAACGCAAGCGCCATCGTCTTGGTGACAACGCACAAACCCGCCGATACGCCGGTCAATATAAACCACAGCCGTTTCCTCGGCGGATCGTTCGTCGCCAGATTGAAGCAGAGCAGGAAAAGCGTCAGGAAGAACAGAAGAGGAACTTCGCCGATCACGCTTTTTCCGAAACTGTAAAAGGGTGGGAAGGCAGCGAGAATCGCGAGCGCCGACAAGGCGACGGTAGCGCCGTATAAGCGTCTCAAGAGGAAAAAGCCGACTGCCGCAAATCCAAGCATATAGACAGCCATCATGACTCTCGCCTCCAAGACTCCGGCGCCGAATAACTCAAACCAAAATGCCTGCACATAGACGAGCGGATACCCAATCGAAGTCAATACGGACACATGCTCCAGAGTGCCGGGTGAAAATTGAAGTCCGTCTACCCCTCTCTCGGAGAGATTGGCGGCCACTTGTATCGCCCACCCCTCGTCAAAATCAAGCGGCGGACTTTCGGTACTGCGGAAAAGGCTGAAAAAAACGATGATGAAGAGGATGAGTGCGGCAAACGCCTTCTCCGCGGATGACAGCGATGCCATAGGGATAGTGCAAGTATGCTAGCATGGGGCCGTGTCAAATCCCCTGCGCGCTCTCGTCAAGAAAGTACTGTCCCTATTTCCGCCGACGTGGCCGTTTCGGATATACAACGCGCTCATTCGCGTTCCGTTCCTGAAGCCTCTCATAGGACGTACCGTACGCGCGCTCACGCCTGATCATGCCGACCTGCCGGAAGGGAAGATTATCTTCGATAGGGACGATCCCGTCATGTCCGGCGCTGTGAGTCTCGGGGAATACGAGCCG
>Ga0155895_107_pt2 | contig 11153 bp, 14 predicted proteins | sample RifCSPlowO2_01_FD_107549 | JGI IMG/M metagenome (GOLD analysis project Ga0155895, IMG submission 107549) | Candidatus Sungbacteria bacterium RIFCSPLOWO2_01_FULL_54_21 | reverse complement strand
TGAATGCATGGGCGTCTGCCAGCGCACTCTCGGCAAGGTTGAGCGAGTCCGTGCGCATGTAGGTGATGAGACCGACGGGACCTGCGGGGCCGAGAGGGATGCCTTCGTATAATTGCTGGGCCACCCGCATGGTCTGTTTTGCGGAAAAACCCAGGCGGCGGAACGCATCCTGCTGGAGCGTGGATGTTGTGTAGGGCGGCAGGGGATTTTTGGTGATTGCGCGTTTGTCCACGGTGTCCACGCGCCACGCGGTATCCGCAAGGTCAGCCATGATGCGGTCGGCGTCCCCTTTGTTTTCAATGTCGAACTTTTCAATAGATTTTCCGCCGATCTTTGCCAGTGTTGCCGTAAACGATTCTTCCTGGCCTGTTCTGGCAAGCGTGGCGCCGATGGTCCAGTATTCTGTGGGGACGAACGCCTGGATTTCCCGCTCGCGCTCCACGATGAGACGCACCGCGACCGACTGCACGCGCCCTGCAGAAAGGCCACGGTAGATCTTCTTCCATAAAAAGGGCGAGAGTTTGTATCCCACCAGCCGATCCAGCACGCGGCGGGCCTGCTGGGCGTTGACGAGCTTCATATCCACCGTGCGGGGATGCGCGAGCGCTTCCTTGATCGCGCGCTCGGTGATTTCATGAAAAACGATACGCTCCACTTTTGGGCCTTTCTCCGCGCCGAGGCCGAGCGCTTCGCTCAAGTGCCACGCGATTGCTTCTCCTTCGCGGTCCTCGTCAGTCGCGAGAATAACGGTGTCGGCTTTTGCCGTAATCCCTTTCAATTTCTTCACATTGGCCCGCGCCTTGAGGGGGATAATATAGTGCGGCGCGAAGTCCTTTTCCAGATCCACGCCGAGCTTGGATGAGGGCAAATCGCGGATGTGTCCATAGCTCGATTCCACGATAAAACCGCTCCCAAGGAAACGGGAGATGGTGCGCCCTTTGCTCGGGCTTTCTACGATCACAAGGTGTTTCTGCGTTTTTGGCATTGCCCGCGTTATATTTTTTGAAACGTGTCTCCGCCCGCGCCGCGGATCATCTGTTTCAATTCAAGAATGGAAAGCGCAGCCATGATGGTTGGCACGGGAAACTGCGTGCGCACGCGGATGTCGTCAATGCCCATAGGGCTTTCAAGGAGATCCAGAAGGGCGCGCTCTTTTTCGCTCAAAGATACTGCGGGCATCTTGGGCGCGGCAGACGCCGCATCAATGCCCAGCTCTTCCAATATATCTTCGGCGCGCGTGACCATGCGCGCTCCCTGGCGGATGAGCTGATTCGGCCCCGCGGATACGGCGGAAAAAACAGAGCCGGGAATCGCGAACACGTCTCGGTTTTCATCCAGGGATAATCGGGCGGTAATCAGTGCGCCGGATTTTTCGCGGGCTTCCACGACGAGTGCGCCCTGCGCGAGTCCGGCGATGACGCGGTTGCGCATAGGGAAGTGCTCTTTGACTGCGGGCGTGCCAGGCGCATATTCCGATATGACAGCGCCCGGGGACGCGGCAATGCGCTCGGCAAGCGCGCGATTCTCCGGCGGGAAAAGTGAGAGTGGGTCAATGCCGGAGCCGAGCACCGCGACCGTGGTACCGCCGTGCTCAAGCGCGGTCTTGTGCGCCTTGGTATCAATGCCCGTCGCCAGTCCGCTTATAACCGTAACGCCGGCCTGTGTCAATCCTCGGACAATGGTTTCGGCGGCTTCAATGCCGTACGGCGTAGGCCGCCGCGTGCCGACGACCGCAACGCCGCACACGGCAGGCGTCAGCGCCGCTTTCTGTCCTTTTCCGTAGAGAATAGCAGGCGGGGAATGAATGTGTTTCAGGAGCGGAGGATATGCCGCGTCTTCTTCGCTCATCATCCATATACCTGCCTGTTCAACGCGGGACATCGCGCGGTCTGGATCAACCGCGTGCTTTCCCGCCATGAGCGCTGTGCGTGCCGAGGCGTCGAGCGGCGCGGATATATATCGCATACTGTCCGCACGCCAGGCGCCCTCGTACGAGCCGAAATGATTTTTCAGCGCGCGCATGGTCGCCGCGCCCACGCCGGGAATCATGCTAAACGCATTGAGAAAAAGAATCTCTTTTTCCTCCATGCCCTCACCGTACGGGAAGCACGCCCATTTGGCAATAAAAATATCAGTGCGTGTTGCCGAGCGGTTGCATCAGGTTCTCTTCTGCCGTACTCCGTCAACTGCCTCGGCGAGCATGGCGCAGTAGAGATTCAGGCCGACGTTGTTGATCGCGCCCGACTGCTCGCGGCCCAGGATGTTGCCCGCGCCGCGTATCTCAAGGTCGCGCAGGGCAATATCGAATCCTGCGCCGAGTTCCGTATACGCTTTTAATGCCTCAAGCCGTTCTCCTGCGCGCTCGCCTAAGTGCTTAGGCCGGTACAGGAAATAGGCAAACGCCTGCTCATTGCTTCTGCCGATTCTCCCGCGCAGTTGATGCGCTTCGGCAAGGCCCAGGCGCGTAGCGTCATCCACGATGAGCGTGTTAGCGCTGGAGATGTCGAGGCCGTTTTCAATGATGGTCGTGGCGAGCAGGATATCGAGGTCGCGGGCGCGAAATGCGTCCATAGTTTTGATGAGCTGGGCTTCTCCCATGCGGCCGTGGATAATGCCGATACGCGGCTTTTGTCTTTTTTTGCCGGTGAACAAATCCTTTCGATCGGAAGAGTTTGTTGACCCGAGTATTTTTTCCAATTTCTGTTTTGTCATGCCGATGGTTTCAATGCGGTTGTGGAGAAAATATGCTTGTCCCCCGCGGTCGAGTTCGTGCCAGATCGCTTCGCGGATAATGCGGTTGCCATAAGGCAGGACGGCCGTGGCAATCGCCGTGCGTCCTGCGGGCGGGGTATCAATGCGCGAAATGTCGCGCAGGGTTGCAAGGGCGAGCGAAAGCGTGCGCGGGATGGGCGTTGCAGAGAGAGACAGCACGTCCACGTCAGGCCCCAACTCCTTGAATCTCTCCTTTTGTTTTACGCCAAAGCGCTGTTCTTCATCAATGATAACCAGGCCGAGGTTCTTGAATCTTATATCGGAGGAAAGCAGGCGATGCGTGCCAATCAAAATGTCTACGCGGCCTTCCCCTGTAGCGCGTATGATTTTCCTGCTGTCCGCGGGAGACGTCAGGCGCGAGAGTAGGCGTACGGTTACAGGAAATGCGGCGAGGCGTTCGCGGAATGTGCGCTCGTGCTGTACGGCGAGTATGGTCGTGGGCGAAAGTATCGCGACCTGGCGCCCCGCAAACACGGCGGCCGCGGCCGCGCGAATCGCGATTTCGGTTTTGCCAAACCCTACGTCGCCCACGAGTACGCGGTCCATAGGGCGCTCGGCGTCCAAATCGCGCATGATTTCTGTCTCGGCGCGCTGTTGGCCTTCGGTCGTCTCATAGCCGAATGACTCGCGCAATTGCTCCATGTAGCTTTCATCCGCCGCATACGGCTGGCGCACTGCCTCATGCCGGCTGGCATACAGCGCCAAAAGATCCCGCGCCAATTTTTCCGTGTCTTCACGTACTTTCCTGCGCGTGTTCACCCACAGCGTCCCGCCGAGGCGGTGAACGGGCGGCGTAGTAAAACCCACATACGGCGTAAGCCGGTCTTGCTGGTCAATAGGCACGAACAGTTTATCCGGCTCTCTGCCCGGACCCGGTGATGCATAGGTAACGACAAAAAAGCCCGGTTTTTCGGAGATGACACCTCCGAAAATGCCTATACCGTGGTCTGCGTGCACCACAAACGCACCATCCACAAGTTTTTCTATCGAGGTTAAACCTCGATAATAACGAGGTTTAACCTCGATAGACGGATAGTTTTTTGGATGGATGGCTGTAATCGCATTGCCTGCAAATTCTATGGCATAGGCATGGCCGGTGTTGATGGGCCATATTTCCACAATGCCGCCCTGCACCGCAAAAATCCCTTTGCCCGCCGCAATCCCCGCGCGTTCATACCCCATCTCCATGAGGCGACGCACCAACAGGGACGGCTTCATCTCCAGGTCCGGCTCCAGAAAAAGCGCATTGTCCCGCCACCATGGATTAGTATGTATCGCTTTTTTTATCGCGTCCCGATTTTCCGCCCACCACACATCATCCCGCTCCAGATTTTGGGGGGATACCGATGGGATCAGTAGTTCGGCATTACGCGGCATGGGATCTGCGACGGGCGGTACTCCCGATATCGCAGATTGCATGCCACGGACTACCGATGATACTCGTTCATTGCGCGCTCGCACGTTTCGGTTGCGGCTGTTGCTATGGCTTCAACCGTCTTTTTGGATATCTTTTTCAGGATGCGGGTCTCATCGTGCGTGAACTTTTTCAAGACGAGTTTTTCTGCGGGGATGTCGCGCTTGCCCGCGATACCTATGCGAAAGCGCCAGAAATCCTTTGTCTTCAGCGCGCGTATGGCCGATTCAACGCCTTTGTGTCCGGCCGAATGTTTGCCGTACGAGAGCTTGGCGCGGCCGAGCGGGATATCAGCGTCGTCATGGATCATAAAAATACCCTTCGGCTTTATTTTGAAAAACCGCGCGGCAGGCGCTATGGCCGCTCCGGATTTATTCATCATGGTGTCGGGAAGTACCACCACTGCCTTTGTTTTGCCGATGTTGCCCTCCGCAACCTGGCTTTTCCACTTTTTTTCAAAACGAAATTCGCTAAAATCATGCGCGGCCGCAAACGCCGCCGCAATTTCCCGTCCGACATTATGACGCGTATTTTTGTATCGCTCGCCTGGATTTCCGAGGCCGACGAGAAGAATCATGGCGAAACGATAGCAAAAAAGAAGGCAGCGCGCAAGGCCGCGAGTATAAAAAAAGGCGCGCCAGAAAGTTTGGAGCGCCGTGCATGAATGTGGCACTTAAAGAACAATATGGCCGAAATAAATTGCGGAACAGCGGGAACTCGTGTCTCCTGCGGGGCGTTCGTCCGTCACCTCGTGCCATGATGCTTTGACTTTGCCCGAAGTTAGCCGTTCGGCTTTTTCGCCGAAAAAGAGCAGTGCCTCGCCCGGACGCGCGACAAACAGCGTTCGTTCATCACCCATGCGCAGACCCGGATGGCTCTCTGCGATGTGGATGGTGAGGAAGCTGATGTCAAAATGACCTTTTCCCGCGGCGGTTTCCTCGTCGTATGCAAGGAGCCGGAGACGATGGAGGCACTCACTGTCTTCTTCGCACAGCCGATCGTAAAACGAGTATCCGGGGAGAACTGCGTCCAGCGCAGCCGCGTAGGTTCGGGCCGTGGCGCGGCATGCGTCGTAGAGTCGCGGCACATGCAGATGGAGCCAATGCGTATATTTTGTGTACTCCACTGCGTGTTTCGCGAGCCAGGGGATGAGCAAGGGATGGAAATGGAAAATTTGTTTTTTGTCGTCGTACACCCCGTCATCCCTTTGCGTTCCATCTCGCCTGGTCCACCCGCTGGAAGGTCTGCGTCTTATCTCGCCTTTCAGCCGTGCAGTCCATCCGATCTTATATTTCTCCGGCTCATCGACAAACCTTCGCCACCCTTCAATCACCGGTGGCACGAGTGCTTGAGTCGGAAATGGGATCACAACTTTGCCGCATGCGACCAACTCTTGCGCGCGAGCGAGCACGGCAGCGGATAATGTAATTGTCGTAGCCACTGTTCTCTCCTTGATTGTTTGAGCATCAGCCATGGCCTCTCCCGCGAGAAGCCCGAGTTTCAGCATTTCCATGAGCACCCTCTCCTTGTATGACGGCAGGAGGATAACATCATCTTTTGGTTGTGGCTTGCGGACGCCGATTTGGGTGAGTCGTTGTCCGCGCACGCGCCAGTCGTATGTTGTTTTCGGCATGGCGCCACCTCGCGCTGATTTTCAAAGGCACTTGATTTTTGTATTGTTTTGACTATACTAAAACAGCAATGAAAGAGCAAACACAGGAATCTCTATCCGAGACGCCGCCCCGCAGAGGCGGGAGGCGATTTTTTGAAGAAGCAAAAGAAATTCTGCGGGTGTTGCTCATATCCGCCGCGATCATCCTGCCCATCCGTTATTTCATTGCCCAGCCGTTCGTGGTGCGCGGGGCGTCCATGGAGCCCAATTTCGCAGACCGCGACTATCTCATCATTGACGAGGCCTCGTACTATTTCCGCGAGCCCTTGCGGGGCGAGACGGTCGTGTTCCGTTATCCCCGCGACCCGAGGCAATTTTTCATCAAGCGCATCATCGGCTTGCCCGGCGAGCGGGTAAAGATTGAAAAAGGGAATGTGATGATTTTCAATGCGCAGTATCCGGAAGGATTCACCCTGCAGGAGCAATATCTGGATCCGCCCGGCAGATCAACGCATCCGGAAATGGAGGCGAAGCTCGGCAAGGACGAATATTTTGTGTTGGGCGATAATCGCGACTCCAGCTCCGATTCGCGCCTGTGGGGCGTGTTGACCGAAGACAATGTCGTGGGGCGCGCGTTGTTCCGCGCATGGCCTGTCGCCCGCTTCGGTCCGGTTATCGCACGGCCTTTGGGCTACTAAGATCACTTTCCGCGCATCGGCATTGCATGCATACCATCTGACACGTACCGCTATGATGAAAAAAAAGATTGAAGAATGGATACATCAGCTGGACCGCTTGCCTCGGGATGCCAGCTGCTTTGCGGATATCGAGCACACGGCCAGCACGATCGCTCGCTTCTACGGCTTTGAGAAAATCGTCACCAGCCCTCTGGAGCAGGCGGCGCTACTCACACCCCTTGTCCGTGCGGGTCTGCTGGACGAGTGGCCGCCCGTGCGCGGAAAAACGCAGAACGGCGAGGAGTTCCTCCTTACTCCATCAGGCGCCATTGGCGCCCTGCGGGCATATTTTTCGCATCGTCTGCAGAATATGCCGCATCCGGTCAAGCTCTTTTTCCACTCCCAGGGATTTTCGCAGTTGCCGCTCGCATTCGGTAGTGCGATCGTCGCCCGCGACGAATGGGGTATCGCGATCATCGGCGAAGAGAGCGCGGTGGCGGAGACGGGTATCGCCCAGGTCTTCTATCGTACGACCGCGGAACTCGGCATCAATGACCGTTCTATTGAATTGCGCCTCAACGCGACCGGGTGTCCGGCATGCCGCGTCTCATACCGCACGTCGCTGGGCGCGTATTTCCGCCGGCACCTCGCGCGACTGTGCACCCGTTCAAAGCGTGACTTCAAGCGCGCGCCGACCCGTATTCTTTCATGTACTGAAGAGCGGTGCCGGAGCATTGCGGCCAACGCCCCGCAGGGGCTTGATTTTCTCTGTGATCGGTGTAAAAAGCAGTTACGCTCGCTCTTAGAATTTCTGGACGAAGCCAAGATCCCCTACTTTCTGGATCCCAAGTTCTTCAGGGACGGCTCGTGGTACACAGAGGTCATCTTCGAGCTCTTGCTTGAGCGCACGGAGGAAGTGTCCCGCCCGCCGGAGCCGTCCGTACCGGACATACGGGTTCCAGATGTCGTTGCCTCGGGAATGGAGCAGATACTCGCGGAGGAAAGCGAGCCCGCGCCGGTGCGCATACCCGCTGTGCCGTCAGCGCCTCGCGGCAAAGTCGTGCTCGCCGAAGGCGGGCGCGTATCGCACGCCGCGTCGCTGATCGGCGGCAGGGAAGTACCCGTTGCCGTTGGTATCATGTTCCTGGAGACCGTGGCAGGGGCTCTTGCCCGCCAGGAAGCGATGAACCAGCAGAGGAGCATTGAGGTGTTTTTCGTACAGCTCGGCGACCTTGCCAAGCGCCGGAGCTTTGAAATACTCGAGGCATTGCGCGAGGGCGGCATTGAAGCAAAAGAATCGCTCGGCCGCGATTCAATAAAGACCCAGCTCAAAATCGCCGAACGCCTGGGCGCGCGCTTTGCCGTCATCCTGGGGCAGAAGGAGGCCTTGGACGGCACGGTGATCGTGCGAGAAGTGGGGTCGGGCATCCAAGAAACCGTGCCGCAGGACAAACTCGTGGACTTTCTGAAGAAAAAATTGAAAAAAATCTGATGGGGTGCATGTTCTGCAAAATAGCCGAGGGCGCATTGCCGGCGGATGTCGTATTTGAGAGCAGCCAGGTGAAAGCGTTCCGAGACATCCACCCCAAAGCGCCGATACATGTGCTGGTGATTCCCAAAGTCCACATCGCGTCGGTCGCGGCATTGACTGCGGCGCACGACGGCGCCATCGCGGCCATGCTCCATGCGGCAAAGGATGTTGCGGCAGGCGAGGGACTTGTCGGGTACAAGGTGTTGTTCAATGTCGGCCGCGAGGGAGGGCAGATGGTAGACCATTTACACCTCCATATCCTCGGCGGATGGAAGGAACATAAACCAAAAAGTTTAAACATTTAAAGTTTAAAAGTTTCAAGATATGGTAGAAGTCAGAAAACGAGAACACGAGACCACAGGCGCCATGTTGCGCCGCTTTACGCGCAGGGTCCAGCAATCAGGTATCCTGGTGCAGGCGCGCAAGCTAAAATTCCGTAAAAACGAGCCGACCAAGCGCCAGTCCCGCGAAGGGGCCTTGCGGCGTATTACGCTGTCCAAGGAGCGGACGCGGCTTGAAAAATTGGGCAAAGCGCCGCCGGAGAAAAAAGGGCGCGGAGGCGCACGCCGCTCGCCCTCGACCCCCACACGGTAATTAACGAGGTTAAACCTCGTTAATATAAGCCGCTCAACTACGGAGGATTATCCTCCATACTAAACTTATGAGTTTGAAACAGACGATTGAGGGCGAGATGAAAGATGCTATGAAAGCTAAGGACACCGAGCGCTTGGGCGTGTTTCGCATGGCGCTTGCGGCGATGAAGAACAAGGAGATTGAAAAGCGCGCCACAAACCCGGACTCTGCATTGAGCAACGAAGAACAAATGGCGGTCCTGAAAAGCGAGGTAAAAAAGCGCCGCGACTCCATCGCGGAATTCCGGAAAGTGGGCCGCACGGACTTGGCGGAAAAAGAAGCAAGCGAACTTGCCGTCCTTGAGCCGTATTTTCCGGTCGAGGCCAGCGATGAAGAAATTGAAAAGCTCCTTGCACCCGTGGTGAAAGGAGCGTCTGCCGATGATTTCGGCAAAGTGATGGGACAGGCGATGAAGGCCATCGGAGGCCGCGCGTCCGGCGATCGGGTTGCTACGCTGGTAAAGGTGCTTCTTGACAGAAAGTAAGGAAGTAATAATATAAGGAATATGCAGACCGTACTCAATGCGCGGATTCAAAATATAACCAGCAAGGGGCAGATCACGCTTCCGGTGGCGTGGCGCAGAAAGACAAAAGCCGCGCAGATCGTCCTGCGCGTCAAGGGAGAGATGGTTGAGATTGTTCCTGCGGAGATTACGATCCGCGGCGGAGGAAAAGAATATACGGTTTTTGACGCCTTGCGCGACAACAAAGGCAGGGGACTGAAAGCGTCTGATCTCCTGACGCTCTTGAAGAAGATGAACGCGTAAATCGGACATGGACAAAATCCGAAAGCTCTTTTTGCGCCTGCCACGAAAAGAACGACTATATTTGCAGTCCTTTATTGACAATTTGGTGAATGACAACACTTTTCGGAATGCGCATGTCAAGAAGCTGAAGGGGAGCGATCTGTTCCGTGCGCGGAAGGGTCGGTTCAGGATCATTTTCCATTACGAGCACTCAAGGAGCATAGTCATCGATTCCGTCAAAATCCGGAGTGAGAGTACCTATAGGGATGTATGAGGAGTCGGATAGAGTAAATCGCCATAACAATGGAAGGTGTAATGAGAAGTTAAAAAGCTCCTGCAACCGGTGGTTGCAGGAGCGTCTGAAAAGGACATTGGCCGTCGCGATAAAACTCATCGCGGGTCGCGCCTCGGGCGAGCGCGTGGCTACCGCGGTGAAGCGGATGCTGGCGGCGAACGAACGAGGGGCTATGCGCGCATAATTTTTTCAAGTGCTTTGGAAATTTTTTCTGACCAGGATGTCAAACCTCCTTTCTCAATATAAACGTCTGCACCGCACTCTGCCGCATATTGCTTGATCCGCGGGTGTCCACTCATAAGGATAGTTTTTATGGATGGTTTGTTCGTCTTGACCCACCGAATCACCTCGTCGCCGTACAAGCCCGGCATCTGCATGTCGGTCAGCAGAATATCAACATCGTTTTCTTGAAGAGCGACGGTTGCTTCATAACCATCAGCCGCTTCAAGAACTTCATGTCCCATATCTGTGAGAGACATGGAGACATCTTTTCGTATTGGGGTACTATCTTCAGCGACTAAGATTTTCACGCCATTCTCCTAATTGTTCGTGAACAAAATGAAAGGTACGATCCTCCACACGCCGAAAAATATATCATTTGCAAAGCGGATTGTCAAGTGCCTGCCGCAGGCAATCGCAAAGCGATTGCCTGCGGAGATTTCTGTGGTGTCGGTCTCCACAGCCGAGTCGCGTGCACTTAATCGCCGCTATCGCAAAAAAAACACGGCGACCAATGTGTTGTCTTTCCGGTACTCCAAGGAATATGGGGAAATACTCGTGTGCCCCGCGGTGATACGCGCTGAAGCAAAAGCGCAGGGCCATTCGTTTGAATATCAGATGACATGGATGATCGTGCATGGTATGCTCCATCTATCGGGAGTGCATCATGAGCAGTCCGCATTAGCCGAAAAGAAATTCTCCCGTGTAGAGCAGGAAATTCTGGAACAATTCAGAAATGGCCCGCCGCGACATCATCACCGCCGTTGACGTAGGAAGCGCTATGGTGCAAACCGTAGTGGCGGAGCGCGTCCCCGAACGGGACGCATTGCACATTTTAGGCATGGGATCAGTACCCTCTGGGGGTGTGCGTAGGGGGGCAGTTATTGATGTGGACGACGCGGCGGCCGCCATCCGCCAGTCCGTAGATCAGGCGCGGAAAACCGCAGGAGTACCCGTGCGTTCGTGCTGGGTGGGCGTGGACGGCTCGTATATCTCATCTACGTCAGTGCGCGGCGTGGTCGCGGTGTCCCGTGCGGACCAGGAAATCGCGCCCGAAGATGTCCAGCGCGTGCTTTCTGCGGCCGAGGCCTTTATTCCCAAGAACCACAACAAAGAAGTTCTCCACATCATCCCCCGCGAGTTCAAGGTGGACAATGAATCGGGCGTACGCGACCCCATTGGCATGCACGGCGTGCGGCTGGAAGCCGAAGCGCTGGTGATTGAGGGCACGTCTTTGTACCTCAAATCATTATTT
>Ga0155895_104_pt1 | contig 13622 bp, 15 predicted proteins | sample RifCSPlowO2_01_FD_107549 | JGI IMG/M metagenome (GOLD analysis project Ga0155895, IMG submission 107549) | Candidatus Sungbacteria bacterium RIFCSPLOWO2_01_FULL_54_21 | reverse complement strand
GCGTGAGCGCAAATCCCTGCACCACGCTTGTACCCAGCCAGTAGAGGATGAGGGAGGTGAGGATGCTGGATACATTGGAATCGCGGATGGACGTCCACGCGCGGGCAAATCCTTCGCGAATCGCTTCTTCCAGTCCCCTGCCTTGGCGCAACTCCTCCTTCATTCTTTCAAAGATAAGAATATTGGCGTCCACGGCCATGCCAATGGACAGAATCAAACCCGCAATACCCGCGATCGTAAGTGTCACCGGAATCAATTTGAAAATGGCGAGGGTAATGGCGACGTAGAGCAGAAGGGCAAGCACGGCAATCACGCCCGGCAAGCGGTACCACAGGATCATGAATGCCGCGACCGCGAAAAATCCGATGACGCCTGCCCTCACACTCCGATTGAGAGAATCCCTTCCCAAGCTCGCCTCCACGGATTGCTGGGACATCAGGGAAATGGGCACAGGCAATGCACCGGCATTGAGCCGTCCGGCAAAGTCCCTAGCTTCCTCCGGAGTAAAATTGCCGGTAATCTGCGCCCTACCCCCATCAATAGCTTCATTCACGACAGGTATGGAGATTGGCGCTCCATCAAGATATATTGCGAGCCGTTTTCCGATATTGTTCTTCGTGATCTCCGCAAATATTTTTCCGCCCTCATCCGTCAGTTCAAGAGACACGAGTGGCTGAAACGTCGTGGGTTCAAAATCTATGTCCGCTCGCTTGATAAAGCGTCCGGTAAGAGCCGTTGGCACAAACATCGGATCTTCATCCATCCGCTCCCCCTTCTTTTGGGCTTCCGCGATCGCGGTCTGCGTTTCTAACGGACGCTCTTCGCGGAATTCCAAATACGGCGTCTCGCCGATAAGCGCGATCGCGGCACTCGTATCGCGCACGCCCGCAAGCTCCACGATCAGGCGCATGTCATCCCTGCTTTTCTCGATCTGGACTACGGGCTCTGCCACGCCGAACAAGTTGACACGCCGCTCGATTACGTCGCGCAGCGCTTCCATCGCGGCATCGCGTTCTTCAGCAGACACCGCGTTTGTATCAGCCCGATACACCAAGTGCGTCCCGCCCTGAATATCCAGACCCAGGCGATATGGAAATTTTGATTCTATCACTGACACCAGAGAAGACATCGGCGCGCCGATAGTGTCTGGTAGGAGCCGCGCTATATAATGTGGCGCATCAAAAATGGCAAGCAGTATGCCGAATACAAAAAAACCGGCCGCAATCCATCGAGCCGTACAAGTGCGGATCCGCCGTTCCCCGCCTCCGAGCGCCATAGTTTCCCTACGCTACCACGCGGTGTGCGATTACACAAGATTATTGAGCCAGCGTTAAGGAATTTAATGCATCACGGAAACGATAATGCGGTTTTATCTCTCAACCAAGGCAATCTTTTTCGCTATCCGCTCCAATCTCTCTTCCTGATCATTGCGACAATACCCGCCACAAAGCCGGGTACGAGACGGGTTTAATATCTCATCCCCAGTCGATCTCCTTTTTCAAAGACCGCCTGATTGCTCCCTCTTCTGAATCCCGAAGTGCTTTCGGAACTCGGATATTGGAGGAGTTTTGGTGGAGTTATGGGAGGAGCGGGCGGGTGGGTGGCCAGCCCAGGAGGGGGAAAATGGAGATGTTTTCTCCCGCTCCCCCGCCTATGGTGCCGCCACGTTGGGGGCCGAGTATGCATTGCTTGGTTGCGTTGAAAGCAAGGCCGCCGGAGTCGCCGTAGAACGTGGCGACCTGGCTTGCCATGTACGGATGGAGATTGAATGTATCCGTGACGTAGGAAAATATCGGACTTTTGTATGACGATGTCTGATCCTGGCTAAGCACGGTTTCAATGCCCTTGATGTCGGCGTATGCGACGGCCTTGCCGTCTGATTTGGAAAGATATGACTGGTTGAGAAAATTGGACGGATAGCCGAAATGGTACAGCACATCTCCGATCATGTCGGGATCGGTGCAGATGGGATAGGGAACCGCAGGATACGCGTCGGGGAAAACCTCTTTTGCCTCCGGATATTCAGCAAGCGGCGGCAGGGTAATAATCGCTATATCAATCCCCTCTTCATCGTGGCGCTTGCGGATGAGGGCACGGTCTTCGCGGATGGCACCGGTGAAATAACGCGAGGGCGCGCGGTCTTTGGGGAAAATAACGGTGCATGAGTCGGTACCGGATACCATGAGAAGGTGCGCTACCGTTACGATGGAAATGCCGCTCGTCTGGGAATCGGACAAAACAAAGCCGGAGCCGACATACTTTCCTTTGCGGTCTTCGCTGGGACATTCTATTTTTACGACCGATGAAAAGATGGCGTCAAGGTCAAGCGGCGGCAAAACTGGCTTGGGTGGCGCTACCGGCGCTGGCGCGGGTGAAGACGAGGCCGTGGCGTTGAGCGCAGTGGCGGAAGCATGATTGCCAACGGGCGCCGGAAGCGGCGGCAATGGGGCAATGGGCGCTATGAGTGAGGGTAGCGGTAGCGTGGGCGTAGCTTCTTTCCTTGTCTGTTTTTTGGATTCCGAAGATCTGATTTTCGGAGGTGACACCTCCGAATCAAAAGTGGCCGCGGTGGGTGTCGTCGTTGCGGATGAAACGGCGATTCGCGACACTTCCTGCGCCATGGGTACTATGTATAACGGCAAAATCGAAATGCCCGTCCATCCATTGATGAACGCGGCGAGTGCGACAAAAAATCCCATGATAATGTCTCTCATAGTGAGCATATCTCACAACCTCATATCCTTCGATTTCGCTACGGAAGAGGGTCGTGAGATATGCTCTGATGCTATCACTGGTTATGAAAAAACAAAATACCGATCCTACGCATGTCGGAGCGGTATTTCGTCCCCAGGTGCGTTACTCCTAAAATATGCCCAGCAGAGTCCCGAAGAGTTTAAAAAACGGCGCGGCGCTAGAAGGCAGAGAGGGCGGGGGCAGAGTGCCGCCATCGGGGGGAGGAGGCGGCGGTTGAGACGAATCAAATGAACCAGACGGAGGCGGAGTAAATGATCCTTCAGGCCGATGAAATGCTGCATCTGGAGGAGGCATGAACGATCCTGCTGGAGGATGGAGAAGTCCTTCGGGTGGGAATTCACCCATTCCCTGCGGTGGCCGGAATGATCCACCATCGGGCCGCGGAAATCCCCCGGGCGGCGGGAACGCGCCTGGATTCTCGTGGTCTGTAGCGCCGGGGTCTCGATCCGGAGAAAAAGGAAATTGTCCGCGTTCGCCCTCCGGAGGAAATGCGTCGGGTCTTCCCGGAAACTTGTCGGGACGCCCAGGAAATTCACCCTGAAATCCTCTTTGGCCATCTTGTTCCTTTCTGTCCGACGGGCCTCCGCCAAAACACTCGTCCCGATGATCGGTGCAGTACTTGATACACTCGGCTGGAGACGCGCATCCGCCGGGGCCCGCAAATGAGGTACCGCCGCCTTCCCCTGATCCGCCAAACGGCTGTGATCCTTCTCGGTGGACGCTCCCTTCCTGGCCTCCGAGAAAATTCTTTCCGCGAAACTGCTCTTCTAGAGCCCGAAACTCTTCAAACCGCCGGCCGGCATCCCGTTCAAATTTCTGGAAATCCTCGAATCCATCTGAACCGAATTCACCCGATCCGCCGCGCACTTCAAACCGCCGTTCAGAAAACTGCTTGAGCATCTCGCGAGCTTGCGCCAGCGGGACCCCGCCATGGGTCGCGCCAAACGCGACGCACTCCTCCACGTGTGAAGGATCGGTGCAGTAGGCGCGGCATTCGTCATCGCTCTTGCACCCGCCCGGACCCCCGGATGTCCGCACCACTTCCCCTATTTTCGATCCCGCCTCAAAATGCTGTTCCTCCTCTTTTGAAATCAGTCCCTTCTCTCTTGCAAAGCTGAAGCACTCTTCGCGGTGCGCCGCGTCCTCGCAGTAGGTGCGACACTGTACACCCCTGCACCCACCCGGGCCGCCCTCGCGCGATGCCTGGGTAAATTTCCTCGCGCGTGCCAATTCTTCCTTGGGGATAAGCCCCTCGCGCTCGGCAAATTCAAAACAGGATGCTTCGTTGCCGGGCGCATTGCAGAAATCGCGGCATTGCTCCCCGCGGCACCCGCCGGGACCCTCCTTGCCCGCGAATTTACGCGCTCGCGCCGCCTCCTCCGGCGTCATAAAGCCGTTTTTTTCGCCGAAATCTATGCACTCCTGCTGATGCGCCGAATCGTCGCAATATGCGCGACATTCAGCAGTCCCCTTGCATCCCCCCGGACCTCTGCCTGCGGTCTTTTTAATAATCTTTGCCTGTTCTTTACCCACAAAACCATGCTCCTCGGCAAACGAAACGCATTCGGTGATGTGCGCAGGATCTTCGCAGTATTGGCGGCACGCATCTTCGCCCTGGCATCCGCCAGGGCCGGCGTTCTCTCTGCCGAATTTTTCTTTGAACTCGCGAATCAGCGCAGCTTCATCTTTTGGTATAAGGCCGTTTGCTACCGCAAACTCAAAACATGCATCCTTGTTCGCCGGATTATGGCAGTATTCCTCGCACGCCCGGCCGAGGCATCCGCCGGGGCCAGGTTTTTTGGCGCGTGCGGCATCTTCGGGCGACATAAACCCTTTCTGCACCGCATAGTCAACGCATTCGTCTTGATGCGCAGAATCTTCGCAGTATGCATGGCAGGCATCACCGCCGCGGCATCCGCCGGGGCCGCCTTCCTCTTGCACGGCCTTCGCTTTTGCCGCAGATTTCTGATCCGCCAAGCCGAACTTTTGGGCAAATACGAGACACGCGTCTCCATGCGCGGCATCATCGCAGTATGTTCTGCACGCCGCACGATCCCCGCATCCGCCTAAATCCGCAATGGGATATTCTATATCAAAAATCGAAGCGCCGTACGCGGCACCCGCGCCCCCCATCAGCAACGCCGCAAGCAGTGAAAAGACCGAATAGTATATGTTTTTTGCCATAGGAAAGAAAAACCAGGACCCCGCGCGGGGCATTATTTGAACGGATTGACGTTTACATCATCAAAGGGGTTCGCTGACGCCTTTTCAAACGGATTTGCGGATCCCTGATTAAACGGGTTGATGGCGCTCGCCGCCTCGCGCTCCGCCGCTTCTCGTCTCGCGATTTCCGCGGCCTTTTCCTGGGCAATGCCCGCTTCCACGCCCCGATTATGCCCCATCATGTTACCGTAGTAATATCCGCCGCCCATACCAACAACTAGCGCGAGTACGCCAATAACCCACTGCATCATAGAATTACGCTGTTCCATAGAAATAAATGAGAAGAATAATAATAGCATGTTTAGTATATACGAAAGTGCTCCATCGCGCGAAAATTTGTTATCCACAGCCCGGCATCCTCGTATTGCTTGCCCTTTCCCGATCCATTCGGGTTTATCGAATGTCATAGAAAAATATCGGGATACGTCCCGCCGCAACGCGCGCGCCAAACATTGACATGAAATATATTATGATGTATAATAGACGTAGGTGGTTGGCTCGGTGGCCCGCCATGTCCCCACAACAAGTAAGGAGGGTGGTATGAAGTCCTTTGTAAAAGCGTTGGTTGTCTTGCTAACCGCTCTGTCTTTTCTCTTGTCTCCCGTACCTTTTGCCCAAGCCGAGGAATTTTTTTCGCGGGAGGAGAAGGGCTTGCAAAAGCGCGAAGAGATGGAAGCACAGAGGAAAAAAACGCGGGATGAGCGTGATGCGAAACGGAAAGCAGACAGGGAAGTGCGCGATCAGAAGCGTGAAGATCGGCGCGAACTGATCAAGGAGCAGGGCAAGGCGTTCCAAGAAAAGTCCGTTCCTGTCTGGAAGGATCAGGTGCAGTATGGCGAGGAGCGCGGCGCCATTGCGAGCGTATGCCGGAAATTCGTTGATTTTGAGCGGCGGGCGGAAGCGCTCGACACGCTCAAGAAAGAGAAAATCCAATGGCACAGGATCGAAGCGTCTGTTCGGGCCGACGACGCCTATTCCAAGTTCCGCAAGGATGGCGTCGCGCTTGCCGGAGAACTTGTCGAGGTTGTCGACATAGCGCACCGGGCGTATCGCTGCTCAGGAATTGACTTCACTGACGGAGTCGAAATTCTCGAAAAGGCGATAGATGTTCTGGAGCGGGTGAAAGCGAAGCCCGACAGCATCGGGAAGACGCCTGCAGAATTCCGCGCCCTTGTTTTGGAGCAGTTCAAAGAGCAGGTGCGCAATGCACGCGCATCCGGCAACGGCTCACCCGCACTAAAGCGGGTCTATCAAAGGGCACATGGCTGGAGCTTCTCGCCTGATGACATCGGCATGACGGCCGAGGAGGCGCGGCAAGCCGCCGCCCGATAAGCCCGCAAGAAAGAGAAGCATCCAAGTATATCATCAACAGGCACAGGTTTGAAAAACCTGTGCCATTTGTATTTCCCTTTTCTACGTTTGTTTCGGCTCACGATAGAGACAATACTCACACGCGGCCTGACGCGGCGGCTTTTCCCCGGTTGCGATCTTGTGTACGCGCTCAAGCGCGGAGAGTCCCCGACTCGGCGAAACATCCATTTTGATGAGCGCGGTCTTGAAGTGCGCAGAGCCCAGGTCGTACGATGATGGCCAGAAAAAAAGCAGATACCCGTACCCCGCGCATGCCATGCCGTTACGCTCAAAGAGCAGACCATAGAGATCCAATTGCGTGCGGTAATGCTCGTGCGTATCGTCTTTGAGCGGATACCCGCGCGTTTTGAAATCAAACGGCACATAGCGGCCGTCGGGAGCCACCACGAGATCATCAATGGCACCCGAGAGCGTCATGTCGTATTCGGCAATCTGGGCGATAATACCGCCTCTGCCGAAATTGAAATCTCGCCATTGGCTCAACTTCTTCATGTCGGAAAAAAGCGTGCCGTCTACCCGTCCCTCAATCTCGGGCGGCATTTCTCCCCGCGTGCGGTACGCATCAAAATATTTTTTGAATACGTTGTCCATGCCGTCGGGCAGGGATGGAAAAATGCCGCGCGGACGCTTAGTGCTTTCGTTGACCTGTAGCCAAAGACACCGCGGACATTCGAGGAGCATACCGACACCCGACGGAGATACCTTCATCATAATAGCGAGCGTATTTCCCTTAAAATATCGGCAGGAATTGGGTCGCGGCTGGGACTCTTGCCCGGATACCGCCATGCCGTGATTATTTTTATTCTTTTCTCTTTATCCTTTCCTCCTTCCAGCACGTACATCGCCCATATCTCGGAGTAATGTCTGCCCTCGGCCACATGCATGCACGCGATGCCATTCGGTAGGACACCTTCTTCCGTGCGCACGGGATGACGGATAATGCGCTTTACGCGCGACTCGGTGAGGCGGTAATGACGCATTTTCATGTGCGCATGGGATGTCCAGGCGTACCGCTCCCGATGGTGCACGAAGTTGCCAAGCATGGAACCCGTGCCCTTGCCACGCTTTTTCAGCCACACAAAGTGATTATACCCGTGATCCGCTCCAAAAACAAATCTCCCCCGAGCGTAGCATCGGGAGAGATTGGACGAAACCCGCCAATTACTGATTGACCTCCTTTTCTATGTCGGGTATTTCCGCGTCCATATTTTCCAGGTCCATACCCTGCAGTTCCGCCTCCAGATCGGCAGTGCCTGCGGCCGACAGTTCATCAGATGTGCTTTCAGCCGCCGGATACGCCAGGGGCGCATCCTGTATGCGATAATAGAGGAATACCCCGCCGGCGACAACGACGGCCGCGATCACAAGCCAGATTATTTTTGACGAAGCATGTTGCTGCATATCAGAATGTTCTTAATTCAATAATAACCTACGCGCCTACTGACTCGGATTGGTCGTAGCCGTGGTCGTGCCCATGCCCTTCGTATCGGCAATAGTGCGGACGAGTGCGGCATGCGCATCCTTCACTTTTTGCTCCACATCCTGCACCAGCGCCTTTACTTCGGCAAACTTTTTCTTGGCATCTGCAGTAGCGCCCAGTTCTGCGTATTTTGCCTTAGCGTCCGCGAGTCCTTTTTCAGCTTCATCAATTTTTCCCTGCGCAACGGCAAGATTCGCATGCGCATTGGTCATGTCCTTGCCCTGCGCGGTTGCCGCATTGATCCGGGTCTGTATTTTCTCGGCCAGCGTGTCCAGCCGGTCAATGGCGCGCTCAAATTTCTCTACCATCTTGGCAAAAAATTGCTCAATGCGCTCGCTCCTCTTCTCGCCGAATTTTTTATTCATCTCCTCCTTGCGCGCCTCGGCTTTTCCTCTGAAGTCATCCCGCAGTTTCTTTATCTCTGTCTGCATCTGTTGCTTTGCCGCAGTCCTGCGCACCTCTAACTCCTGTTTGATAGCAGTCGTGCGCTCTTTCAATTCTTCCTTGATCGCGTGTCCTTTCTCTTTTATCGTGTCACGCTGATCCTCAATCTTTTGCTTCAATTCCTCTCGCTCCTGCTGTATTTTTTCGCGCTTTCCGGCCGCATCTTTCTGCAATTGCTCATGAAATGCGCCCAATGCCGCGACGGGCGCAAGCAACGCCGCCGCCCCTGCCGTGATCGCTATCTGCGAAAGATATTTTTTCATAGAATACATATCATTCATTAATACGCGAATACTCCGGTAAACATCGGTATTATACCCATCCGCATCCCCCGGACGCAAGGCGCGTTTATCCACACGCCGAGACCGGCGCTTGCCAGGCCGTGTTTCATGCGATACAGTCCGATAAGCAAAACGCACATTAACAACCAGAGCCATGAGGACACGGTTATGCAGCACCCCGCTCACGGCAATGATGGGAGCGGGAAATGCAGCCCGTTCCTCAAGCATAGCTTTATTGCCGATAGCCATGAGATGCGCCAGGTCGGTGCGCTCATACGCCGGTTTGCCGAAAACGATTTCCCCGTGGTCATTCAGGGGGATACCGGAACAGGCAAAGAGGTCGTTGCTTCCGAAATCCACCGCATCAGCCAAAGATCTGACGGCCCGATGGTCGTTATTGACTGCACAACAATTCCGGAGTCGCTCTTCGAGAGCGAGCTCTTCGGATATGAGATCGGGGCTTTTACCGGCGGGGGGAAACGTCGGGCTGGCCTTTGTGAGGCCGCGGAGGGAGGAACACTCGTCCTGGACGAAATTGCCGATATGCCCCCGCAATTACAGGCAAAACTGCTCCGGTTCATCGAGTGCGGGACAATCCGCCGGGTTGGGGGAAGAAAGGACTTCCTGTTGGATGTTCGCTGTATTGCACTCGCCCAAAAGCCACTTGCCGCATTAGCCGCCCAGGGATTGTTCCGCAATGATCTGTGGCAACGACTGAATGTATTTTCCATTCAAATCCCGCCACTCCGCGAACGGCACGCAGATATTCTGCCGCTCTTCGAATACTTTCTCAAGCAGGATCCCCTACGCGCAAAACCCTTGAACGAAAGAGCAAAACGCCTGCTCCTGACGTATGACTGGCCAGGCAATGCGCGGGAACTAAGGAATGCGACAACGCGTGCTTTGTGGACAAGCACGACTGATGAGTTCATGCCCGAAGATTTTGGCTTGCCGTCTGCTACCGCGTACCTCTTTTCCGCCGCAGAAGCACGCGGCGGACCATGGCAACCTCTTGCCGATATCGAACGCGATGCACGCGAGCATGTAGTCACGTATATCCTTGACGCCCTGGATGCATGCGGCAACAATATTGCGGAAACGGCACGGCATTTGTGTGTCAGTAGAGAAGCCCTAAGCTCTCGTTTGGGGCGGATAGATCCGAGTAGACGCCGCGCGTAATGGCGATATCAGCGCTTCAATCACGATTGGAGCGCTTTTTCATACGCGAGCGGACGCGATCACGCCGCCGCCGAGCATTTCCTCGCCCTGATAAAATACAATGGACTGTCCGGGCGTTACGGCACGCTGGGATTTGGCGAAGATAACTTGTAGGTTGTGGGTCGTTGAAGCAAATGTCTTTGCTTCAACGGGTTGTAGGTTGACGATGCACGACTGGAGGGGCTGGCGGTATCTGATGCGCGCGGTACACGCCAGAGGAAATGCCGGCTCGGTGCCCGCGATCCAATGAACGTCCGTGATGTCCATGGTATCTTTGAAAAGTTTTTCATCATACGGCCCTTCGGCAACCACGAGCGTATTGGTCGCAAAGTCCTTTTCTGCGACATAGTAGGGTATGCCGCCACCTCCGCTCTTGATTCCCTCGCGCTGGCCAATCGTATAAAACGAAAGGCCGTCGTGCTCTCCTACCCGCCTCCCCGCGGTCGTCATCACCACGCCCCGCTCCTCGGGAATGTGTTTTTTCAAAAATGCCGTCAGATCAATCTCGCCGATAAAACAAATGCCCTGCGAATCCTTTTTCTCCGCGGTGGGCAAACCCATCTTCCGCGCCATGTCCCGCACATCCGGCTTAGTGTATTCGCCTATCGGAAAAAGCGCATGGCGCAATTCCTCCTGCCCCAGCGTCCAGAGGAAATATGACTGGTCTTTGTTAGTATCTTTCGCAGTGCGTAAGCTTTGTGTTTTGTGTTTTATGTTTTGCGTTTTTCTCACGTAATGCCCTGTGGCAATATAATCCGCTCCCCGTTCCAGCGCTTTCTTGAGAAAAAACCCGAATTTTATATGCCGATTGCACATAATATCGGGGTTGGGCGTCCGACCCATCGCATACTCGTGGATCATATACTCCACGACTGCCGTGCGGTATTCCTCGGTCAAATCCCATGTCTGAAACGGAATGCCAATTTTCTCGGCCGCGGCCATCGCGTCATACCGGTCTTCCTTGAAATTACAGGGAATGGCAGGATCGCTCCACATCTTAATGTGTATCCCCACCACGTCAAAACCGCGCTCCGCAAGAAGCGCCGCCGCCACCGAGGAATCCACGCCTCCAGACATGCCAACGAAGACTGTCTTTTGTTTTGATTCAATTTCCATAATTAACCGCTAAATGATTTGGATAGGATGGATTGTTCTAAAGAAATGAAATCCGAAGCGGTTGATTTTTGATATTCCCGCAGGTTTTTGATTTTTTCGGAGAGCAAATCCAACCTCGCCACGATTTTTTTCTGTTCTGCAACGGGCGGAAGCGGGATTTTGAATTTTTCCAAAAATTGCACTGGCACACGCTTTTGCCCCGCGCTTCCAGTCATTCTGGTTTTGGCAATTTCCCGAAAGGATGGCTGTCCTACAATATAATAAATCCATTCCGGTAGAACTTCTTTGCTTGCCCGGATCACATGAAATTCTGTGGTGCCGAACCCAATGCCGTTTTTCAGATCTCTTGCGATAGCAACTTTTCCATTTTCCATGCACGGAGTAATTTTTGCGAATAGAACATCTCCATTCCTGAAATATGTGTAGCCCTTTCTTACTTCGCCCAACTTTCGTTCTTGCGATGATGTAATCATTTGCAGATACTCATCAACAGCGGACATCGGAACAAAAGAAACAAAAAGGTCATCTGCTTTATCTTTAACTTCTGATTTTTTTGGGTTCAATTCGCAAATTTCTCCCAACTCTTTTTCTTCCCACTGCGCCTCGCCGTAGTTTTTAACGGAGGCGGGTTTTTCTCTACCCAACATCCTTACAAACTGGAGTTTGTAAGGATGTTGTTGGGTGAAGATGCGGTGGAGTTCGGCGGGGAGGAGGTTTTGGGCGGCGTCTTGGGCTTCGGCGCGCAAGCGCTTGGCCTCCTTAATCTTCCCCAGCAACCCCTCCAACCTCGCCACAATTTTCTTCTGCTCCGCAATCGGCGGCAGCGGGATTTCGAGTTCCTTATATTCAGAAAAATTCAAATTTCTAATGCCGGTTGTTTGTTTTTGCATCTTTTCCGTTACTCCAGAAAGATATAGATAATTCAAACATCGCCAAAGATATATGCTATCAAGCTCCTTTGAATTCCTCACACGAATTCGTGTAGTAAAATTGCTAAAACTGAATTTGCCATCTGCGTCAAAATAAACAACGCGACCAACAGGTTGAGTTGGGCCGCCACCCGACCGCTCCAAAATTAAGTCGCCTTTTTTCAGCAACCTAGCTTGTAGCGCCCTTTCTTCGACTTCAATCTCTGCAACATCATTAAAATTTAAAGTTCCATCGTTATTTTTGAAATTAGTATTCCTGATAACCTTGGTCATAACAAAAGGAGGCGTCTTTCCAGTCCAAAGTCCGTTTTGGAAGTCGCAAACCTTTCCTAATTTTTTTGTTGGCCAGTTATTTATCATTTTTATATAAATTAGTACCCGATCTCCTTTTTTATACTCGACAAATAGCTTTCGGCTCTAGTTTTTAAATCCTTCGTTGAATCGGTCGCCTTTTCTAAAAATATTTGAAAATATTTATCGGCAAGAGATAAATTTTTCTTTTTTACGATGCAGACAAATCCGAGCCAATAGTATAGCTGTGGTTTATCAAATTTCGTTAGTAAGTCATCATTAAACTTAATTACTTCTTGGACGGTCATCTCTTCACCTCCATAACTTTTTTCTTTTAGTTTTTCACAGTCCTTGATTGCGTCTTCATACTGTTCGATCCAAAAATTTAAAAAGGCTTTGCTGTATAACCAATGGTAAGCACCAACTGGAGCTCTATGTTTAGCTTCTTTTATGGTGTTAAGCGCCGTTTGTGGATTCCCATTACCATTATCAAACTCAACAATAGCTCGTTTTAATAATGCTCCGTAATTATCTTGATTATATTCGAGCGATTTTCTAACGCTATTAATATATGAATTTTCTGTGGAAGGGTTAAAAAATTCGAAACTTGCCTTTTGGTCATATTCTAATGAGAGCAAATTTTTTAGAGTATCCTTGCTGACAGGAAACGACTGGCCACCTTGTATAGCATTGAATAGCGACTCATGCAATTGAATAGCAGTATTAAAATCACCCGAAAGCAAGGCCGCGCGGCCTGTTATATAATCAAGTGCGGCAACAGCTTGATTGGTTCTAAATTCAAAAATTTCAAACTGTAAATGTTCTTCAAATGCGAAGGTGCTTGGAAGCAATTGATCGAATTCTTTCCTGAGAAGCACTTTTTGTACTTCTTGTATTGGTTTATGAATAACAATGCCGTGTAGTGAGAAAAAATACTTTTCTCCAGTAGGAGCATTCTTCCTCTTTTTTATGGAGCCCCAAATACAAAAATGTGCTCGGGTCTTTTTTAATACCATCCGAGCGTCATCCACTGTTTCAATTTTTTCTGCCTGATGTCTTTTAATTATTAAAACATCAAACGGTAAATTCAACTCTTGTATCTTGTTTTTAAACGGAACAAGGAAATCTTTTTGCAGAAATTTATAAACTTCTGAATCTTCAACTTGGATGGCAATAGCAACTCCAAGACGCGTCTTTGATCTTTTTGGAAACTTCCAAACATGAAAAGCCCATCCGACAAAAATAAATGCGCCCACGACAGCCATCCCAAAACCGTATTTTGTAAATGATACTCCTCCTGCCGGTAATAGTTTATAAATTAACAAGGATATTATCACGAGCAATAAAAACGCAGAGACCAGTCCATACCATTTATGAAACTGGTTTGTAGCAATATCAAATATCTTTTTTTCTATCCATTCACCATTCATATCTCTTTCCTTATCTCCTCTAAAATCTTCGCGATTTGGTTTTCCGCGGTTGCAATGATTTCCAAGACCTTTTTAGGGTCGGTGT
>Ga0155895_132_pt2 | contig 15142 bp, 18 predicted proteins | sample RifCSPlowO2_01_FD_107549 | JGI IMG/M metagenome (GOLD analysis project Ga0155895, IMG submission 107549) | Candidatus Sungbacteria bacterium RIFCSPLOWO2_01_FULL_54_21 | reverse complement strand
GATGGAAACCGGATGGGACATTTTATTCTTTTGGGTGGCGCGGATGGTGATGCTGGGACTCGCGCGCACCGGCAAGATTCCTTTCAAGACGATTTATCTCCACGGTCTCGTCCGCGATCAAGACAGGCAGAAGATGTCAAAATCGAAAGGCAATGTCATAGACCCCTTGGGCGTTGCCGAGCAGTACGGCACGGATGCGCTTCGCATGGCGTTGGTCATCGGCAACCTGCCCGGCAACGATGTCGTTATCTCCGAAGACAAAATCCGCGGCTACCGCAATTTTGCAAACAAGATATGGAACGCCACGCGGTTCCTTTTGCTTCATGTCCCAACGCCTGCGCAAAAACAGAAAATCAAGTATACTAAAAACGATCGGCTGATGCTGGCCCGCTTGAAAAAACTGACCCGCGATACGACTGCCGATATTGAAAAGTACAAGTTTCATCATGCCGCAGATCGGCTGTATCACTTTTTCTGGCACTATTACGCGGACAAGGTGATTGAAGACATGAAGCCGCGCCTCGCGGCCGCCGAGGGCAGTACGGAAAAAGAAACCGCAAAAGCCCTGCTGTTGGCATTCCACGCGACCCTCATCAAACTCCTGCATCCATTTATGCCTTTCATCACGGAGGAGATATGGAAACATTTGCCCATGGCGCATAAAAAAATGCTCCTCGTGGAGCGCTGGCCTTTATGACCGCCGCCATTATCGGCGCCAATACCGGATTTCTCCTGCTGACGTTTCTGCCGCCCATTTTTTGGCTGTTGTTTTATCTGCGCGAAGACCGGCATCCGGAACCCAAGCGGCTCCTGCTGATGGCTTTCTTGGGCGGCATGGCGTCTGCCGGACTTGCAATCGTCGTAGAAATCCTCGTCATCGGGCAGGAAGGACTCCTGTCCCTCAATGAAGGCGTGATCGGCAATGCGTTCATGATATTCCTCGTCATCGGGCTCATCGAGGAATATGTGAAATATCTGCCGGTGAAATTCCTCATCGAGCGGCGCAAGGATTTTGACGAATCGGTAGATGCCATGATCTATATGATGACATCTGCCCTCGGCTTCGCGGCGCTGGAAAACGCCCTCTTTATTTTCCCGCTTCTGCACGTCAATCTGCCCCTGGGACTTGAGGTTACCGCCAACCGATTTTTGGGCGCCAACCTTTTGCACGCGCTCTCTTCGGGTATCGTGGGCTTCTTTTTGGCCCGCGCCTGGTTCCATCCGCATCGCAAGCATTTTATCTTTCTCGGTATCATCATTGCCGCAATCCTCCACGCCGTATTCAATGCGCTCATCCTCCTGCGCGAGACCCTACCCCAGGGCACGTGGTACATTATCCTCCTGCTTGCCACGATGACGGTCATGGTATTCATCGATTTCGAGCGCTTGAAAAAAAAGAGCTCCCCGTAAAAGGGGGAAAACTCTGTTGCCTTTTTTCGTTTCATGATATCATACGCGTATGAGCACTTTTTTCGAAAAACTTACGGGATCAAAACAAAGCGATGCGGACACGGTGGACCTTTCCTCCCGCCGGTCAGAGCCATCGGAAAGCACGACGTCTCACGCTCACGCGCGCAAGAGTACTGCCAAGCGCGCCAGCGAGGAACAGGAGGAGAAAACACCTTCCCGCCCCATGCACATGCGCGTTGCCAGCGAGAACCGCGAAAGCATGCCCGAAGAGCCGGCCCCCGCCGAAGAAGAGGGAGAGCTAACCGTAGATATTTACGACAACGGAGACGCCATTGTCATTCAATCCACAGTAGCCGGTGTAAAGCCCGAAGACCTGGACGTTTCCATCACTAACGACTCGGTTACCATCCGCGGCAGACGCGAGCGGCATGAGGATGTCCGCGAGGACTCGTATTATTATAAGGAACTGTTCTGGGGAACGTTTTCGCGATCGGTCATCCTGCCCGAAGAAATAGAAGATGATATGGCGGAAGCAGTGCTCAAGCACGGGCTTCTCTCAATCAAACTGCCCAAGAAGCGCCGCGGCGTGATACAGAAACTGAAAGTAAAGGTGTCATAGTGTTTCAAAATACAAAGACACCCGCGTTGCGGGCGTCTTTGTATCCTTTATTCTCTGCATGCCGCCCCCGGCAGTATTCGCTCTAGAATCCGCTCGGTTATTTTCATACCCACCGAGGTATCTTTATTCGCCCCTTCAAGTGCCGCAACCGCATTGCCCGCTCCTGCCAAAATCTCAGCACTCGTCTTGCCGGCAAGCTCCTGATCTTCGCCGAGACCCGCGGCAAGCGCCGCATCCGCGCCACGCGTCTCCGTGATCGCCCGTCTCTGGAGCTCGCGGATACTGCGCTGTATGTCCTGGGCCAATACTGCCCGCCGCGTTATAGGATCTTCGGGCAATACCGCGTCCCCGATGACACGCCGTATCTGTGCCGTATCGCGCCGCGATGCCATACCTACTAAGCCGAGCAAGGAATCCCGCATCTGCGGCGGCGCATAATGCCAGCCCGCAATCGCAAGGGCTGACAGCATCAATCCATTCAACAGCGCTTTTGTCATAGTGCCCAGTATAGTAGCATAGGAGCATTAGAGGAAACGCGCTTTTTACTCATTTCATCCTTTTATATATGCATCTACGCATAGGCGTTGGCGTCAGGACATTTTTACAGGATTCGTATAAAGCGGGAGCGGAAGCCGCACGGGACGCGGCAGACCGAGCCGGAGAGGCGCGACACAAGATCGCGGTGGTCTTTGCCTCATCCCATTACGGCCAGACGGACATGTTGCGTGGCATCAACGACATCCTCAAAGGCGTTCCCGTGATCGGGTGTTCCTCGGCAGGCGCCATTTCCAACGATGGCGTCAAAGAAGATTCCATTGCCGTCCTCATCCTCGGCAGTGATACCGGCAGTTTCTACCCCGTAAAGACCGAGAATATCTCCGCAAATATGCGCGCGGCAGGCGTGGCGTTTGCCGAGGCGCTCAAAGCCGCCGGAGGAGCGGACCTCAAAGGAGGACTCATCTTTTCAGACGCGCTGTCCGGCAACGGCACCGAGCTGGTGCGCGGCGTGCTCCAGGGCATGCGCAAGGACTTCCCCCTCGCTGGCGCCGCGGCAGGGGACGACATGGCGTTCAAAAAGACATTCCAGTACTACAACAACGAGGTGCTGAACGATGCCGCCGTGGGCTTCGGCGTATCCGGCGAGGTATCGTTTTTGTCCGCCGCAGGCCACGGCTGGCACCCCATCGGCGTGCCGCGCACCGTTACCAAAGCAAAAGGTACCACACTCATTGAACTTGACGGCAAGCCCGCCTTTTCCATTTATCAGGATTATTTTGAAGAGCAGGCCAATGACTTCAAGCAGGCGCTCTCGCTCCCTGCGGTCACGTATCCGCTTGGTATGCGCACGCACGGCATTGAGAACTGGATGATTCGGGTGCCCTTGGTCGTAAACCCCGACGGCTCAATCGTCTGTGGCGCGGAAGTGATTGAAGGCAGTGAGATGCGCCTCATGATCGGCACGCCCGAGTCCTCGCTTACCGCCGCAGAACAGACCGCCAAAACTGTTTCCCCCGATACTTCGGCAGAGCCGCGCGTCGCATTTATCTTTGACTGCGTGGCGCGCAAAATCCTCTTCGGCAATCGCAAAGAGGAAGAGATCGCCGCACTCCGCGCGGTTCTCGGTCCCAACACTGAACTCTTCGGATTTTACTCGTACGGACAGATCGCCCCCCTCCGCCCTCCCGCAGACGATATCAACACCTGCGATCCGGGCTTCTACGAGCAGTCCGTATCGCTCACGGTCGTGGGGAACTAGAGAGTGCAGGAGATCGAAAAATAAAAATGCGCTTTTCTAAGCGCATTTTTATTTAAAAGGAAAACAAATCTATCTAAGTAGTTTCTTCTACTATAGTACTTAACATAGCGCTATTCCTTCCGGAATTTTCCTCGACTCTGAATGTTATTTTTTTCTTCGTGACTTTTCTAAGGATGAGGGGTGTATCAGAATATATCTGCCCCAATATTCTGTGGAATTGGATGATAGTCTCATCATTCTGGAAGATGCTTGTGCTGAAATTATACATCTGCATAAATCTCCTCATTTCTTCGTCCAAGTCAGGAAAGAGGTGGACAATGGCAACTGCCCCATGCCCGGGTTCTTTAAATCTCTCAATAATAGTTGCATTTATATCCTCTATCTCGGGGTGTAGCGCCCAGTTGCAGTAGAAATTCAAAATCTTAAAATCCTTCTTACCATCGTCTACCTCAAGTATCTTTCTTATACAAGATAAGATATAGACCACCTCTGGCTCTTCCAAGGTGGTTTTATTGAGAATACTCTGCAACTTTCGTTTTATATCTCTCTTCACTGCAGTTATTTTTATACGCAAACGTTTGGTGGACACGGGGGGAATCGGACTCCCGATTACTGTCTCTCAATAATTTTGGTGGGCCAGTGGACCCGGGGGGAATCGGACCCCCGCCTCCGCAATGCGAATGCGGCGTTTTACCACTGAACTACGGGCCCACCAAAATTATTGAATACGTATGAAGCGCGAATGCCGCGTTGCGAAACGCTGCACTCGTTCGCGTTTCGCCTCCTCGGCAAAACCCGGGGCGATTCTTTTCGTCTCGCGCAGAGCGCGAGCCGGAATCGCCCGATGATGCCAAGCAGTTGGCATCAGCCCACTGAACTACGGGCCCTTATCGGCTGTACGAACGCCAGAGATATTTCTCTAGGTCTACGAAATAGTTGCCGTCTACGGTCATTACGTCCACGCCTTCCTCGCGTAACATCCTCATCTGGAGCATCTTGGGCGCACGCAAATTCTGAATTGAAATCATGCCACGTGAATTGATAACCCTTTGCCACGGCACGTCGTGTCCCTGGGGGAGTGCCCGCAATGCCCAGCCGACCGCACGGGCCGCGCGCGGACTGGAGACGATAGTTGCGATCTGGCTATAGGTAGCAACCCTGCCCGCCGGCACTTTTTTCACGACATCATATACCCTGGCGTAAAAGTTCTTTCCTTCGGCCATGTCATCTTTCGGGCTGCTGGGAATTGAACCCAGGCTACGGAGTCCCGAACCCCGCGTACTGCCACTATACGACAGCCCGTTTTCTTTTTACTTTACATGATACTTCGCTTTGATTGATGATATGCGCTCATCCTCGGAGATTTCGATCTTTGACTCCGATGCTTCAGCAATACGCACCAACTCTTCATCCGGCATCTGGCCCAACTCTCCGATGCGAGCCATAAGCTGCTCGCGGTTATTCTTGGCCGGATCATCAATGACCTCTTGGAGCAGGACCTCAAGCACCCTGCCGATCGTGGGTCCCGGCTCACTACCTAGTACTTGCATAACATCTCCGCCGTTGACTTTCAACTGCTTGGGCGTGGGCGCTTCTTCTTCGCGCAGTATTTTCTCCACGCGAAACTGGAAATGCCGCAGACGATAGGGGAGCGCTTTGGGCACGCCCATTCCCATCCGATCGCAGATGCGCACTTTCACCAGGTCGTTCATGTGCTCTGCTCCCACGCGGCGGATGAGACGGCGGACCGAAGAATCCGTGATGCCCTCATCCGGATCATATTTGAACAGGTGCCAGCGAATGAGCGTAGCCACCTTGTCCACGGTATCGCGGGGAAAATGAAGCCGCGTCAGAATCTTGGCCGCCATCTTGCCTCCTACGACGTCGTGTCCGTAAAACGTCCACTCGCCGTTTTTCTCCGGCCCCTTGGTCGCGGGTTTGGCAACATCGTGGAGCAGGGCGGCAATGCGCACGTCGGTCGCGAATCCGGCGTGTACGCCGTATTCAAACGCCTTGAGATTGTGCTCCCAAATAGTAAACACGCGCGGCCGATTTTCCGCGCCAATGCCTTCTTCAAGTTCGGGGATGATAAAACTAAGTAAGCCGACTTTTTGGAGCAAACGAACGCCTTCGCCTGCGCGCGGGTTATCAACGATCTTGATCAGCTCATCGCGGATGCGCTCTCCGGCGATATCGCGTAGATTGCCCGCATGTTTAGCGATCGCGTCCTGCGTTTTTTCTTCTATGACAAACTCCAATTCCGTTGCCAGCCGCACCGCGCGCATCATGCGCAAAGCATCCTCGCTGAAGCGTTTCGCCGGGTCTCCAACCGCACGGATGATTTTTCTCTGAAGATCTTCTTGTCCACCAAAAGGATCAATCACCGTGGAATCCATTCCAGACTTAGTCTGGAATGAGGCCTTATGTGAGCCGATATTGAGCGCCATGGCATTGATCGTAAAATCACGTCTGCCTAGGTCTTCTTCCAGCGTGTCGGCAAACCGCACCTCGTCCGGATGCCGCTTGTCCGTATATTTTCCCTCCGCGCGAAACGTCGTCACTTCCACTTCTTTCAGCGCGGAATCTTCGGACCCTGTTTTGACCGTAACGGTAAGAAATTTATTTTCATAGAAACTTCCGGGAAAAAGCGAGGTTATCTCCTCCGGCTTTGCCGACGTGGTTACGTCCCAATCCTTCGGACGCGCGCCCGACAGCATGTCGCGCACGCTTCCGCCCACTGGATATGCCTGATATCCGGCACTGTCGAGCCGCGCGATGATCTCGGCGACTTCTTTGGGAACATGTATCTGCTTTCCCATCAGCCCAATAGTAGCAGAAGGATTGATATTTCTCAATTTATATGCTATTTTCTTTCCCATGCGCCCATAGCTCAATTGGATAGAGCGTCTGCCTTCGAAGCAGAAGGTTCCAGGTTCGAGTCCTGGTGGGCGCAGTTGACAATTTATAACCGCCGTATATACTTCGGTTATGAAAACATTGCTCAATATCAAAACAGACGTGGCGGTGAAGCGCGAGGCGAAAAAGTTTGCGGAGGCGATCGGCTTCCCTTTAAGCACGCTCATCAACGCCTCCCTCAAGCAGATGATCCGGGAACAATCGGTCAATTTTGCCGTACCTCTCCGCCCAAACAGAAAAACAGCGCGTTTAATCAAGAAGGCGGATGAGGATTTCAAGAAGGGCATACATATCTCGCCTGTTTTTGACAATGCGGAGGATGCAATCGCTTACCTTCACCAGCCGCTATGAAGATTATCTTTCACCGCGATTTCCACAAGAGATACGAGAAAATGCGGCCATCGGAACAAAAAAGAACTGACGAGCGCATTCGTATTTTCCAACAGAACCGATCTCATCCGATCCTTAACAATCATACCTTGAGTTACCCCTATGAAGGGTGTCGCAGCATCAACATCACCGGAGACCTCCGCGCGGTTTTCAGAGAGATCGCTCCGGACGTTATCCGCTTCATCATCGCTGGCACACACGCCGAACTATACGAATAACCGCCCATAGCTCAGTTGGCAGAGCAGTCGCCTCTTAAGCGAACGGTCGTAGGTTCGAATCCTACTGGGCGGATACATTATTAAAGCGGCCTGATGGTTGCTTTTGCTATTTTCTTCCCACGATCATCACGCGTTTTTCTCCCTGCAAGATGTCGCCATCATGCAGATCGTGGATAGCGTAGAAAAGCACATCTGTAGGATAGCGCAGGCCTTCGCCGCGCCGCGTGCCGGGATCGTTGACGATGAACGCCTGTTTTTCTTCATCAAAGCCGCGGATGACCACCATGTGATAGAGAGGACCCGGGGGAGTGAAGTACGGATTTTTCAGCAAGCGTCCGGCCGTCGGCGCGATAATTATTTTCCCCGCAGAAAGTTCTTTTTTCATGTCTTCGGGGGATGCGATGAGTGTGGTCTTGATGCCGGAGAATCCGTACAGCCGCCGCAGAATGTCCGCGGTTTCTTCAATACCCGTGTCGCGCCAGCGCCCGAACGCCGCGATTTCAAACTGTCGGATGAGTCCCATTTCAAAATCGGCGATTTCAGGCGAGAGCGGCATACGCCACATGAAGTGCGCGGCCATCACGACCGACGCTTCCTCGCAGTAGTCCTTCCAGGGACTGCCCCAATTACCCTGCGGCGCTTGCGAGGTGAAGGGGACACTGCCCGCGACCTGGCCAAGAGCCGAAAAGGGCAGAAAGAGAGCTCCTATGAGCCCAAGACCCGCTAAAAAGCAACCTATTTGCAGAAAAACACGATTCATGATACCATAGAGTATATGGCATTGACCGCAAAAGAAAAGCAAAAAGTGATTGCGAACATCCGGACTCACGAGAAAGATACCGGCTCTTCGGCCGTGCAGATCGCGATTCTGTCAGCCGAGATCATCCGCCTCACCGACCACCTCAAGGTCCACCGCAAGGACAATCATTCCCGCCGCGGCCTGCTGACCATGGTGGCCCAGCGCAAAAAATTGCTTGGGTACCTGAAAGATCAGAACGCGCGCCAGTATGGCAGTATTATCAAAAAACTTGGCCTCAAACGTTCATGAGCATCATCAAGCACAAAGCACAGCGGGTGGCCGTCCTCATCGACGCGCAGAACATGTACCACTCAGCAAAGCATCTGTATAATGCGCGGGTGAATTTCAAAGAGGTGCTGAAAGCGGCCGTCGCAGGCCGCGAGTTGGTGCGCGCCACGGGCTATGTCATCCGCACGGAATCGGGCGAAGAAAAGCCGTTTCTTGAAGCGCTCACCAAAAGCGGCATTGAAGCGCAGGTCAAAGATTTGCAAATTTTTCCCGGCGGCGTGAAGAAAGCGGATTGGGATGTGGGTATGGCCATAGACGCGGTGAAATTTTCGCAGGGCGCGATTGACTCCATCGTACTGGTGACCGGCGACGGCGATTTTGTCCCGCTCATTGAATACCTCAAGGCGCACGGCAAGCAGGCGGAAGTTATGGCATTCGGCCGCTCCACGTCACAGCGATTGAAAGAGGCGGCTGATGATTTCATTGACCTTGGCATGGAGCCGCGCAAATATCTTTTGCACATGAAATAATTATTGATAAACCCGCAGACGCGCGAAGGAGGAACAGAGCGTATTATCTGGAGTAATCACGAGTCATACTTGATATGCAAGCACGGGCGGCATATCGAGAACATTCGCGACTACTCCATCTCTTTCTCTTCCGAGACGCGTTGCCAGATCACGTGGCGTATCCTATCTATTCACATATCATCGGAGGACAGGCCTTCGAAATCACGATCAACGACTGGGCCGAACAGGCATCCGGTTCGGTGCTCGTGCGCGTTGGTGACACGACCGTGCTCGTTACCGCCGTCATGAGTCCCAGCCCCCGCGAAGGGGGGGACTTTTTCCCGCTTACGGTTGAGTACGAGGAGAAATATTACGCGACCGGCAAAATCCTGGGCTCGCGCTTTATCAAGCGCGAAACGCGCCCCACGGAAGAAGCGGTTCTCGCGGCCCGCGCCATTGACCGCTCCATCCGCCCGCGCTTTGACATGCGACAGCGCCACGAGGTGCAAATCGTGGCTAGTATTCTTTCCATTGATGAGAAAAACGACCCTGATGTGGCAGCACTCCTCGGCGCATCGCTCGCGCTTTCCCTTTCCGACATCCCTTGGCAAGGACCAATCGCGGGCGTGCGCGTTGCGCGCAAAGACGGCGCACTCATCCTCAATCCCTCGTTCGAAGAACGCTCTGCAGGAGACATGGATGTTATGGTCTCCGGCACGAAAGACCGCGTCAACATGATTGAAGCGGGCGCCAGCGAAATCACGGAAGCGGACTTCGGCGCGGCGCTTGATGCGGGATTTGCGGCGATCAAAGATCTCATCGCGTTTCAGGATGGCATTATTACAAAACACGGCCGTACCAAACGCACGGTGCCTTTGCTGACGCTGGCAGAGCCGCTTTCTGCAATTCTCAAGAAAGAATTTCACGCCGCTATCGAGACCGCAGTGTATCAGAAAGACAAGCAGGCCATGCACGCGTCGGTTAGCGAGGTAAAAGCCGCGTGGCATAGCCGCGCAAAAGAAGCGCACCCCGAACTGTACCAGAAAAATGCCGCCGATTTTTATTTTGACGCGGCGATTGATGAGATCGTGCACGAACGCATCATTGGCGCGGGCGAGCGGCCCGACGGCAGAAAGCCAGAAGATATCCGCGCATTGAGCGCGCAAGTCGCGGTACTTCCGCGCGTCCACGGATCCGGCTTGTTTATGCGCGGCTCTACGCACGTTTTGTCTACGCTAACGCTCGGCTCTCCAGGCGACGAACAAATCATTGAGGGTATGGAGATCCGCACCAAGCGCCATTTCCTGCATCACTACAACTTCCCGCCGTTTTCCGTCGGCGAGGTAAAGCCCATGCGCGGCCCGGGGCGGCGCGAGATCGGACACGGAGCGCTCGCAGGCAAAGCGTTGGCGCCTCTGCTTCCCTTGCGCGAATCCTTTCCATACACTATCCGCATCGTATCCGAAGTGTTGTCATCCAACGGCTCGTCATCCATGGCATCGGTCACGGCCGCGACATTGGCGCTCATGGACGGGGGCGTGCCGATCAAAAAAGCGGTCACGGGTGCGGCTATGGGTCTTATGCTCAACAGCGCAGGCGACTACCGCGTGCTCACCGACATCCAGGGACCGGAAGACCATCACGGCGACATGGATTTCAAAGTTGCGGGCACCCGTGATGGCATCACGGGTGTCCAAATGGATGTGAAGATAAAAGGCGTTACCGCGGAGATGATCATGAAGACGCTGGTGCAGGCGCGCGAAGCGCGTATGAAAATTCTTGATGTGATGGCGAGCGTCATCGCAGAGCCGCGGCCAGAACTTTCGCCATGGGCGCCGAGAATAGAGACGCTGAAAATAAATCCGGAGAAGATCGGAGCGCTCATTGGCCCCGGGGGTAAAGTTATCAACGAAATCATTGCCAAGACCGGCGCGCAGATTGACATTGAGGACGACGGCACCGTGTTTATCACTTCGGTTACTGCCGAGGGCATGGCGTCTGCATTGGAATTGGTAAAACAGGTGACGCGTGAACTAAAAGCCGGAGATCTCGTTGAAGGCAAAGTCACCCGCCTCCTGGATTTCGGCGCATTTGTTGAAGTCGGACCGCGCCAGGACGGCCTCATTCATATATCCGAGCTCGCCCCATGGCATGTGGATCGCGTTACCGACATTCTCAACATCGGCGACACCACCAAAGCGATCGTGAAAAATGTTGACGAGCAGGGGAGAATAAACCTCTCGCTCAAAGATGTGCCCGGACGGTACAGCGAGGAGGAAATCGAGCGGGGTAGGAATGAACGCGCAAGCGGAGGCGGGGATTTCCCGCGCCCGCACCGGCGGCCCCCAGGGGGCACCCGCCACGGCAGATCACGATTCTGACGCTCCCATCCGCGTCTGCGCACAAAAATGCCCCATCAAAGGGCATTTTTGTGTGTCCTCCCTTGTTCCTTTCCGATGGAAGAAAACAACGGTTATGATATTATAAAAACAACCTATGCCCCCTGATCAAAAGCAACATACAGCGCCGCAAGCGCCTCCGAACGCGCGGCGACCGGCTATTCGCACCATGCGCTCGGATGCGGAGCAGTTGTTTAAGACGACCAAACCGTCTCTGATACAAATGATCGGCACGGCCCAACATCCACTTCCTTCCGCGCGATCATCCCGCCCTGCGGCATCAAAAATACCTATGTTTTTGATCAGCGTAGCGCTCCTCGGCGCAATCGGCGGCGGTGTGTATTATTTCGTGTGGCCCTTACTCGCGCCCGGCACGACTGCAGTGAATCCGCGCGCGGCACCGCGTTCTGCAGGACCCGGACTCTTTGCCACCGAAGCGAGCCGTACTATTACGGTAAAAAAACAGGACCGCGTTGAATTTTTGCGCTTGATGCAGGACACCTGGCAGGAAGCGGAGCGCGAGGGAACGGTCAAGCGCCTTGCCGTGATACTCCAGGACGGGCCGCAGGAATATCCGGCCACGCTCGCGGACTTTTTTGAGATGTGGCGCATTACGCCGCCGTCATCTCTGACCGAACGCCTGGACCAAAATCTCATGGTGTTTCTCTATGCAGGCAAGACCGGTAACCGATTGGGCCTTGCCGTGCGCACGCGCGAGCCGGAGCGCACGTTTGCCGACATGCTTTCGTGGGAGCCGGCGCTGCTCGCCAGCGTGAGCCAGCTGTTTTTTGATGAGCGGTCGGAAGCGGTGATCGCCCCTTTTGAAGACCGTACGTATCGCAACCTTGACTGGCGATACCTCAAACTTTCCCAGGAACGCGACCTTGGCATTGGGTATGCCGTGTTTCCGGTGGGCAACATTTTCGTCTTTACTGTGGGAAAAGAGGGCATGGAGACCGTAATCAACCGCCTCTTTGACGCGCGATAGTAAAAACCAGCCCAGCGCGTTATAATATCCGTATGGACCCGAAAACAACCGCGTTATTGAAAAAAGCCCTTGAAGACGAGCAGATACGCTTGGTGACGGATTTGAAATCCGTTGCCCGCCCTGGCGCCAAGCCAGGCGAGTGGGAGACGACCTATCCGCAGTTTGAAGCCGTAGAAACCAGCTCCCATTCGGCACAGGACGAGGAAGCGGACGAGGTGGAAGAATACGAAGTGCGGCTCGCAACCGAACGGAGCTTGGAAAACCGCTTGCTAGAAGTTACGCACGCGCTCGAGCGCATCGGCACCGACACCTACGGCATGTGCCTCACCTGTCATAAACCCATTCCGCCTGCCCGCCTCCAGGCAAACCCTGCGGCCGCGTACGACATGGAGTGTTCCGCTACCGACATTGCGCGCGGCTCAACCGCATGACACCACTGGGACAGAGAGCGGCACAGGGTTATGGGTATAATCTGCCGTGTTGCTGAGCACGGGCAATTTCGGCAACGGTTATGTCCGTCACCATCAACTCCGCACAGATCGTCGGCCTTGATGCCCAGCCTATTTCCGTGGAAGTGGATATTTCCCCGGGGCTACACCTTTTTTCCATTGTCGGACTCGCGGACAAGGAAGTGCAGGAATCGCGCGAGCGCATCAGCGCGGCCATAAAAAATCTCGGGGCGCTGGCTCCGCACAAAAAATCCCAGCGCGTGATCGTGAATCTCGCGCCCGCAGACATCAAAAAAGAAGGGCCCGCGTTTGATCTGCCCATCGCGCTGGGCTTTTTATTGGCCTCCGGACAAATCACGTTCAACCCGGCCAAGACCGCGTTCTTGGGCGAGCTTGGCCTGGACGGTTCTTTACGGCGCGTAACCGGCGTGCTTGCCGCAGCCCTCGCGCTCAAAAAAGCGGGGTTTGCAGAACTCATCCTCCCGTCCGGCAATGGGCCTGAAGCCGCGATCGTGGACGGCCTTCTGGTCAGGGAAGCGGGTTCGCTCATGGAGATTTGCGAGCACATCGCAGGCAGAGCCGTGTTGCCGCCCGTTGCCAGGCCGCCTTTTGAACACAGCGCCATGCCTTACGCCGTGGACTTTAAAGACATCAGAGGACAGGCGGGGGCAAAACGCGCGCTGGAAATTGCGGCCGCCGGCGGCCACCATGTACTCCTCGAAGGCCCGCCGGGCGCGGGCAAGACCATCCTTGCTTCAGCCCTGCCGTCAGTCCTGCCGCCGCTCGCGGAAGAAGAAATTTTTGAAGTTACGAAAATCTACAGCATCGCGGGGCTTCTTTCCGACGCTCACACGCCCTATCTCTCCCGCCGCCCGTTCCGCAATCCGCACCATACCTCCTCGCACACTGCCATCATCGGTGGCGGCTCATACCCGCGCCCGGGCGAAATTACGCTCGCACACCGCGGCGTGCTTTTTCTGACGGCAGTCCCACAACCGCATACACGCCTATCGTATTCAGGATAGACATCCTCTCGGAAAGGGATAGAAGGAGGGAGTTGATTACGAACAACATACTATCGAGGGTATAGCCAGCCAACTACAAAAAGAGCCGAGGACGCAACCACAGGAGATTATGGTCGCAATGTGACACTGCCGATGAGGATGGTAGTAAAACTTTGAATCCTGCAAGGGGCCATTTGCATAAAGAGATGCGGTGGCCTACAATCCAATTATATGAAAAAACTCCTATCGGTTTTTGCGATTGTGGGCTTGATTGTCCTTAATTTCCTCATAATGGCTCGACCTGCTGACGCATATGTCAGCGTCAAGGGGTATTACCGAAGTAACGGAACTTATGTCCAGCCCTATGTGCGTTCCAGCCCGAATGCGCTCAAGTACGACAACTACGGGTACACCGGTGGGAGCAGGTATAACAATTCTTACTACGGCTCAAGCAGAAATTATTCATCAGATTGGTCTCAGCCCTCCTATACGACCGATTCCTCGTACAACACAGGCAGGAGCTTATACAACAGCCGAAGCCGCAGTTATAGATAAAGGAAGCACCGGATCAAAACAAAAATCACCCATAGCGGGCGATTTTTGTTTTGTAGATGACTACCCAATCTTAAATTCCGGTGTCATAGCCCATGTAAAGAGTCTATCTGCCTATTGGTTCGATGACGGAGTGGTCTGACTCTGTGTTACCTGCGCCCACCAAAGAGAATTATTGTCGAGGCCAGGTACTTCGACGACTCTTCGTACGATAACCGTCTGGCCATTTTGTAGTGCACCTTGGATTTCCCCCTTAAACCATACCCCATCGATTTTCTGGGGCTCTCTTGCGCGTGTAAATACATCAGTCACAACTTCTATGAAATCTCCAACCTGTGGCACCGCGGACACATTGATATTGGTTTCAAGCCAAGGTTCCTTTGTTTTCCGACGAGTTGCACCTGCATAAATCCATAGAATATTCCGCTCTACGACAAGTGATTGAGCCGCTTCACGCAAAAGAGTGGTGACTGGAATTTCTTTTTGTCCTGCAACCCGTTCAGGTTTATTGAGCTCGTTATACAATTTAAGCCCTACGAGCTCGCTCAGCTTGGTCGCTATCGTTTTTATGTCGGGAGAAGAGATCACGATGATACCGATTACCATTGTAACGCCTAAGATACTTCCGATATTCTTTATGATGTTCGTACCGTGCTCCCATTTATCAAATAGATCTTTTTGCATAAATGAATCGTGAAGGGTTGATTATTTACTTATTATACATTGGAATAATCATTTCAAAATTACCTGCAGATTCCACCACCAGTGTAGCAAGATATTAATGATGAGAGCGGATCCGATCCATAGAGGCCGTCTCTTCCTTAACGCTCCCCATAAAACGAAGCCGGTAAAGATATGGAAACTCAATGCGCCCAATCTTAAGAATACGGGAGTTCCTCCGTGCA
>Ga0155895_128_pt2 | contig 21958 bp, 19 predicted proteins | sample RifCSPlowO2_01_FD_107549 | JGI IMG/M metagenome (GOLD analysis project Ga0155895, IMG submission 107549) | Candidatus Sungbacteria bacterium RIFCSPLOWO2_01_FULL_54_21 | reverse complement strand
GCCGTATACCTCCGGACGCGAGCGCCGCACAGTAGTGGGTCAGCCGATACAATTGCTCGACCGTAAATCCTCCGAATCGTACGCTTTCATCGAGCGTGAAATGTATATTAATAACCGGACGGTCAAGTATTGCCGCATCCACGCTGATGGACGACGCATAGCAGATGAGCAGAGACATGTACGTGAGCGTGTCGGACAAGTGATCAAGTTCGGGGAACGTCATATCCCAGTCGCTTCCCCGCGCCGTGGAAAAGCGCATCCCAGGGTAATCATAATAGAGCCACGGGCGCGAGGCAAGTTCTTTTTCGTTTACGAACTCATTGGGAGGAAATCGGACCAGCAATGCGACGTTCACGCCCAGCCTTCCCTCACTCACTATTTTCTGCAGAAAATCAATCATGGCCCAATCACCGGACCAGAACGTGCCACCAAGGGGTGAGTACACCACAAGCTTCATGTGCGGGTCTATGCCGATACTTTTAAAAAATACGTCGCGGGGAGAAGGCGTGCGAATCATGTACTGGTCATACTGCGGTATGCCGCCGACGAAAATCTTCGCAGGGTCCGCGCCGTGGTAGCGCACCAGTTCATCACGCACCTGTTCATTGAATACGATGAAGTGATCGGGAAATATCCGAATGCCGGAGCGGGCCGTGGTCTTGTCCCACGAATTGACAAATCCTATCGTCGGAATACCGCGAAGACGGGCTTCGCGCACCAATTGCGCTTCGGCCTCGTCAAAAAGATTCGCCGCGACAATGATATCAGGACGATGCTTTTCAAAATACACCGCATAGGACAGGGGGCGCACAAGCGCGTAATCGCCCCAGCGCACTATTTTCTGGACCGTAGGCCGCGCAAGCGCCTGATTGAGCAGGGACCACAGAAAAAAATGCAGGGGCGATGGAGCCGTCGCGCGTTGGCGCATGACCGTGGTCTCGGTGCGGAGAAGAAAAAACTTGAGTCGGGCAAAAAAAGCATCCAGCCCTTTCGGGCGGTGCGGCTCAATCACGGTATACGATATGCGCGCGTCGTTGAATTCTTTTTCGTGATACGCAACCCGCTCCCTGCTCTTGGCAACGAGCGCCACCTGCACATCAGGACGCGCCAAAAGAGCCGGCAAAATCTGCGTGCGCAGAATATTTTTCGAGGCCACGCCTTCAAAAATCGCAATCCCAATCGTTTTCATGCGCCGCGCTTTTTGAGCAAAAATTCTGCCAGTTCCAAATCAAGCGGCGTATCAATATCTAGGGAATATTCGGGAGGCATGATGTATGGCACGATGGTGTCGCCGTACAGAGAATTCTTCTCCATGAGCGTCGCGCGTTTGATAGCGAGCACTGCCGGACCGTTGCGGGCGTAGATTTTTTGCTTGTCCTGTCTGCGCAATACGTGCGGGCCTGTTTCGTACGGCTTGAGCATGCCGCCCTCCATCACCATAACGGATGCGGGACCGAACTGGTGCGGAACTTCTACGACGCACACCGCGCTATCAGCGCCGCTTTGCTCAAGCGCCGCAATCGCGCCGTCTATATCCCCTGCACGACGCAAAGGCGACGTGGGCTGGAGATACACCACGATGTCCGGAGCATACTGCTCTTCTTTTTCCAAATGATTGAGCGCGTGGAGAATGACCGGAAGTGCGGGCGTATCGTCAGCCGCAAGTTCCGCAGGACGCATAAACGGCACGTCGGCGCCGCACGCGCGGGCGGTTGCGGCGATTTTTTCATCATCCGTGCTCACGATCACGCGCGTGATGCGTCTGCTTGCGGCCGCGGCAGAGCACGCATAGGCAAGCAGGGGCTTGCCGGCAAGCAATGCCAGATTTTTCATCGGAATGGATTTTGACCCGCCCCGCGCGGGGATGATGCCGAGAATTTCCACAGATCAGTATGTAATCCTTTTCTGAACCCGCACGGTGCAGTGCGCAAGAATTTCGGCGATGCGTTCGCCTGCTTTTCCGTCGCCGTAGATGTGTTCGCTCGGATAACGACCCTGCGCCATCTGGCGCCGAATCGCATCCGCAATATCTTTGCGATCATAGCCGGCATCAATGGCGTTGTGCCCCCGCTCGCGTCCGCTCTGGCGCGTACCCACATTGACTGCCGGCACTCCTATGTGGGCACCCTCGCGTATTGCCATACTAGAATTACCGATCATGCAGGTGGTACGCATCATGAGGCGCACAAACATTTCCGTGGGAAGATTTTTATAAAAGCGTATCGGCGCGTCCGGATACTGCTCGCGGAATTTGCGCATGCCCCGCGCGACATCTTCGCTTCCCGCGTCTACATTGGGCCACAGCATAACCGTGGGAAGAGCCAGTTCGCGCAATGCCGCCAGCGTTTCATTGATCTGATGCTCGCTCTGCCCGTATTCGGTGGTTACGGGGTACTGCACGGCAAGCAAAAACGGCTTTTCAAAATCAATCTCCACGCCGACGCCGCTTTCCGACAAGGAGGCGCTGTTCGGCGCATTACCGTCCTCACGCATCACTTCAGCAGTCACATCAATGCGAGGACATCCTACCATATGCACCATGTCTGGTTCTTCGCCCATGCGGATGATGCGTTCGGCAGCGTCCTTACTTGCCGGAAAATGGATATGCGCCAATTTCGTGATCGCATGTCGCACGCTCTCGTCAATCGTGCCCGTTACCTCGCCGCCCATGGTATGCGCAAGAGGAATATTCATATATGCGGCGGCGATGGCCGTTGGTATGGTATCAAACCGATCCCCTACCGTCACGACAATATCCGGTTTGAGGCGATCAAAAATCGTAGGCAATTCCACGAGTCCCAGTCCTGCTGATTTTGCCATAGTCGCCGGCGTCTCGCCTTCAATGATAAAATGCACCTTGGCATCGGGAATAAAACCGTCTTTCTCTATGATATTCACCACCGAGCCGAATCGGTCCAACAGCGCGGATGCGCCAACAACCACCTGCAATTCCAAATCCGGATGCGCGCGGATTGCGCGCATGACGCTTTTGATACTGCCATAATTCGCACGGGAATGTACGACCACGCAGATTTTTCTTTTCGCGGAGGTATTCATAGTATCGCTTCAGGCAAGATATCATCATCCTGGCGCACGGCAGTTTTCAGCTTTTTGCCCAGAACCTCGCGGTAGCGGTCGGCCCGCAGTCCCGTGCCTGGCTTTTTGAAGCGCATATCCCCAAACGTCAACGTGTGCCCCGCAGGGAGATCGCGGCCAGCAACGACACTTTTTTCGAAAATCGGCTTCATCTCCGCGACCGCGGAAATATCGTTCTTGTCCACTGAATTCTGGCGCATTTTTCCTATTGCTCGCACGCCCGCGACAAAGTCGCGGAACTCGTCCGGCTCCACCGAGTGCTTGGCGTCACTGCCATATACCCAGCGCGACAGCGTGATGTGTTTTTCAATAATGGAAGCCCCGAGAGCCGCCGCGGCGAATCCCGCATAATTGGTCAGCGACTGATCGGAAAGCCCGACCGGGCACGTATAGCGTTCCGCCATCTCCTGCATCACATTCAGCCCCACTTTTTCCGGCGGTGTGGGATACATGCTCGTGCACTGCACCACCGTCAGATGATTGCCGTTTTTTTTAATCGTTTCCGCCGCACGATCAATTTCTTTCCACGGACTCATGCCCGATGAGAGAATCACCGGCTTGCCTGTCTTTGCCACGCGCTCCAAAAACGGAATATTGGTCACTTCTCCGGAAGGAATCTTGTATCGCTTCATCCCTACCTCTTCCAGCAGATCAACGGCTTCCAAAGAAAAAGGCGATGATATAAATTCAATGCCTATTTTGTCGCAATGGGCTTTGAGCACTTTCCACTGATCAAGCGTGAATGCCGTGCGCGTAAAATAGTCCCAGCGCGGCTCGCCGGAAAAATATTTCGGCATTGGCGCGTTTTTGCGCGTCTCGGCGTCGGCAATGTGCGTCTGATATTTTACCGCGTCAGCGCCTAATTCTTTTGCCGCGTCCGCCATGCGCAAAGCCGTACCGATACTCCCTTCGTGGAGCATCCCGAATTCCGCGATGATACAACAGGTGTCTTTCATACGCCCTCTATTTATTTGATTCTATCATAAAACGACCGCCCCCTCCAAAATGTCCCGCCATTGAAAAAGGCCATTTCAACCAAAGTTGGAATGACCGTCTCGTGCCTTTCATCCAGCTATAAAAATATAGTAGTCATACGGCATATGCCTCTTTCAGCACCTTCATAACCTCGCGGCCGCGGGCGTATGAAAGCGGGGAATCTTCGGGCTTGATGTCTCCGGCGAGCAATGCCTGATAATGCACGGTCTCTCGGTAAAAATCATCCGGCCGCTTTTTGGCGAATATCTTCTCTTGTGCTTCCTGTCCGTCAATCTGCCAGCGCACCAGATCGCCTTCGGGTACGCCATTGCAGTACCACTCGATATATCCTTTGTCTCCCTGCATGCGCGCCCACTTGCGCACCGGATACGTTACTACATCCTGTACCACTCTGCCGATCAGAGAGTTCCACTCTGATTCGCCTTTCTTCGTTTTCAAAAGAAATGCCGCAATGCGGTCATATTCCGCACCCTGCTCGCTCTTCATGTCAAACATGGCTTTCACGCTGTCTGCGCCGTCCCAGCCGAGCGCGCGCGCGAAATAAAACCACAGGTGCAGGGCGTGCGAATGCTCGCCGCCCGAGCCGCCGCCGCGCTTCCAATATCCCAGATACGTCTCCCACGGCCCCGCGAGCCACGGATGCGCCCCGAAAATCCCTTTCCAGTGCTCGCGGAACTCCACATCAATCGTGATGATTTCTCCCATTTCTTTTTTCATTGCCATGTCGCGCACGAATGCGGCACTCTCCGACACCGCGTGGTCATACCCCACAGTCACGATCGTCTGCGGATGCTCGCGCATCGCCTGCTCAAACTCCGCCACGCCCGCGAGATCAGGGGTTGCCATCGGTTTTTCAATGTGCAAAATTCTTGGATCTTCGGCGATTGCAGACAATGCCAATTTCATGTGCGAATCCGGCGGGGTGCCGATCATGATGATATCAAATCCTTCTTTCGGCTCCTCACCTGCCTTGAAAAGCCGTATCGCGGTATCCCACGCGCCATAGCGTTTGGGATAAATGTCCTGTTTGGTGCGTTCCAAAGCCGCCGCGTCCGCATCCACGATGGCAACCTCCCATCCCATTCTCCTGGACGCCTGCGCCAAATGATTGCCGATAGACCCCGCCCCGATAATTTTTACCTTCATAACATAAAGTGATAGTTAATACATTCGGTATCGCTAGGAAATTTTTGCGACGATGTCGCGGGCTTCGCTAATGCCGGAGATAACTGGAAAGCCGTCGGTATAGGCGCTCCAGTCATGGAAGCCGGAGGCAACGGCTATGAAATGGGCGCCGGTCGCTTTTGCCGAATACCAGTCCCCTTCGCCGTCGCCAATGACCACGGCCTCTGTCGGCTCAATACCTTCGCGCCCGAGAATCGCCCGCAGGTTTTCTTCTTTAGTCGAAGGCGCGCCGTGGATGCCGTGAAAGTGGTCCGCAATGCCGAGATTTTTTACGGTCGCGTGCAGAGCATCTTCCGGCGTTGCCGAGTTGATGTACAGACACATGCGCTGTTTCAACTCCTGCAGGGTTTCCGCGGCTCCGGGCGCAAGTCCTTGTTTTGCAATCCACTCCTGCACGCTCGCGTCAAAACGCTCTGCGTGCTCCTGTACCATAGGGGAGATGCGCTCTGCGGGAACACCGGCGAGCACGAAAATATCGCGCAATATGTCAAAGCGCGTACCGACATTGCGCCGCACCACGTCCCGCACGACGGCGCGCGGTATCTTTTCGTTGCCGTCAAAGAGGCGGTAAAAAGCGGCTTCCTTGGCGTGGTTAGAATCCACGATCACGCCGTCAAAATCAAAAACAGCTACTTTGATCATACTGCCATCCTACCGCAGTCAGACACCTCCTGCCAACTCATGTTTGAAGTTCCACTTCAAACAGGTCATACGCCGCCGGCGAGTTCCTCTTCCGTAATGTCCTCCATTTGGTGCTGGCCCCAGTTCAAGAGCCGCGTCTTGCGGTCTTCGCGCGGAAGCGCCGCAATGTGGCGATCCGCATAAAACGAATCGTCTGCGTGGCTCGTCGTGGAAATCTCTTCAAAAATCGACCCTGTTGCCGTGCCGAATCCGTGCACCACGCCGCGCGGCACCCAAAGCGTATCGCCCGGCTCTAATGCTTTGCGCCTGCCATTTACCTGCACTTCCAGGAGGCCAGCGAGAACATGAAAGGTCTCGTCCTTGCGCTTGTGGAAGTGCTCGGGATTCCATTGGCCGGGCAATTGCACGATCAGCTTTTTTGCATATTCGCGATTAAAGCACTCCACGATCGTGCAGCCCGTTTCGTGGAAGCGGTCAATACCGTAGTGGTGCGACAATTCCACCGCAAAATCGTGGTTGAGCGGAATGCGCGCCATATTCAGCATGCCTTTTACCGCATGGATGGAGTGATACACGATATCTTTTTTTGACGGACGCTCGGGGCGCAATGCAGATGACACGCCCTCGTTGACCTCGTAGTCGCGGTCTGCGACCAGACCCTCTGCCCAGCGCCCGCTGACCAATTGCCCCTCCTGCAATGGCATGGCGAAAAATACTTTTTCGCGAGTGATCACCGACCCTTTGGATATTTCTTCTTTCGCGTACACGCCGCGCATGAGCGACTTGAGATCAGCAATTTCTTTTTCCTCGATTGTGCGCTCGCCCTCGTGGCCGCATGCCTCTGCCGCCTCTTTATACGCCCCGATCCACGCCTCGGCCTGCTGGGGCGTTGCGGAATACGCATTGAGCGAAATCTCGTCTGTCGGGAATCCGACGTGCTTTTCAAAAATGCGGGCGCCTTTGGCGTATGCCACGCGTATGGCATTCATATTGGACGGGTCCTCATGCGTAGAAAAGCCGATCGTGATGCCAGGGTAGCGGGTGCGCATGATTTCGATCTGGTTCAGATGGAGTTTATTGTTGGGCGCGGGATACATCGCGACGCAGTGCATGAGCGCAAAGTGCACCGCGCGTTTTTGGAAAAAGCTGACAATTTTATCAATATCACGGACGGTTAGCCCCCCAGTGGAACAGATCACCGGCTTGCCTGCCGCGGCCACGCGCTCAAGCAATGGCCAGTCATGCGCCGAGCACGACCCGATTTTTACGACTTCTATGCCGAGCCGTTCAATGCGGTCTACGGACGGCTCGTCAAACGGCGTGCAGATGGACACCATGCCCCGGCGCTTGGTCTCTTCTACCAGCGCGCCGAATTCCTCGTCCGTAAGACGCGTGGAGAGAAAGCGCGGGATGTGTTTGTTGTCTTTTGATTCCCGCCAATCCGGATGGATAAAGGTATCCAGATCGCGGAACTGCAGTTTTACTGCCGCGCGCACGCCCTGCCGGTCGGCAATATCGGCCATCGCGTTGATAATCTTCAGCCCGTGCTCCTTCAGCCCTTGATGGTTGTTGGCCATCTCAAAGATAAACAGGTCGTTGAAATCGAATTTTTGGTTTCCGTTGAGCATATTACTATGGAGGATTATCCTCCGTATATACGGAGGCTAAGCCTCCATAGTACGCGCTTGAATATTATTTCTGCCATTGTACTGCGCGGCGACGGCATAATTGTTCAACAGCCATGAGCTTGACTGCACCTTGCCCCCGCGGCCTACGCGAAATACCATTTTGCAGGCGATCTTTTTGCATACCGCGACTTCCGGCACATTGTCCGCAAACCGGTCGCCGCCGTTGGCAAATATGTCTGGCTTGAGACGCGCCAATTCTTTCGCCACGCTCATGTCCTCCGGGTTCTTGCCATGCTCTGTCAGCACGACTTCGTCTACAGCGCGGAATGCGCGCAATACTTCTTTGCGTTCTTTTTCAGGCATAAAGACGTGGCGTTTCTTCTTCCTAAGCCAGTTGTCATTGTTCAGGATAATGACGAGCCGGTCGCCCAGCGTCCGCGCGGCCGCGAACATGCGCACATGCCCTACATGCACAGGGTCAAATCCCCCGCTGATCGCTACGGTTATCAGTTCCTTTTTCTTCATACCTACAGGTTTTTCATCATGTATAACACCAGCCAATCTTTACTGGTTTCGGCCTCTCAACTAAAATTACTCTGACGATCGTCAAGATAATTTTAGGTGGCGCTTAAGCGTTTTTCCATCAAAAACTCGGCTATTTCAAAATCCACCGGATAGTCAATGTTTACCGCGTCCTCGGGACGCATGAAAAAGTGGGCCAGCCGCTTGCCGGATGTTGATTTTTGCTCCCGTATCGTGGCACAGCGCATGATGTCCATGGCGCCGGTGTGGATGTATGCCGTGGGGAACATTTGCCGCGGCAAATTATTCGGCTGATCAAATCCCGTAAAGGAACTGGGCAGAAACGGCTCGAGAAAAATACCATCCTCGGCTATTTGCCACATTTTGTACGGATGCTTGGGCGCTGTACAAATCGGGCGCACGGCGTCTGCCTCCGGATTGTGCAAAAGCACGTCAATACCTTCATCAATATGCGCTGCGGTGCGCAAAGGCGACGTCGGCGGCAGGCGCACTATGACGTCCGGCTCATACCCTTCTTTTTCTTTCAAAAAACCGAGGGCATGGAGCAGAAATTCCACGTCCGTGGAAAGGTCTTGCGAGATATCGGCAGGACGCATGAAAGGCACGTCAGCGCCGAAGTGCCGCGCGACTTCCGCGATTTGCGGGTCATCGGTTGAGACGATCGTGCGCGTGATATGGCGCGATGCGCGCGCCGCCTCAATCGTCCACGCGATGAGGGGTTTGCCGCAGAGATCCCGCACATTTTTTCTCGGAATCCCTTTGGACCCCCCGCGCGCCGGAATGACAGCCAGAATTTCCATGTGCATAGCGTATATAAAACAAGGGGCAGGGACAAATGGTCTTGTCGCATGATGGCGGTTTTCGCTATCACCTCGTGCGCACGACTATTTCCTGAAATGATACACGCCTATGGCGCCGGTGTGGGGCGCGTCTTTTTCAAGCGTCAGCACATGCCGTTCTATCCACGCGATGAATTCCCGTATCCGCGCGCCGGTCGTCGGCAGTTTGGAATCCCGTGCGATGTTGGGGAGGCGGCGGGTGAAATCGGCTACAAGTTTTTCGCCGTGCGCCCATGACTGATCCACCGTGCGCCACTTCAATTTCATGCCCAGCTTTTTCGCCCATCCGATGAATTCCACGGGCGTGAAATAGTGCAGATCAACGAGCGTGATGCGCGCGCGAAAAAGAAACCACAGGGTGAGAAGCATATACCCGCGCGGGTTGGACCAATTGGGGCTAGTAACAATGATCGAGCCGCCGGGATTGAGCAGGGACTTGAAGCGCTTGAGCGTGCCGAGCGGATTATCGGTGTGCTCAAGCGTGCCCATGGTGATGATGACGTCAAATTTTTCTTTTACGTCTTTGACATCTTTTTTTTCAAACGAAAGATTTTTGTGACGATACGTTTGCCGGGCCGCAGAAATGGCTTCGGCAGAATAATCAAGGCCGACCACGCGCGCGGCGCCCTTTTGCGCGATGTAATACGGCGTCTCGCCCGTGCCGCACCCTACGTCAAGCACGGTTTTTCCTTTCCACGATATTTCTTCCATCACGGCGCGCCGGTCTGCCGCAATGTCTTTACCCGCAAGCCGCAGTTTGGTGTAATGGCCTTGCTCGCCTTTTTTGTATACGCTGTCGTAAAATTTCTCGAGTTCTTTGTTTTTCATACAAACTTTTTAAGCCGCAGCGCGCCGACAAAATGACGGACAAATATCCTGATATTATTCCTGTCTTCGGCATCCAGGGTAAGCAGGGAGCGGAAAGCAAAGCGCCCGACAGTCCCCGTACGCACCAGATAACGGTATCGTATACCGGCAACGCAGGCAGTGACAAGGACTTCCGCAATCGCGAGTCCGGTGATGCCCGCCGCGGGGAGCAGTGCCAACAGAAGCGCGAGCGCCAACGCGGTCTGGACCACCGACTGGGAAAAGAGAAATTTCTGGCGGCGCAGGGCGACAAGCACGAACGTCATGGGCTTGATGAAAGCGAAAAGCGGCACCATGGGAAGGAGAAGCAGAAAGAGCGGAACGGAAGCGCGGAATTGCGGGAAGAAGAGCATGATCACGAGCGGTACGGCAACGGCCGCCGCCAGAGACATGCCGAGCGCAAGCCACACGAAATACTTGGTGCCATAGCGATAGAAGCGGTCGAGCGCTTTCTTGTCCCCGACTTTCCGCGGCACCAGTACTCCCGACGTTCGGATGGGCAGGAGATCTTTGAGCGCGGAGAGAAATGTGTATGCCACCCCGAAGATACCGACGGCCTCGGTGTTGAGGAACACGCGGATGAGCCACGGCCGCGCCTTGCCCGTGATGTCGTTGAGGAGCGACTGTGGCACGGCCCATTTGCCGTGCGCGCGCACGGCGGGCCAAAAGACGCGCTCCGGGACGGCGCGCACTCCGCGCCACGGCGCGGTACTGCGCCGCGCCGCCGGCAATATCATGAGTATCGCGCCGGCCGCGCCGGCGAGTTGGGCTAGAAACACTTCGCGCAGGCCCAGCCCTTCAGAAAAAAAGAATATAGAGAGGACGGCGAGCTGGAGAAGTTTTTGCACGGTCGCACGCGGAGCCAATACGGCAAACTGCAGGCGAAGTTTGAGGAGCGTGGTGAGCAGGAGGATGATGGCGTCAAGCATGAAGAGGACCGCCATGATCCGCAGGATCGCATCCGCCTCGCCGCCATACCCCATGTATGCGGCGATTGCAGGCGCCGCAAAAAACAATACCGCCCCGGGGATCGCGGCCAGACCGAGGCGGAACAGTGCGTATTCGCGGAAGAGGCGTTTCGCTTTCGCTTCCTCTCCCGCCCCTGCGAAACGAGCGAGATCCGTACCCACGACTTCGCCGAACATGTCGTGGAAGATGTCCGAGAGAATCGTATAAAAAGAAAGGAGCAGTTGGTACGCGCCAAACTGGTACAGTGAAAAGACACGCAGGATCAGAAAAGCGTCCAGCACTCCGGCCGCTTTTTTTGCGAAGCTCCAGGAACCCAACGCCAGCTCTCCCCGAACAAAGGAGCGAGTGAAAGAAGTCGGTTTTTCTACCTGTCGGGGCATGTCGTCAAAACCCCTCGTTACGCCGAAATGTTTCTCCCGCACACGTCATCGCACGCGCAGAATCCGCACGTCTTCGTTGGCAAATACCACCGTGAATTCCGGATATGCAGGTACGCGGCCACGGGAAAGTAGTTGCTCCCGAGGACCGATATATAGATAGGTGTGCTCCGGAAACGCGTCCGGCTCCATCCGATATGCATCGTAGTGTTCGCGCATGGCGCGAATCCTCTCTGGGGGTATGGGGGCAGACGAAACCTTTCGCATTGAGTCAAATGTCAGCCGCGGATTGAAGAGCGCCGCGTAGAGCGTCTCATGCGGACGATATTCAAAACTGAACGCGGTGCGGTCGCGCATGCGGTCGGGGTCGTAAGCGCACGGCTCCGGACAGATGTCTGCCGGCACGGCAAAGGGCGGGCCGGAGATGCGCGCGGTCATATCATCTGCAGAGGCGCCCATAATGTTGTGTGCCTCGGCAAAGCGCTTTTCCAACATGGCGGTGGGAGCGAGGGTATTGAGTGGATGCGCAAAAAAAGGGTTCGCGCTCGTGTAGATCGTAAGATCAAGCGATGTGCCGAGGGAGTGCGAGATAATAGTTGCCTCGGGCGGAAGATTATTCCTGATCCACTCATAGGATTTTTCCAATGATGCGAGCAGAGAATAGGAACGCACGACATCAGGCGCGGGACGGATAAATGCCGCCGCATTGAGGGTCTTTTTAGCAAAGATAAAGATGCACAGCAATACCATGGCCGTGTACAGAACGCGGCGGCTCCCATCGCCATAGATCCAGCGATCGGATGCTTCCTTGACCACGACCGATGTCAGGATAAGGAGCAGGGGCGCGAATGTCTTCCACCAATGAAACGGCTCCATATTAAAGCCAATGATCGCCTGCGTATTCCAAAGCAGAACCATGGCGGCAAGCAAAACCGCGACGAATGAAAACGACACCGTGGGCTCCGACGCGTCGGGCCGCCGGCGACGCAGGAGGAAAAAAGCGGCCGTCCCTAGGGCCGCATAGAAGAGATAGTCGGGATACACGCTCGTGCGGAATCCCCACCCCGTCTCCACGCCTTTGCGCGCGATATAGTCCGCCGCGCCGGGCAGAGAGCGGAAGAGAAAAAAATTGACGATGTGCGGCACAAAGAACAGGCCAAAGACGGCGGCACATGTTCCCCATGGCTTGAGCCCCGCATACGATCCATTCCGACAGCCCATTGCCAACGCATACAAGAAAGCGATCAGCGCGATGGCGAGGATCATGACCCAGTAATAAAAATATACGTACGTCAGCACGCCAAGAGCCGCGCCAAACGCCAATGCCCGCCGCGTATCCGGCCGCTGCCAAAAGCGATGCAGAAGCAGAAATGAGATAAGATACAACGGCATGGTAAGCAGGGGGTCGTCTATGCGAACCAGCGACAGTTCTCCCGCAGGCCGCCGCAATATGGGAATCATATTGGCAACTATATCTAAGGCAACGCCTTTATCATAGAAAGCTTCAGGTATTCGCAGGGCCGCATGCGTCATGGTAGAGATACTCGCGAGTAACACCGCCCAAAGCCGTGAGCGAAGCACGACGCGACCCACCGCGTAGAAGCAAAGAAAATTGATAATGCCGAAAACAAAGATCAGGCCGATCACCGCCGCCCCGACGTCTCCTGCGTTGAGCCAGATGAATCCGGCGGTAACCACCTGCGGCAGAAGCGGAAATATAAACCATGCCGTATCTTTGTAATCAGAAAAATGCATGTCGACTGGGGAATGGCCGTCGTATATTTCCCGCGCGCGCGGGAAGTAGTACAGCGTATCATCGCTCAAGTGATTAAGATTGGGCAGAACAAAAAAACGCCCCTCCTCCTCCACGGCGGCTTTGATGAGGAAAGGCGGCAAGGCATAGAGAAATCCAACGCCCAGCGCAAGCGCCAAAATCCACGGTCCGAAAAATATGAAAGGCCGATGAAGCATCGTGCAAAAGAAAAGGCGAGTGCCGCGTTGTGCGCATACTATATCATGCAGGCGTCCGCGGGACAACGAGGCACAGAGCAGCAACGAGCGCTTGCTCCTTCGCCCGCACATACGATACAATACGCGATATGTTTTGCGCACGCATATGACACACACACACACACACACATCACGCAACGCCGGGCCCCGGGCAAAGCGACGACTATGCGACTCTTCTGGATCCTTTTCTTGCCGCACTCCGGCGTCGCCGTATCACGCCCTACATTCCCAAGGGATCATCTCTTTTAGACATCGGCTGCGGCAAAGGCAAACTGCTTTTTGACATCGCTCATCTCCTGGAAAAAGGGGTTGGTATTGATCAACGCATAATCAATTCTGTTTCTGCGGGCAACATCCGATTGATCGGAGGTAGAGTGGAAACCACTCTTCCTTTCGCAGACGCTTCTTTCGATACGGTTTCTCTGCTGGCGGTATTGGAGCATCTTGAGCATCCGGAGACGGTATTGCAGGAAATTTTGCGCGTCCTGCGACCGGGCGGCGCCGTACTGCTTACCGTTCCCACGGTACACGCCAAGCCCGTGCTGGAATTCCTCGGTTTTCGCCTCGGCGTTATTTCTCGCGAAGGGGTTGCCGATCATAAACGTTACTACACCAAAGCGACGCTGGCCGCGGACCTGCGGGGGGCTGGGTTTATCATTGAGCGCACCTATTATTTTGAGCTTGGGTTTAATCTCTTTGCCGCGGCGAAAAAGCCCGTGACGCAGACCGCCGAGATCCGGCCGTAGCGCCACAGGAGCATCTGTGGTATGAATATCCCATGCGATCGGGCCTCATCTCAATCGTTGTCCCCGTATATAATGAAGCGCCTGCTCTCGCTGAATTGCATGCGCGCCTGCTCGCCGTGATGTCAGCATACGGCGCGCCGTTTGAATTGATTTTTGTAAATGATGGCTCGCGCGACGGCAGTTTGGCTGTCCTGCGTACCCTGTCCCCCAGCCGCATCATTGATTTGAAAAGAAACTATGGCCAGACCGTGGCGCTTGCCGCCGGTATTGGCGCTGGCCGCGGCGACATCATCGTCACCATGGATGCGGACTTGGAAAACCATCCCGAAGACATTCCGCTTCTGCTCGCAAAGATTGAAGAAGGGTACGACGTGGTAACCGGCTGGCGCCAGCATCGCTGGCCCGGCTCCCCGGGCCGCCGCCTGTTCTCGCGCGGAGCAAACGCTTTGCTCTCGCGGCTCTCCGGCACGCGGCTCCATGACGCGGGATGCACACTCCGCGCCTATCGCGCGTCAGTGCTGAAAAACATATCTTTTTCCGGGGACATGCATCGGCTCCTCTTGGCCTACCTCGTCATGCGCGGGGCCACGATTACGCAAGTACCCGTGCGCTTTACCCCCCGCCGCTATGGCTCTTCAAAATACGGCGTGGGGCGCATTTTCGCCACCATGCTTGACATGATGGCGTTCACGTTTTTTGAGCGCTACCACAACAAACCCCTGCACTTTTTTGGAGCCGCAGGCGGCTTTATGCTCTGTTTGAGCTTTCTGACTTTTGTCGTCATGGTCATCCTGCGCCTTTCCGGCGGGCCGACATTTATTGAGACGCCTTTGCCCGTGCTTGCGGTATTTTTCGCACTCGTGGCGTTTCAGGCGATTCTGCTCGGCCTGGTCGCGGAATTTCTCTACCGCTTTTCAAAAAAAGAACTGCCCACGTCGTCAGAGCACTATGTGAGAAATATAGAGGAACGGAACTAACGCCCATGTGCGGCATTACGGGATTTTTCGGCAACGGCGCGGAACACGATCTCCGGCGCATGAACGCCACGCTGGTGCGGCGCGGCCCTGACAGTACAGGTTATTTTTCCGATCCTCGCGCGAAAATTTTCTTGGGCATACGGCGCCTTGCTATCATTGATGTCGCGGGCGGCACCCAGCCCATTACCAATGAGGACGGCTCCATCGTCGTCGTCCTCAACGGCGAAATTTACAATTACCAAGAGTTGCGCAAGCGACTGGAAGGAAAGCACACCTTCAAAACCCACAGCGACACCGAGACGATCGTGCATCTCTATGAGGAAGAAGGAGACCATTTTGTGGAAAAATTGGAGGGCATGTTCGGTATTGCCCTGTGGGACGCGCGGCGCAATACCTTCGTCATCGCGCGCGATCGGTTTGGAGAAAAGCCCATATACTATGCGGCGGCTGGCGGCGCATTCGTGTTCGGCTCGGAGATGAAAGCGGTACTGGAGCATCCGTCCGTCACGCGCGACCTTGACCGCTCCGCACTTTCTGCATACCTCCGGCACGAATATGTACCCGCGCCAGCCACCATTTTTTCAGGCATCAAAAAACTTCCTCCGGCGCATGTGATGATCGTAACACCCGATGGCGTAAAGATCCGCCGCTATTGGGACATTGAAACAGCGAGCACGGCGAATCCCCTTTCTCCCGGACACACAGAGGAACAGCTTCTTGTGGATCTTGATGCGCATCTTTCCCGCGCCGTAAAAAGCATGTTGGTTGCCGACGTGCCGCTCGGCATATTCCTCTCTGGCGGCATTGATTCCTCCACTATCGCGTGGTACGCACAACGAAATGCCGGACGAAAGGTACATACGTTTTCCATTGGATTTGAAGACGCATCTTTTGACGAGTCCGGCCATGCCAACCGCGCCGCAGAATTGCTCGGCACTGATCACGCGTCCGCCACATTTTCTGGTCGCGACCTCTTGAAACTCTTGCCCGACCTCTATGCCCATATAGACGAGCCGTTTGCCGACCCCTCGCTCCTGCCCACTACCCTGCTCTCTCACGCCGCGCGAAAACGCGTGACCGTGGCTCTCGGAGGAGACGGCGCAGACGAACTTTTCTGGGGATACCCCACATTCCAGGCTGAAAAACTTGCACGATGGTACCGCCATATTCCCGCAGTGTTGCGCAACTCCATCATCCGTCCGCTTGTCTCTGCCCTGCCGTCGTCATCGCAGTATTTGTCATTTGATTACCGTCTCAAGCGGTTCGTGCGCCACGCCGACGAGTCGGGCGCAGAGTCCCGTCATACGGGATGGATCGGCGCTTTTCCTCCGGCAGAGATTCCTTTGCTCCTTGCCGATCCTTCCCATTCCAGACTTAGTCTGGAATTCCAGACTAAGTCTGGAATGGCTAGACCCGATCTTTTTTACCTCTCGCACTACCTTCCCGGCGACATCCTCGTGAAAGCAGACCGCGCGAGCATGTTTGAAGGGCTTGAAACGCGCGCGCCCTTTCTTGATCCCGCGCTCGCGACCTTCATCTATTCCTTGCCCGTCTCATACAAACTGCGCGGATTCAAGACAAAATATTTGCTCAAAAAATTGATGCGCCCGCGACTTGGCGCTGACATCACGGACCGTAAAAAACACGGCTTCCAGCCGCCCATTGCCCGATGGCTCCGCCAAGACCTTGCCCCACTCGTACGCGAACATCTCAACGAATCGTCACTCAAGCGCGACGGCATCTTCAATCCCGTGTATGTCGCGCGCCTCATCGCCGAGCATCAAAAAGGAACATCAGACCGCCGCAAAGAACTCTGGACCCTTCTGGTCTTCCACCTCTGGAAACAACACTGGTACAGGCAGTAGCAAGTGCTACGAGGTGTGAGGGGGTGAGCGTATCATCTACAAAAGTAGAAATTGAATGGTGGTATTAAACGACACACTTAAAAACCCAAATACAAAATCTACAAAAGTAGAAATTGAATGGTGGTATTAAACAATATCGACGTGTCGTTCCAGCGCGTATCTACAAAAGTAGAAATTGAATGGTGGTATTAAACCCCGGGTTGTTGTTTCGCCATGAGCGCATCTACAAAAGTAGAAATTGAATGGTGGTATTAAACGAAACGCCTGCTACAAGCGCAGCTTTATCTACAAAAGTAGAAATTGAATGGTGGTATTAAACACCGGCGTACAGGCGGCCATCGCCTCATCTACAAAAGTAGAAATTGAATGGTGGTATTAAACTTCGAACCGATCTCCACGCTTGCGCAATCTACAAAAGTAGAAATTGAATGGTGGTATTAAACGGCCGGTAGTGGGCTACTATTTTTCGATCTACAAAAGTAGAAATTGAATGGTGGTATTAAACACCGCATCCACAACAATCGGATTTTCATCTACAAAAGTAGAAATTGAATGGTGGTATTAAACCGCGGACATGGCTTTGTTGAGCGCTTGAGATGCAAAGACTGCTAAAACGCAGATCCGACTCTTTGGCTCAACAAGGCCATTTTGTACTTCCGCCTTTTCATAAAGACGGAGGTTTCCGCAGATAAATACGCACATCATAATACCCGCACAGCAACTTATACTTTTGACAAATTTTCAATGTCCCTGCCCTATTCAAAGAATACTACCTCCTTTTCCTCATTTTCAGCATATCCGTAGCGCACCACCTTCTTCTTGTCCCCCTCGCATATCTGGAAAATAACCACGCTGTCGGCTCCGGAGAATTGCTTGCGATACTGCAATTCTATCTCAGTCCTGATATTTTGCAAGACCCTCGGACTATTGCGCAACTCGTATACGGAATACTGCAATCGCCTGCCGTAGCGATTGAGAAACTTTGAGAACTTCGTGCGCGTGCGGTCTTTGGATATATCGTAGGAGAGCAGGAGCATATCATTCAGTTTCCAGAACAAAAGAAGGGAACGGATTTTCCGCATCCATGATGTGACGATAAAAGTCATGCACATAGGCGAAGAGGTCTTCTTTCCTGTCCATGATCGCCTGCAGAAAGATGCCCGTGTAGGGCGCCTGCTTGTCGAAAGACAAGGCCGTTTTTCTCTGCACGACCGTAAAATCGGATTCCTTGATCTGTTTGAGATTATGCGCTTTGAGCAGCGCCCGATCGATCACGCATCGAAACGGCTCCACGAGATCGCACGCAAGCGATTTTCGCTGGAAAAAGAGCTTGTGATATACGCCTTTGTAGGTATCAAAGCCGTGCAGGCGCAGGAGCGCGTCCGTAATATTGAAAAGATAGGTATACCCCACGTCCAGAAGAAAGTTGGGAATATCGGGCTTCACGCGCGGCATGCGGCGATACCATCCGAGATCCCTGAAGTAGGATGTGAAGAATCGTTTTGACAATTCCCCCTCCATACCGAGCAGTTGCTGGTTATCCTCCGCTTTCGAAAGACGCGCCACGGCTTTTTCCCAATACCGCATTTCCTTTTCGTTGGCTCCGCGCTGTTTCAAGAGCCGCCGCTGATTGTCCGCCTTGTTGGCGATAATCGCCCGCGCCATCGCAAATTCCCGCTCCGGCGCCAGCGCATACTGCTTCATGCGCAGGAGGTAATTGCCGTCTGCGGCCGCGACAAAGGGCGCGGCTACTTCAAAATTATTGCGCATAAAAAAGACCGATACCGCATGCGCCGCCGCTTTTTGCAGTAAGCGGCTCGTAATCATAATGTCTCCGGAGACGAACACGGCGAATACTTTATGACACGACGCGCGATTGACGACAACACTGTCTTTCGTGAATACGATGTTGTCGTTCTGAAAACGCAAAGCCGCCCGCGTACCCCATTCCGCACGGACGAAAAGTATTTGTTTTTCCTTAAAATCGGGAAGTGACAGCATGGCTGTTTGGTCGGCGTATTGTGTCTTAAAATGCTCACCATGTCAATAGCCCATAGATGGATCGCATACACTTGTGGCATCGGTGGTTTTTATACCTGCGGATGTCAAACGCGCGCATCTGATCAATGAAGAATCCGAACCGCTTCTCGTCGCGCTCGGTCGGAATCGGCAGAAAGTAGCGCTTGTTGTTCTTCAAGCTGTGCAATGCGATCTGCTCTATCCGATACCCCATCTCCCGCATGGCGAAATATTGCCCGTACACCTGGTACACATACCCTGGCCACAGCGTCTTAATACGGGTCTTGCGCTCCACCAGCAATTTCTTCTTCTCGTCATAGATATCGATTCTGCCCATGATCCCAAACCGCTCGCTGTACACCGATAGCCCCTGCAGGATGTGCTTTGACGTGGAGTATGTCCCTTGTTCAATACCTTCATGATTCGCCCTCCCCTCTATTTGCGCCGCCTCATGATACAGCGACGTATCAAACGATTCATAAACGCTGTGCAGATACAGCGATAAAGGACAAAACATAAAGTCGTTTATCTTTGAGATTTGGATATAGGACTCCATAATATAAAACGTTCCGATACCGGAACGTTTTATATTAGTGGCATAGAATTGACGGGGTGTCAAGAATGATCTTTTATTTCTGAACGAATCTATCCCAATCTGATCTTGTGATGTATAATTCAGGTTTTTCTGGATTTTCACGGACTCTCTGCAAAGCTATAATCCCCTTACGGGCGATATTATATGCGCCATTTGCATCACCATTCTCAATTTTCAGACCGCATAGATTTTCTTTTGAGTATTGACTGGGTATCGCAAAAAATGGCTCAACAGGAGACGCGATGAAGTCAATATCGTCTCCTATCTTTTTTACAACCCACTTATTATCCTTATCTTCTTTAATATTTCCTTCTTTATCCCGATCAGGAACGTATCTAACAGAGTCTGAATTACGGATTTGCTGGATGATATTCAGGTAATAGCGCAGTGCCTTGAAAAATCTTTGCTTTTTCCCATTTACTTCGCGCTCTCCCTGCAAAGCCTTATCCGCATACATGATTGCTATTTGTTCGCTCATATCGCCCTCAAGCTGATGAAACTCCCACGCAGAAAACAGTTCTTTCAAAAGTTCATTCGGATTAATCTTGTGCGCCTCCCAATAGCCATCTTTATTGCGATACCGGTCAATGCGGGGCATATCGGCATACAATACCCATTCATGCGAAACAGCATCCTTATCTCTTGCGAAATCTTTTTGATTGTACGAAAAGGTATAACTTTGCTTTAATTCATCCCATCCTATTTGTATTTTCTTCGTGAATGCTTCCAGAAGCGTGCTATCATTTGCACTGCTTGAGAGATAGATGTGTTGGCGCCAACCGGTTATGGGATCAGTTATTGAGGTGTATTCCGGATTAACATAAAAGATGATGCCGTTTTGCCTGCTCATTTCTTCAAATGACTGTACTGGCGTAGCGAATTGGTATCCATTAAGTACTCCGCCAGGCGCAAGAGCTTCCCGTTTTTTAAACACCATATAACTAAACTTCTCTATGACTGCTTTTTCAAGCTGTTGATATACGCTTCGCTCTACCCCGCCGCGTATCTCCTTAAAACGTAAATTCAAATCTTCAAAGACAATGATAGCATTATGCTCAATAACGAGCTCCGCAAGCTGATGAATGACTTGTGAAATATAGCCCCCCTTAAGGTCTTTTATCTGTGATACGGCTTTCCATGAGCGTCTCTGCTCAAGACGTTCTTTTTCGCGCATCCTTAGCATCTCAAAATAGTTGACGCCGTTGATTTCATTGAAACTCCCGGACGCTATGATTTTACTATCACGGTTGATAACCGAGTAGAAAGCAAGATGCTTTTCTCCACGGTCTATCCCGATTATGTTTCCTTCGCCATGACCAAGCGCCATAGAATTAATTTCTTGGTTATACCTATATCTAAACCCCGCATTTACCTGTTCAGCATTTGGATTAAGCTTGATTGGTAAATGCAAGAATATTTTATCGGTTGTATATCGTTTTTTCTTTATAACTTCAACATTGCGACGCTTTTCATGCTCTTCTTGTATCTGGGCTTTTCTAGAGAATATCTCCGTGCCCTCACTATTCAGCTTCAATGTAACATGTTCACAATTTTTTTGAGAAAATAATTCCTCAAAATAAAGGGTATGGATATTTTTTAAAGCGCCAATTTTAGATCGCTTGTCTCTGTAGCTTATTTCGAAAAGATATATCGCGCCTTCCGATTCCTTTTTTATAACATAGTCACGAACAACTGGCATAAATGCCAACGCATAGCAACCCTTTAGACATTCTTTGACTGCTAAATCAAACTCTTTTTTAGAAGTATATTTGCTGGAAATAAGAGGCTGTAGCGACGGATATGTTTTAATAAATTGTTTCTTGATCAATTCTTGCAGGTGTAAAACAGCATTGGGATCTTGGCTATATTTTAATTTGTAATCGCGAATATACGCACGCCCAGCAAGTGTCTGGAACTTGAGTTGCTGGTAAAACATTTGTTCAAAAGGAGAACTTTCAATGCCATAAACGCCTTTAGTCTTTTTGTTTGGTTCAAAATCTGATTGGGTACCTCCTCCTTTAACAAGTATGCCAACATTATATATTTGTGTATCTCTATCGCGAAAAATATATCCTCGCGTAGTCCATTTTATTGGTGTCCCGCTCTCAAAGTTAATCTTAATTTTATCGGCATCTTCTAGTTTCAGTGTCAGAAAATTCCGAAAGGCATCATGATAACGAACAATAATGTGCTTTGCGTCCGGCTCGCCATAGAGATCATCGTAGCGATTATAAAATTCACTACTGATAGAGGCAGGCTTGTCTTCTGCTTTTTTTGAACTAAGCGCGAAATATTTTACGAATTGGACAATATTCAGGCCGCATTCCAGCGCATCTTTAAGTTTATCAACATGATCGTCTTTCTTGCCCCGATCAAAAATTTTAAGATTGAGCTTTGAAAAAGTTTTATTTTTCGCTCTGTATCCCGCATCTAGTTTACCCATCTCTTTGGCGAATAACATCAGGAATTGCGAAAATGCAGGTGCCTTTTTCTCAAGTCTAAACTCTTCAATGATTCGTTCTTTGAGTGTATCTTCGGTTATTTTTTCCGCAAGAGCATTCTCTACATCTGCAAGCGACACGAAAGCATCAACCCTTACATTGC
>Ga0155895_117_pt2 | contig 23842 bp, 28 predicted proteins | sample RifCSPlowO2_01_FD_107549 | JGI IMG/M metagenome (GOLD analysis project Ga0155895, IMG submission 107549) | Candidatus Sungbacteria bacterium RIFCSPLOWO2_01_FULL_54_21 | reverse complement strand
GAAAATTTGCTCGCTAATTCTTCCGAAGTATCACAATACTCTCCTTATTCATTGTTTCCTCAAGCGCGCCAATAATGTTTGTTGGAGAATTTTTAATCGGCATTCTTTTGCCCGGAATATTGCGGACAAAAATATCTTCACACGTAAAGCCGATTTTTTCCCCCAATTCGGCAATGATAAAATCCGTCGGGATACGAACTTGTTTTACAAGCCGATTTCCGATAACAAGGCAGAGATACTTTTCCGGTTTTAGCATTTCATGTGCTCTTTTTAGGCAGTCGTTCAAGCCGATATAAAAGCTCAAAACATCTTTAGCGCGAATTTCGTCTTGTTTGGCAATTTTATCCAGTGAGTCACTGAGATAATTTGATGAGAGACCATGAGATAGCGTTTTGGTAGCTCTTCCCCCAAGTAATTCGTTATCAACACCTGAAGCTTTATTTGGATCGTCAAAAATATCAATCCATTGCGAAGATAGACGAGAAAATTGTCCATACGCAACAGTTGTTCTGCTATCGCCATACGGTGGCGAAGTAATAATACAATCAATAGATTTCTCTTTTATACCGTTTTTCTTTGATGAATCGCCGAAAATAATCTTTGTCCAAGCGTCCTTTTTTGCTTCTTTATAAAATTCACCTACTCCAGCAATGTTCGTTTCTGCTTTTTTGCGGAAAATACCAAAAACATCAGGGTCGTGCTTTTCTAATTTCTCTCCCTTGATTCTCACTAACTTAAACTCACCAGTTTTGGTATTTGAGGAGTAGCGCACAGTTTCACTGAAAGCAACCATCAAAAAATTTTGTATCGCTTTATCTTCAATTTTTTGAATTGCTTTTTTAAGTTTCGCAAGTTTAACAATAGCTTTTTCTTTGAACCAGAAATCAAGGTTTTTGAATTCCGGTTTCTTAATCTCGCTATCTTTTATCTTTTCCAATTTACCCAACAAAGTGATGTACTCTTTCGTTAATTTTTGAGGATTAATTGGTATAGTTTTTGCTTTAGCAAGAAAAATTGCCAGTGGGTTTAGATCAATCCCATAAGCATTTCTATTCAAAACCTTGCTTTCCACAAGTGCCGTACCAGAACCGCAAAAAATATCGCAGATTGTATCGCCCTCTTTGCTGTAAGTTTCCAACAATCTGCGCGCTACTTGCGGGATGAACATTGCAGGATAAGTGTGAATTCCATGAGTGTATGTTTTGGTATTCTGCCCTCGATAATCCCATGAGGAGTCCATTCGACGAACATATTTTTCATTTGATTGATCTTTCTCAATTTGCGACTCCAGATTTCTTATTATTTTTACCACCACCCCGCGAATCTCCACCTCTTTGCGATAAATCGGGAGCATGGATTGATTGGCCGGCTGGAGCCGGATGCGGCCTTTTTCTCTATAGAGTTTCTTGAGGGTCGCTTCATTCTCGTCTATGATGGCGACTACCGTTTGGCCGTTTTGCGCGGTTTCCTCTTTGCGAATCACGACGATGTCCCCGTCAAAAATACCCTCGCCGACCATGCTGTCGCCCTGCACGCGGAGAGCGTAGTGATTGCCCCGTGCGCCGAGGTCGCTTTGCGCAAGAGTGATTAATTCATGCGGCGTCTCTATCGCCTCAATCGGCTGTCCTGCGGCGATAGTCCCCACAAGCGGTACTTTGACAAGTGTTTTGTTTTCCGCAATACTGATGGCGCGCGCCTTGTGATGCCGTTTTTTGAGGAGCCGTGCTTTCTGAAGTTTTGCAATATGATAATGCGCCGTGGAAATTGACGCAAACCCGAATCTCTTTTTAATTTCTTCAAGCGAAGGCGCGTAGGTATCTTTTGCGGTGCGCGTCCGAACGAAATCAAAGACCTTTTTTTGTTTTTTGGTGATCATGGCACAAGAGGCATTATCATTCCTGTCTTTATTGCCGAGCGAGTGAGCGAAATGAAAAGCGTATGCTTTTCATTTCCGAACGAGCGAGGCCGCTTATGGGTTCAATACCCCGCGCCTTGGCGCGGAGGAGGAGCCGCAACGGCGGCTTCCTCCAGGGCGGGGGCTTGCCCCGCGGGGTATTACCCTATATTGTAATAGAACAAAAGTAGAAGATATAGGGTGAGTTTTCCACAGGAGGTATGGCCGGACATTCGCATTGGAAGCAAGTGAAACATAAAAAGGGCGCTTCTGACATTAAGCGCGGGCAGGTATTCTCAAAATTAGTCAAGGAGATTATGATTGCCGCGCGCGAAGGTGGAGTCAATCCTGACACTAATGTACGCCTGCGCGCGGCCATGGAGCGCGGGAAAAAAGAGGGCTTGCCCAAAGACAATATTGAGCGCGCGCTGGAACGCGCCGCCGGAAAAGGAGACGCCGAAGAATTATTTGAATTTCTCTATGAAGCAACCGCGCCCAACGGCATTATGATTCTCATCGAAGGCATTACGGACAGCAAGAATCGTACGCTCGCCGAAATCAGGCATCTGTTAAGCGAACGCGGTGGCCGTTTCGCGGAGCAGGGATCGCTGACATGGAATTTTGAAAAGGTGGGCACACTCGCAGGCGCGCGAGACGCGTCGGGAGGGAAAAGTATGGAGGATGTGGAGCTTGCAATCATTGAAGCGGGCGCAAGTGATTTCCGCACTGACGAGGATGTGGTTTCCATCGAGACGCCGTTTGGGCAACGCGAGCATGTGCGCGAAGCGCTGGAACGCCGAGGCATCGCTATCAGTGAATCCGGCCACGACTACAAGCCACGCGTGCCCTTGTCGTTTTCGCCAGAACAACGAGAGACGGTAGAACCGCTTCTTGATGCCCTAACCGAACACGATGACGTGCAGGAAGTGTATACCAATATAGGAAATTAGTTTGTAGCTGGTAGTTTGTAGATCGCGGCGGCATCCGCCCTACAAGCTAGTTCCTACAAGCTACAAGCTGATATGATTCTCGGTATTGATCCCGGCACCACCGCCGCGGGCTATGCGTTCATTGACGGCGATACCGCGCCAAAAATCTGCGCGGCCGGTATCCTTGCCGTGCGGGCAACGGAGTCGGGTGAGCGCCTGGCAGAGCTCCACCGCGGCCTTCTCGGGTTAATTGCCCAGTGGAAACCCGATGCTGTGGCCATAGAAAAACTCTTTTTTGCGTCCAATGCCCGCACCGCCATGGCAGTGGCTGAAGCGCGGGGCGTCTTGCTCTTGACAGCAGTTTTGGGAGGCACTAACGTCTATGAGTATACGCCGGCCGAGATCAAAAAAACGATCACCGGCCAGGGCAATGCGGATAAGCTTCAGGTAAGGAAAATGCTCGCGCTCACTATGCCGGAAACGAAGGAGATGCGCGGCCGCGACGACATGTTTGACGCGATCGCCGTAGCGCTTACCTGCCACTTTAAAGAAAAAGGTCGACTACGTTTCAACAGATAGTGGATAACACACCATCATATATTTTATACCTGTATGTATCTCTCCCATGACGAATTGGATCCCGTTGAAGCCGTGGACGGTGAAGATGAGAAGGACGCGGATGACGAGGACAGCGACGACTATGACGACGACGCGGATCTGACCGACGAGGACGAAGAAGACGAAATATAGTCATGAAAAAATCCCCCGACATCGGGGGGATTTTCATTCGCTTTTTATTTTCAGAAACCGCCGCTTCCCTACTTTGATCACTTGTCCGTCCCGCGAGGAGATTGCCTCCCGGAGGTCGCGTATTTCCTTTCCGTCAATCTCCACCGCACCCTGCTCGATCAGCCGCCGCGCTTCTGATTTGGACGCCGCCAGCCCTGCCTGTACCAGCACATCTACAATCGTCAGGGGCAAATCCTGTATTGCAAACTCCTGCATCTCATTAGGCATCTCACGCTGGGAAAACACTTTTACAAATCTCTCCCGCGCCTGGCGCGCTTCGTCCTCGCCGTGGTATGCGGCGGCAATGCGCTCGCCGAGCGCCATCTTCGCATCGCGCGGATTCATGGTTCCAGATGCTATATCTTTTTCCATTGCCTCAATCTCGCTCATCGGAACATCCGTAAGCGCGATGAAGTACTTCACGATCAGGTTGTCCGGAATGGACATAATTTTCCCGAACATCTCCCCTGCGGACTCGCGCAGGCCGATATAGTTACCCAGCGACTTGCTCATTTTTCTGCCGCCGTCCGTGCCTTCCATCAGCCACGTCGTCATCACATCCTGTTGCGGCTGTCCGAACCGCCGCTGAATTTTGCGGCCGGTCAGGAGATTGAATTTCTGGTCCGTGCCGCCCAGCTCCACGTCCGCCGCGACAGCCACCGAGTCATAGCCCTGGAGCAAAGGATAGATCATTTCAAGCACGGTGATGTCGCGCCCTTCGGCGATGCGTTTCTGGAAATCATCCCGCTCGAGCGCGCGCTGTACCGTTACTTTTGCCAGCAAATCATACAGAAACGCCACGCCCATTTTTTTGTACCACTCGCTGTTGTAGCGGACTTCCGTTTTTTCCAGGTCAATCACTTTTCCGGCCTGCGACAGGTATTCTTTGAGATTCGTTTGTATGTCCTCTTCGGAGAGGGGCTTGCGCGCGTCGTCTCTGCCCGAAGGATCGCCCACAGTCGCGGTAAAATCGCCAATGATGAGCACCGCTTGATGCCCCGCGTCCTGAAATGCGCGCAATTTTCGCAGAGGCACCGTGTGTCCTAGATGGATGTCAGGCGCTGTGGGATCAATGCCGAATTTCACGCGCAATTTATTCCCGGAAGCTATCACTTCTTCCAAATGCTCCCGCACAATCACCTCCTCCACCGCGCGGGTTAAAAGTTCTGACGTATGAGATATTTTCATAGTAGCCACTCCTGTTACTTTCTTCGTCGCTCTACAGCGAGTATATCATGCGTACCGACGCGGCGCAGTACAATGCCATCGCTCTCAAACTGGGATGTGAAGCGATAACCGCGGTTGAGACGTGCGTACCATATTCCGGTACCAGATAGTTTCTGTGCCCGCAGAGACGGATGCCGAAGATTTGATGATAAAAACGCGAGCGCTTTTCCAAGCGCCCGATGAGCCGTCGGAGGTAAACCAGTACAATCCCTCTGAAACGACGCAGTAGATAGCAACCTCATTTCTTTTTACTTTTGAGCGCGGCAAGAAATTTCTTGTGATCGGAGAATGGCCCGATAATTCTTCCCGCGCGAATATCTTCGTCCGCCTCACGTTCTTTCCTTTGCCACTCCGGCATCCAAAACCACTGCTCATCCGTACGGACTTTCGCCGCCTTTTTCCAGTGAGAAAACTCCTCGTATTCGCGTCGTGGAATTACCACAAGATCGCCATGTTTCGTGAGTTTTTTGGGAATCGTGAGGGTATCCATGCAACAGATACTATATCACAAAAATCCAAAAGTCAACCGAAAACTTTCCTTATAGCAGATCTTCAAGAGACAGTCCCGCCTGCTTCAGAATCGCCATGAGCGTGCCGCGGGGCAATTCTTTCGAATGGTATGCAACCATTGTTCTGCGTTTTGTTTCTGGATGATAGAAAACAAAATGGCTTCCGGTCGTATGATCCAACATGAAGCCATGCCGCTTTAGTGCGGCGATCACCTTGCGCGGTGTGAGCGAAGGTGTCCTAGGCATGCGCGAGCGCGCGTGGCCGCCGCGACGGCTTTCTGACGCTGACGGACGCGATCATGGTCGCGGCGTCTCGAGGAATCGGCTCGTGGTGTTTTTGCAAGCTTCCAAGATACGCCGTGATGGCGTCCACTGCCATCGCTTTTGCCTCATCAAAATTTTCGCCATAGGTGATGCACCCGGGCAACGCAGGCACGGTCACCGTAAACCCGCCTTCCGGCTCCTCTTGAAATAAAATAGTATAACGCAGTTGCTCCATATACGATTTATGATAAGCCGACGGGAACATCAACGCCGTCAGCAATCATACTGCGCACATACGCATCCAGAGCATCCCGGATATTCGTCCGCGCTTTTTCAAGCGTCTCGCCCCACGTATGACATCCGGGCAATGCCGGCACATATGCATGAAAAGTATTTCGTTCGTCTGGTTCAATAATAACGCGATAGGTATAGGTTTTCACAAGACAATGATACGCCGGAGAAAGCCGTGCGTCAACCGTGTGCCTCGTCCAAGCCACGCGCTCCCGCGCAATTGCCTCCAAAACGCAGAGCAGCGCGCCTCTCGCCATCCTCCCCCATGATATTGACTTTTGATATATAATAGTGTATAATTGTGTTATGATAGTTGCTTGACAACTTAGCGCAAATACAACCCCTACACCGAGGTGTCTCGCTATGTCTTGGCACGACAAAGTCCTTGATGCGTTTCTGAACGCTGCAAAACCAACCGTGGAGGCGAAGATGGAAGATTTCATCGGCGCTCTTATCGCGATCCCCCAATTAAGGAGATTGATTGAGAAAAATCCCGATACTATAGCTGCTGTGCTTTCTTCCGCTTTGGGAGCGATCCCAGAGATGGATAAGCGCACGATTATGGGACGATTCGCTGCGTATGGGATTGACGTCGCGGAAATTCTTCCCAGAGAACTAGTGCGGGCAGTAAAAGGGCAGGGAACCACCAGAAGAGGAATTAAACTGAATAGCGGCGGTGCGACTGGCGGAGCACCATCTCACCAAAAACAGGGAGACGGCGGGAAGACCATCCTTGCAAAGCTCCCGAAGAAAGGTGCGGGTCCTACCGGTGGATCATCTATCCTCTCGAAACTGCCACGGAGGTAAGTATGCCCAGAAGACAGTCGAGACAACAACGCAAAGTAAATGTCGATTTCCTCACATGGCGCCGGGGACTCGTGGATGAATCCCGCGCTTTCCTTGATACCCTTTCTACCGATGAGCTTCAGCGCCTCACAGAGATAGACGACGAAGCGGAACGCCTGCGGATCTTAGAAGAGATGCGGGAAGCGGCGGAACAAAAAGAGCAAGCGAAAGCGGACGCGGACTTCACGAGGTGGTATCTCGATATATCAGAAAAAGATCGCGAGATAGTGGATGCTCTTTCCCAGGAAGAGATCCAAAATCTTGCAGACCTTCCTGTCGACTTGCGAAACAAGATGTTGCGCTGGTTCGCCCGCAAGCAAGACATACTGCGACAGAAAGAGAGGCGGGAACAGCGTACGGCAAACCTTCGAACAGAGAGGAGAAACAGACGGATACGAAATCTTCTCTCCCGGGTAGGCCAAAAGATGAGGAGCGGCCTTTCATCCCCTGTCCACAGCGAGGTGCGCCAGTGGATGCGAGAGAAAGCAGTTTCTTTAAGGGTCCGCAATATCGCAAGTATCGCCCGCCGCGACGCAGTGCGACGCATGATGCCTGATTATATGTGGGCATTGATCGCGACACTCCTCGTCGTCCTGGGCGCTATCTTTGTTGGCTACAGCCAAAAGTAAAGGGAGAGTAGATATGCTGTGGTTATTTTGGATCGTCTTTGCTACCGGATATGCGTGGTACGGTACACCCTTCCTTGACCTCACATGGAACCTTCTCAGGCACGGTATCCCGCGCGTATGGAGAGATGAGATAGCCGCCAACCGATGGGTCCGTATAGTGATGCGGGGATTGTTTCTCGCGGCGCTATTGTGGGTCGTCGGACTCCTGTACGGCTTTGCTCTTTCGCGAGGAAGCGATGCCGCCGTGGGACAAACGGTTATGTTCATCACTACCGTTCTGTCCGCGTGGATCGCACTTCTTGGGCGTCACCTTGGTGGCATCGCGATGGGGGCACTCATCGCGATAAGCCCATTGCCGCAAAGGACAAAACAGCGACTTACCCGCATTCGAAAGGGTATTGGGGCGTACGTGATGCTGGGGATATCTTTTCAGCTCTTTATTACCCTAGCGTTCATGCTCGTAGGCGTGTACACCCAGGCATGGGTGGTTGGAGTATTCCTGTTTGTGCTCCTTGGTTATCTCGTAACTTCCAAGGCGTACAACCTGCCGATCACATGGCTGCCGGGGCTGAAAATAAACACACAGGTAGGCCTTATGTTTGGAATACTTGGTGTTATCGGTCTCTGCCTGATTCCGGCCACGAGAGCGTACATCCTTGCGCCAATCGGGCTCTCTGCCGGAAACTTCGTCAACAAAAGCGTGGTGGATACCACTGCGCTTGACGAGGCGAACAAGGCGCGGAAAGCCACGAGACGCCAGATCTGCGACGTACAGATCGGCGCTCTGAAAAAAGCGTTGCAGGACATACAACCGACCATTGAGATAGATGATGCGTCGGGGAAGAAAAGGAAAGTTCCAAATCCAAAAGCGCTGGAAGACCACGAGCGATACAGCCGTGATCTTGCCGCGAAAGAAAAGGTTTGTTTGTAACATTCTTTCGCGCCAATGCAGAACGAGCGGTCAGCCACCAGGTTGACCGCTCATTTATTTTGATGTAGAAAGGTATGTATGGCAGAGACAATAAACATGCGACCCGATCCCGAAGGAGACGGCTGGGGGATGAGCGATGTTGAAAAAAAGGGCGCAGAGGTTATGCGCTATGAAGAACAGCGACGGAGAGAGCGGACGGGAGAGACGATTGATATGGCGCAGGATCCGGAGACAGGGGAATGGACTCTGAAGGACGAGAGTTTTTGGGACTTTTTCACGCATTTTTTTGAACAGAAAGGAGAAGAGGTTGAGCGCGAAGAAGCAGAACAGGAAAAGGGATTGGTGCGCTGGGAACCCAAGCGGGAGCGCACAGCGGCAAGCGGGGCTTTGGCGACTTTTGGACAGGTTGCGGGAGTCGGGGCGGTGGGCGGACTATGGACACTCGGACAAATTTTGAAATACTCTTTGCTGGGTTGGACACTGGATGCCAACGGCGTGCCGAGGAAAGACAGCGCCGCGCTTGCGCAGTTTGAGAAGACATACAAGGCGACAAAGGATCAAGGCATCATCGGCGGCATTACCGAGGGTATCGCCGCGTAAAAATAGCCGCCGGTATTGCGCGCGCCCTCATTGACAAATGCAGTATACCTGATACGCTATGTATGTATGTCTCACACCCGCACCATTCCCATTCGGAGACCGGTTATGGGCAAGACATTTGTGTACCAGGTGACCATTGAGCAAGACGATGACCGCTATCACGCCGAAATCCCGGCCCTACCGGGCTGCTACTCGTGGGGCCATACCTATGAAGAAGCGCTCAAGAACATCCATGAAGCAGCAGAGCTTTGGATGGAGACCTTAACCGAGGACGGCGAGCCGATTCCGGAAGAAGATCCGCGAGTCCTCCGACAGGCGCCTATCACGCTCAGTATTGTTCTCTAAGCATGGATATCGTTCCCCTTCGTAACCTCACGGCTGCCAACTGGGTACGCGCAGTGGAACATGACGGCTTCCGCCGAAGAAAGACCCGCGGCTCTCATCATATCTACCAGCACTCGGATGGTCGCCGAGTGCTTCTTGTGTACCATGGCCAACATGATACCTTCAACCCAAAGGCCATCCGTCAAGTCCTGCAAAGCATCCGATGGACCGAGGAAGACCTCCGCCGTCTGCACCTCATTATCTAAGGCATTATTGACAAGTTGTTTTCATACGCTTATGGATCTTCCGGGGGGATTTAATCTTGATATTCTGAAGCGCTTCGGCTTAGAACACAATCCCGAAAAATGGGAGCAGTTTTTTGAGCGCGCGGGCGAGGCGATCATGGTGGCGGTGATACGCCGCTTGGAAACGGAATTGTCAGAAGAGCAGATGGGGGAGTTTTTGCGGTTGTTTGAGACATCCGCGTCCGATGCCGACAAAAAGGCCTTTTTAGATACCCATGTCCCCCGCTTCAGGGATGTGCTATTGGAAGAGACGGCTCACTTTAAGGAAGCCGCGCTCGCCCGCTCCCACGGCAGTGCTACACCCGCCTCGCCACACATACCATGAGCCCCTTCGCGGACATTTCCAAAAAGCGGCGCAGAAACGCTTTTTTTATTTCCGCCGTGGCGGGCATAGCGCTCCTCGCTGGAGCCGGAGCCGTATACGCGCTCGTAGGCGATCTACCCAATCCCGAACGGCTGTCAGAGCGGAATATTGAGGAATCAACGCAGATCTACGACCGCACGGACAAAGTGCTTTTGTATGAAATTCACGGAGACGAGCGCCGGAGCGTCGTGTATTTGTCAGACATTCCGGACTCGGTAAAGCACGCGACCTTGGTCGCCGAAGACATTCATTTCTACAGCCACGGCGGGCTGGACTGGCGCGGCATTTTTCGCGCCATCGGCAAGAATATTTCATCGGGCGACTTTTCGCAGGGTGGATCTACCATCACTCAACAATTGATCAAGAATTCTCTTCTGGGAGGCCAGAAGACCATCCAGCGGAAACTAAAAGAGCAGATTCTTGCGGTGCTACTTGAGCGCAAGTATTCCAAAGACGAGATTTTTGGATGGTACTTGAATCAGATTCCCTACGGCTCCAACGCGTACGGCATTTCGGCGGCCGCGCGCCTCTATTTCGGCAAAGAAGTCGGCGCGCTCTCGCTTGCCGAATCCGCGATTATTGCCGCGCTCGTGAAAGCGCCGACGTATTATTCACCCTACGGCTCACACAAAGAAGAGTTGATGAAGCGCAAGGACTGGATTCTCCAGCGCATGGCTGATGCGGGATTTATTTCCTCCGCAGAAGCGGATGCGGCCACGCACGCGACACTTGTATTTGTACCCATGCGCGAGACCATCCGCGCACCTCATTTCATTCAATATGTGCGTGAATATCTGGATGAAAAATACGGCGAGGCAACAGTCCTGCGCGGGGGCCTGCGCGTCACCACGACGCTTGACTGGACGCTCCAGCAGGAAGCAGAACGCCTGGTGCGCGAAGGAGCGGAAAACAATAAGAATCTGGTGAAGGCATATAACGCCGCGCTCGTGGCCGTGGATCCGCGTTCAGGCGACATTGTCGCGATGGTGGGGTCAAAAGAATATCTAGGTACTGCAGAGCCGGAAGGATGCAACCCTGGTGTCACATGCAAATTTGACCCGTATGTAAACGTCGCGACGCGCAAGCGCCAGCCAGGATCCGCGTTCAAGCCGTTTGTCTATGCCACGGCTTTTAAAAAAGGGTACACGCCGGAGACGGTGTTGTTTGACGTGCCGACAGAATTCAACCCCGCCTGTAATCCCGATGGTACGCCAGGACCCCAGATTACCGACCCCAAACAATGCTATCACCCGCAAAATTATGATGACTCATTCCGCGGCCCCGTTGATTTGCGTCACGCGCTCGCACAATCGCTCAACATTCCGTCCGTGAAGACGCTGTATCTTGCGGGTATGGAGGATGCGATGAAGACCGCACAGGCAATGGGTATCACGACGCTCGAAGACCCCAACCGCTATGGCCTCTCGCTGGTCTTGGGAGGCGCGGAAGTTACCCTCCTTGAGATGACCTCCGCGTTCGGCGTTTTCGCGGCCGAGGGCGTGCGCCATCCGGCAACGGCAGTGCTTCGTGTGGAAGACCGCAACGGCGCCATACTGGAAGAGTACCGCGACACCTCCGTTCCGGCGCTGGACACCACTATCGCGCGCGTCATGAATAACATCCTTTCCGACAACGCGGCGCGTGTTCCAATATTCAGTCCGGCGAGCTCGCTCTATTTTTCCAACCGTCAGGTTGCCGCAAAAACCGGCACCACGCAGGACTTCCGCGACGCGTGGACCGTCGGCTACACGCCGTCGCTGGCAACGGGTGTCTGGGTCGGCAACAACGACAACACGCCTATGAATCAGAAAGGCCTTTCCGTGATGGTTGCGGGTCCCATTTGGCACAAATTTATGGAGGCGGCGCTCTCTGTGGGGCCCCAGGAATATTTTGCCTCCCCTGACCCGATCCCCCCCGCCAAACCGATTTTTCGCGGCTCATACCGCGCCGGGCCGAGCGTGAAAGTTGATAAGATTTCCGGAAAACTAGCCACCGCCGATACGCCTTCCTCCCTCATTGAAGAGCGCACTTTCGGGGGCATTACCACGATTTTGGGCCTTATAGATAAGCATAACCCTCTAGGCGATGCGCCATCCGATCCACCGCGCGACCCGCAATTTAAGAATTGGCAGGCGGGCATTGACGCGTGGATCGCCAGTCATCCGCTTCCCGCATCAAACGCCCCTGAAGGCGCAGATGACCTGCACGCGCCGGACAAAGCGCCGCGGATTTCACTTGTGTCTCCGGATGAAAAGAATACAAAGCTCGATACGCTGCAGGAGGTGAGGGCGCGCGTGGACGCGACGTTCGCATTGAGCGAAGTATCGCTTTTCATCGATGATATGCTCGTGCACTCCACGACAGCCCCTTTTGTGTCTCCTGACTTTCTCTTCGCCGTCCCCTCTCCATTATCGCCCGGATCGCATTACATAAAAATCACCGCGTTTGACGCGGTGGGCAATCGGGCCTCCGCCGAGCGGCAGATCACGATACGAGAAAATTAGCTTGTAGGTTGTAGTTGGTAGGAATTCTATCGAGCGCCTCTACAATCTACTAGCTAATCTCCTACAACCTATGTGAGCCGTATCGGCATCACGACGTACGTAAATGCGCCGTGCGATTTATTGCGGATCAGCGCGGGCGATGACGCCTCGTTGCACCCAAAAAACATCTCTTCGTCATCAAGCTGTGTTACGCCGTCGAGAAAATACCGCCAGTTGAAACTCATGGCAATTTCTTTCCCATTGAGGGATGCCGGATATTCAGTTCTGTATTCGCCGACATCAGGATTGGCCGCTTTGATCTCGATTTGTTTTTGTCCCACGCGCACGTTAATCTCGGAGAGTTTGGATGCGAAAATGCTTGCCGCGCGCACGCCCCGCGTCACGTCCTCGCGCGACAGATACGCCGAGGTTGCAAACCGCGTGGGAATGATCGCTTTGTAGTCGGGAAACGAGCCTTCAATGAGGCGAGAAGTGAGGAGCCCTCCGCCGGTTTCCGCAGACATCTGATTGTCACCTACCGCGATCCTCACCATGCCGTCCTCCCCGTCTAGGATGCGGGAGAGCTCGGCCGCGGACCGATGCGGCATAATAAACGGCGATTCAGCTCCCGGCTCGTTTTTCGCAAGCGGCACAACGGATTCAGCGAGACGGAATGTATCGGTTGCAGCAAGCGTCAGCTCCTGCTTCCCGGGCCGGAAGAACACGCCCGAAAGTTCCGGCTTGAATTCCGATGCGGACACGGCGGGCAGGACGTGAGCCAGAGCGCGCGCGAGTGATGCGGCGTCCACCGAGAACGTGGCTGTTTTTTTTACTTTCGGCACGAGCGGAAAATCATCCACAACCGACCCGTTCAGGCGGCTTTCGCGCGCATTGGTGCGAAGATGCAGATTGCCGCGCTCGCCTTCTCCCCACACCTCGCCGTCACCGAGGGATTGGAGTACAGAGGCAAACACTTTGGCCGGCACGGATGCACGCCCCTCTTTGGTGACGCGCGCTGGCACGCGCAATTCCACGGCGTGTTCAAGATTGGTCGCGGTCAGGGTAAGCACGTTCCCTTGTGCCGCTAGAAGGACGTGCCCTAAAATTGGCAATGCGGTCTGCTTGCCGGTAAACCGTTCGGCAATGACTGATGCGCGTTCCAAATCCGATTTTGTACAGGAGAATTTCATAATAGTAATAGATAATATAACTATACTTTATTATTATTGTTATTAGGGTCCTTATGGTATAGATTTTTCTGCAGTGTGGAAAGCGATATCTGCGTTAGCTATCAAACAATCAAACTCTTTTGTTTCTGTGGTTTACTTTTGGGAAAGTGGAAGAAATACTGGGGAAATCCGGAGGAAAGGATGTCTACACTATGAGGATTCTTTCCCTGATTGCTTTCAGCTCGTCTTCTAGGTCGGGATTTATCAACAGGTCTTGCGCAACTTTTTCACAAGAATGGATGACGGTCGTGTGATCCCTGCCGCCGAACTTGTCGCCGATGGACGGATACGAGGTCTTTAAGTTTTCACGCATCAGATACATCGCGATCTGGCGCGGGCGCACCACGTCTTTCTTGCGCGAGTGCTGAACCAAATCACGTTCACTGATGTCATAGAAATCAGCTACCACTTTCAAAATTTTCTTGTGCGAGAGAAACTTGCGTGGAGCCGCGGCGTGGCTGGCCACGATTTTGCGGGCCGCGTCCACGTCAATCGGAGCCGCCGAGAGTTTGGACGCCATAATAAGCTGATTGAGCGCGCCCTCAAGCTCGCGGATGTTGTTTTTTATCTTCTCGGCGATAAATTTAAGCACGTCCTCGGAAAGCGCGATCTCTTTGGTCTCGGCTTTGGTCTTAAGAATAGTAAAACGCGTCTCAAAGTCAGGGAGGCCCACATCCGCAATCATACCCCCCTCAAAGCGTGAACGGAGGCGGGATTCAAGCGTGGCGATCGCCTGCGGCGGGCGGTCGGAGGAAATGACAATCTGGCGGTTCCGCTCGTAGAGGATGTTGAACGTGTGGAAAAACTCCTCCTGCATCTTCTCCGTGCGGGCGATGAATTGGATGTCATCCATAATCAAAAGGTCCACGGCGCGGTATTTTTCCTTCAACGCTCCCATTTGTTGGTTTCGCAGGGCGTCCACGATCTCTCCCATGTACTTTTCCGACGGCACGTAGCGGACTTTGAGTGACGGGTGGTGCGTCAGTACCTCATTGCCGATGGCCTGGATGAGATGCGTCTTCCCTAGTCCTACGCCGCCGTAGATAAAGAAGGGGTTGTAGGTCGTGCCGAGGTTTTTGACGACCGATTGGGCCGCCGCGTGGGATAATTCATTGAACGAGCCGACGATAAAATTCGCAAACGTATAACGCGGGTTGAGGGATGTCTCCGGATTTACGGACAATTCTTTTATAGACATGTCATCCGACATGAACGGGGACGGCATAGATGGGCGTTTGCGGCGCAAAAATCTGTCTTTGAACATAGAACCGGTGTTTTCCGGCTGGCCGATGACGTACGCGATTTCCTTGATATCCGTATCAATCTCCCGCATTGCGTGGAGTAGGGACTTGTGATACTTCTGCTGGAGCCATTCACGCACAAAACCGTTCGGCACGCAGATGGTCGCGGTGCCACCCGCCAGATCCATAACACCGGTGCCCTGAAACCACGTGAGGAAGTTCGGGCGGGAGAGGGCGGGCTCGATTTTCGAGAGCACTGCCTGCCACAGTTCGTGTTTCTCCATACCCTCATCAGAACTTAGACAATAAGTGATTATTATTATACACTATCCGTATCCGGGTGCTATAGCTTTGCACTGTGGATAGCATGTTGATTACCTGTGTATAGCTAATATTATGTCTTTCACATATCATCCATCAAAAAAGAAGCGCAGAAATACGCACGGCTTTTTAAAGCGCATGGCAAGCCCCACCGGCCGCGCCGTGCTGGCGCGTCGCCGAGTAAAAGGCCGCAAGCGGTTGGCGGTCTCCGCGTCGTCAGCAGGAAGGCGGGCATGAAGTCGTCGGGTAGATTGGGAAGGGGAGCTGATCTGGATCTCGTGCTCCAGCGTGGCCGGCGGCTGTCTCATCCTCTTTTTTCCGTCGCGTGGCGGGCCAACGGCACAAAAGGGCAGAGATTCGCTTTGATTGTGCCCCGCACGGTCGACAAGCGCGCCACGGTACGCAACCGTCTGCGCCGGCGCATGCGCGAATTCATGCGCGTACACGCTGGAGCGCTCGCTCCCCCGCGCGATATTGCTATAACCTGCCGCCGCGAGGCCTCGGCGGCAACGCGCAAGGCATTCTATGAAGCGCTTGAAGAACTTATCGCTCGTCTTGGGAAACAGTAGCGTCGGCCTGGCGCTCGGCGTGATCTGGCTATACCGGTGCGTGTTTTCCTTGGAGCACGGTATATTGGGGAGTATCGTGCGGCCGCTTCTGCCGTCTGGATTTTCTGCCGCGTGTCGATTTTTCCCTTCGTGTTCAGCGTACGCGGCGGCGGCAGTCCGTCAATATGGACTTTTGCGCGGTATAGTGGTATCTCTTGGGAGGATCGCGCGCTGTCATCCATGGCACGCGGGAGGATATGATCCAGTGCCGGAGTTGCGCGGCGTTGAGCGCGCGGTACGATAGGGAATTTGAAACCCTGTTTCAAATGTCCCCGCGAGACAGTGTCTCGCGTGCCGTGCGACAAACATAAAGGCAATATCTGCAGCGGTACGATGAATCCATTCATGTTTCTCTATACCGAATTTTTGTGGCGTCCTTTGTTCAACGCGCTGGTTTTTTTCTATACCATCCTGCCGGGCCAGGATTTAGGCGTTGCGATTATAGCGCTCACGGCCGTCATTCGCCTCATCCTCACGCCACTCCTCATAAAAGGACAGCGCGCACAACAGCGGCTCGCGGTAGTGCAACCGGAACTTTCACGCATCCAAGAGAAATATAAAGGCGACCGCGAGGGACAGGGCAAGGCGATGATGGATCTGTATGCCACCCACAGGATCAATCCACTCTCCGGATGCCTCGTGCTCCTTATCCAGCTCCCCATCCTTATCGCCATGCTCCAGGTATTTCGCCACGGGTTTGACCCCGCGTCCTTGGCATATCTCTATTCGTTTGTCAGCAACCCCGGGGCGCTGCATCCTATTAGTTTTGGCGTGCTCGATCTCTCGCAGGGCAGTATATATATGGGTGTTGCGGCGGCGATAACGCAGTTCTTGCAAACCAAACTTGCCGCCGCTCCCGCGGGAAGCGCCGCTTCAAGTGTTCCGCAAGCGGGTACGGGTGATTTCGCCAAAGCGCTACAATGGCAGACCACATATCTGTTTCCTCTCCTCATTCTTTTTTGGTCATATTCGCTTCCATCTGCTCTTACGCTTTACTGGACAACGCTCAACACCCTTGGTATCGTGCAGGAAATTATTGTAGGTAAACGCATCACGCTATGGCCGATATGGAAGCAATCACCCACGAAGTAAGGGAAGTATTCGATCGATTAGGGTTTGGCGACGCTGTCACGGAAATCACGGCGTATCAGGGCACGACGAGCCGTATTGCGGTACATATACGCGGAGACGCCCGGATGTTGATCGGAGAACACGGCGCCAATCTTGCCGCGCTCGAGCACATCCTGCGCAAAATCGTGCAAAAAAAATTTGGTGTAGAACAGCGCTTCAGTTTGGACCTTAATGATTACCGCATGCGCCGCATGGAGGACTTGAAACAAGACGTGAAATCCGCGGCCAAAGAGGTACGGCTTTACCGCAGGCCAGTGCCCTTGAATCCCATGTCATCGTTCGAGCGACGCGTCGTACATCTCCTCCTCGAGGAGTATCCGGATATCACGACCGAATCCATTGGCCAGGACGAAGAGCGGAGGGTAGTGATAAAACCCTTCCCCTGACGATGACTATAACCATGACAACTTTATTCTCGTCAGTGTCATGGTTATCGGCATAGTCATGGTAACTTCAGCGTCCACAGCGTGCCGTCTCGCCTACTCACAAAAAATAGACGCTTTTTATCTTTGGTGGCCAGAATGTTTGCCATGTCAAAATCACCTTCATCAAAGATGGGGGTGACGGCACGCGTGGCGCGGTCAATACTAACAATACGGTCCGAGGGATTGAATACGCCGCTCAAATATGCGTCGGGCAATGGCGTGCCGGGCGGTATCTCTTTTGGCACGGCGCAAAAGAGCGAGGCAACATCTGACCAGACACACTTTTCAGCAAGCGTCGAAAGTGCGAGTGAAGAGGATTCTTTTTTCTGCCGGTCATAGAGCGTGAGTCCCGTTTCCCGCGCGCCTGCAGGGATGCCCGAGGCCAGGGCCGTGGCGCCATCCGGAGACCACAATCCCATGAGGCCGCGCTGGGGGCCGAATGTTTTGACCAGTGATCCGTCCCTGCGGGAAAAAGCGAAGAAATATCCCTCTGCCGTTGCGGACGGCGCAGTGGCAAAGGCGAAAAGATCTGCGGTTATCCACACCATTGACGCGTCGGCAAGAGGGGTACTGGATAGCGTGCGCGGACTCTTGCCCGTAGCATCGGTGACGACGAGTTCAAGCTGGCCGTCACGGGGTATAGTGTAGGCAAGTGCGGAGCCATCCGGCGACCACGAAGCGCTGGTAATCCCCTGTGGTAGCACGGCGATCGTGGATGTCCCGATCTGGAGGAACGCTTTTACGACAGCTCCGTCTGTATAGCGCACCATGCCGCGAGAGCCGCCGCGTTGCCATATCGCCTCAATAAGACCGATGATCGTGAGGTTGGTCTGTTTCTCTTGTATTTTACCCGTGAAGTCGGACGCGAATAAATCGCCGCCCGATTTTTTATAGAACAGCACACGCGTCTCATCCTTGTTTAGCACGGGAGACACGACGGGGTAATCGGTGAGCCGTACCAGCCGATCCTCCGCAATACTCGGCAAATCCGGCAAAGGCGTGGCGCCTTCCGTATCGCTTCCTGCGGGCGTCTGCGGAATAGCCGGAGAAGGCAAAGACCCGCCAACAATGGTCCGTCCGCCCTCGTCAGACGCTGGCGTCGTTGGTTGCAAAGCGCGATACGCAAGGTACAGCAAAACACCCAGCGCCACGATGCCGAGAAGGATAAAGATAGTGCGTTTTGTGCGGGATGGGGTCATGAGTGGTGTCCTTAATAATACTCCTGTATCCGCGTACAATTAAGGTGTATTTCTAGGGAGAAGCGCTTCATAGGGTTCCGTCCTTATACGGTGCTTTTCTTTCTGTATTCCAACTGCTGGCTTTCAAGTGATAAAACGATTTCTTAGTAAGCTTACACATTATCTGTTACATATGGTACTTTCCGCACTAGAGACAGAAACACACAAACCTGGGCATGTATTACCGCATGTAGAATTATTGAAAGCACTCCCCACTACGCATGTATCCGACCCAGACAGTCTGCACCTGAATGTTCCTTGTACGGGTGGCGGTGCCGGAGCATCACACATTCTTTCGGCTTTCTGGCATGTTGTTAACTGGCTCGTGCCAGTCGGTGCCTCAAAACAATTACGACCTATATTTTCAACAACACACCGAAGCGGTGATGCGCATGTTTGAGTTATAGGGGCATTTAATTGTAATACACATATCGCACCTTGTGCGGCTGTACCCGTAGCTGATTGGCTATCAGTAGATGTTTGTATCGTCTGCAGTTTCAAATTCCCTATATTCTTCACGAGTTCCGGGTTGATGGTGTAGAGGATGAGCCATGAGGTAAGGGCGAGCACCAGGCCCCAAAACGCGTTTCTCATCATCTCCTTTGCTTTGCCGGGATCTTTATCCCCCGCAAATATATACATCACGCCGCCGATGGTGAATATGATAAGCGCGGAGAGCGCGACAAAGCCGACGCCGAAGATATAGATCTGCGCGATAATATCGCCGATCTTGGCGTCTGCCTTCAGCCCGAGAAACTCAAGGCCGGTGATAGTGTCTTGGGCGAACGCCGCGGCAGGAGTTAGCACCACAAGGACGATCGTAGGGATCTTAAATGTTTTTTTCATTGGAGAAAGAAAGCGAGTATCGCCGACGCGTGCGAAAGAAAAGAATTGGGAATGTGCGCTGAAGCAGTAACAGAAAGCGGTCCCTGCGGGTAGCCGCCGGTGTCTATCGTGATAAGGTGCGGCGCGCCCGTGTTTCCAGCAAAGGGCTGGCCGTCAATCTGCCACTGCCACACAAGATCGCGCCGGGCGGCAACGGGAAAGAAAAACGGCTCTGCGAGGAAATCAAACAAACCGCGGCCGCCGGTAAATCGCTGGGCCGTGCGAAACTCTACGCCACCCAACGGAGAGCTGCTATAGATCGTAAGTACGGGCGCGTAAGGCACGATATAGAAGATACCTTCTCTACGCACCTTTCCGTCTTCGTCTTCCACGCGCACCTTTACTTCGTGAGACGTGCCGGGGAGGTCCGATGTGCGGACGCGGAACACCTGCTCGCCGATGCCCGACAAAGCGTTCTGTTCGTCGTCTAGGCCCCATCGGTAGATGAGGCGTTCGGGGGGAATGCGTCTCCCGTCTATGACGAATTCGGGAATTGCCACCACGCCGACAACCGCATCGGGTACGGGCAATGCCTTGCCGCGATACCAGACCGGCACAAGCGTTTCGGCAACATACGTGAGCGTCAGGTCAACGACACGAATAGTGAGCGCCGCCTCTCCTCCCGCCAGGCCAGCGGCCGCGCTTTTGCGCGATACGGATACGGCAACACGCTGGGAACTGCCGATGTTGCCTGCCGTCAGCTCGATCGTCCCTTTTCCGGCGCCGGACAAATCCGGCCGATGTCTGCCATCTATCGTCCACGAAAAATACGCCGTGTGGCGGTCAAACGAAGGCGTTGCCGCGGTTACGGTTATTTTTTCTCCAGGCGAGGGCGCCGGGGGAGACGCAATCAGCGACACGGGCGCGGGCAAGGCCTGCGCTCCTGCTGTGCCCCAAGCCAGCAGTCCGAAAAGGAAAAAGAAAGAGAGGTATTTCATGGTCATGGCGTGGAAATGTCGGTGTTGCCTTTCTTCAGATCCGCTTTTGCCTGCCGGATGAGTAGGAGTTGGGCGGGATCGGACGTGATAATCTGGTCTTCAGTATACGACGCAATCACTTTAATGGCCGCGTGTTTGAGTCCGGCAAAAAAGATACCCTCCCCCCGATCGGATTCAAGCAGAAGAAATCGCTCCTCTTCGGTGAGGTTGAAGGTCTGCACCACCAAGTCAATCGTTGCGGGTGATTGCTTGAGGAGAATCTGCAAAGAGGAATTAGTAATGATTGCCTTGCCGTACGGCGAATTGAGGAAGTCGCCCACATCCTGCGTGATCGTGGAAAGGCCGAGATAGTATTTGCGCGAGCGCTTGGCGATACCGAAGAGAAATGACGCGCCATCCTCGTTTTTGATCAGCCACCACGCCTCATCCACAATGAGCAGGCGTTTTTTCAAATTAGTCCGCACCACGTTCCAGATGTAGCGCAGAATCAGGAAGATGCCGATGGGACGCAATTCGTCTTCCATATCGCGCACGGAAAAGGCCACCAGCCGGCTTTTCATTTCTATATTCGTCTGCTGGTTGATAAATCCGGCCCAGGTTCCCGACGTATATTTCTTAAGGCGCATGGCAATCCCCTCTCCGCCTGCGGTGGACGCGAGCACGAGCTCTAGATCGGAAAGCGTGGGCGGCGTCACTTTTGAAAAATCTGATTCCGGCGTGATGTCGCGCGACGCGTATGTCTCGCTCACCGCCGCATCCAAGATAGCGTCTTCTTCCGGTGTGAGGCCGCCGAGCATCAGACGAAACAATCCGATGAGATTGACGATGTTGGAACGCAGAACATCGGCAGGACTTTCGTCTTCGCGGGGGACAGGCAGATCAAAGGGATTAATATGATTTTTTGATGTGAGCGAGATGTTGACATATGACCCGCCGACGGCCTGCGACAGGTATTCGTATTCGCGCTCGGGGTCAATGATGATGACGTCCGTGCCCCACATCAAGGAACGCAGTACCTCGAGTTTCACTAGATAACTTTTGCCCGCGCCCGAAGTGCCAAAGATCGCGGCGTTGGCATTCGGTAGCGAGAAACGGTCAAAGAGCACCAAGCTGTTGTTGTGGCGGTTGATGCCGTAGAGGATGCCTTTGTTGGAGGTAAGGTCATAAGAAATAAAGGGAAACGTGGAGGAAATGGGCGAAGAGTTGAGATAGGTGTTGATTTTCAGCTTGTCGGTGTTGAGGGGAAGCACGGTCTGAAATCCTTCCTGCTGTTGGAACAGCGCGGGCTTGGTGTAGACGAGACGCGCTTCCAGGATTGATTTAATCTCTGTCTCTATTTTATTGAGCTCTTCCTCGCTCATCGCGTAGATCGTGATGTAGAGGCCGAAATAAAAGAGCCGCTCCTGCGCTTGCTGGAGTTTGTCGCGCAATTCCTCCAGGTCGCGGTACGCGGTATCAAGTATGGGGTCGCGGACCAAGCCCTTTTCCTCGCGGATGGTGATCTGCGACTGCACCTGCGCCACTTTTCTACGCAGGGTGCGGAGCATAGACGCCGTATCCACGGGGTTGACGTACATCGCGATGTCAAAAATCTTGTCAATATTGACCACAGGACTGAACCAGTTGGTGTGCAGATACCGCGGGTATGAGAACACAAAAATCGTGCGCGCGAGCTTGGCGCCGAGGCGCACAAAGGTGGGACGCACTTCAAGCGCCGACGGCGTCAATATGTCTTTGAGCGCCAGCTCGCCGCTCCGATAAATCTCCTCGGGGAATACCGAGAGGATTTCTTCGTCTATGCTCTCTTTTTTTGTACCGAAGAGTGCCATAAGTGTGTGTGGTATCGTGCGTTCCAGACTAAGTCTGAAAACCGGCCAGACTTAGTCTGGAACGCGCTTTAACTCTCTGTGGGCGCGACTATTTTTTCAAATTCCGTTGGATTGTACAGTCCGTAAAACAATTCAATCAGTTCTTCGGTGTTGAGCGGCACCGAGCGAATGCCAAAACGCTGAAGTCCTTCCACGACGGTGCCTGCCCTTTGCCAGAGTTGGCGCTTGCGTTCCTCAAAAATCCTGGCGTCCATCGCCTCGTCGGTTCTGCCAATACCGAAGAGCGCGAGCGTTTTTGAGGCAATCCCCTGCTTGCGGAGGGACACTGGCGTGAACGGCACGACCACATAGAATGTCTTGGACATAATATTGGTCGCCGCGACGAACGTCTTGATAAATTCTATATATTCGCTGATCTGGATGCGCAAAAGTTCGGATTCCTCCTCGCGCTGGCGCTCGGCCAGCGATTCCAGATACGGCTCGATGTTGAGGCGGCGGGAGTGGACCACGAACTGGAGTGGGAAGTCCAGCGCGTTGAGGAAATTCTGGTATTGGAAAATGACCGCGTCCTGCTCGTCGCTCGATTTCAGCGCGAAGTTGAATGACGAGCACATCAGCACCACGCGCAAAGAGCCGTCCTTGAGGACAATGACGTCTTCACGAATCGCGTCCACGGCGAGAAATTGTTGGGCTGATGCGCTGGTTGGCATAGCTTGTAGCTTGTAGCTTGTAGCTTGTAGCTTGTAGCTTGTAGCGCGTAGAGTTCCTACCGCCTACAAGCTAATTCCTACAAGCTCGTTCACTCTCTTAGCTTTTTTTCTATATCCAAGCTCCATGCCAAGTCCACGAGTTTTGACGCGGAGAGTTTGGGGATGGCTTTGACCGGCGTCTCGTGTCTTTTCACGGCTCCTTTTCGGGACGCGGGTTTTGGCGCTTCCTGCCGCCATAGGTAGAGGCGCGGGCGCATCAGGTACAGGATAGCGTTTTTCAGGAGGAGCGGGAATGGCTGTTCGTTCACTTTCAGGAACGCGAGCGATCCGGCGAGTGTGCCGGCCAGAATCGCGACCAGAAAAAAGAGGAATGTCTGCAGAAACGAGTATGCGGCTAGGATCAGTCCTATACCCGCCGCGATGTACAAAAACTGCTTGATCGTGAACGGGCCGATCACCTTGTCCTCAATGGTAATGAATTGTGGCACTTGGAATTGCTTCACAGCACTCGCGGGTTATTCAACGGGCTCTCTGTATGGATCACTCCCGTTCCATGGTTTTGTCTTTGGAACATTGGGAGCATCGTTTCCAATGTAGGTGGTGCCTCCAATGGGCTTGACGGGCGTTGGAAGCACTGCTCCCAACGGGCGCAAATCAATAGGCGGAATCTTGGACGGCGGAATATTGAGTGGGATGCTTCTGACGACAGGCGGCGCTGGGGGGCGCGGGGGCGGCAGAAGGGGTGGTTTTTCCGGCTGTGCCGGAGCATTGGAAGCATTGCTTCCAATGGGCTGTGGATATGCTGGGGATTGGGCGTTCCCGCTACCGATGTTGCGCGTCGTTGAGCGCATGGAACTCGTGTCCGTCGCCCCCTGCTCCCGCGTCCCGTCGCCATTGCCTGC
>Ga0155895_118_pt1 | contig 29928 bp, 24 predicted proteins | sample RifCSPlowO2_01_FD_107549 | JGI IMG/M metagenome (GOLD analysis project Ga0155895, IMG submission 107549) | Candidatus Sungbacteria bacterium RIFCSPLOWO2_01_FULL_54_21 | reverse complement strand
ACACCGAGGAGTTCCAATACAGAATGGACATGTACGATAGATTTCTAAGGGACATTTTGGAATATCCCCACGAAAAGCTAATCAACAAACTTAATTTATAAAATGTCCCTTTGTGGGGCATTTTGATTTAGAGAATATTTTGGTGTACGCTGTGAAGTAGTACATGAAACGCGAGGGCGTTTAGCTCAGTGGTAGAGCGTTGCATTCACATTGCAAAGGCCGTAGGTTCAATCCCTACAACGCCCATATATCGGATGTAAAACATGAAACATCGGTTATAGGGATGAAATTCGTTGAGTACGACTTCCTTGTGTTTCACGTGTTACCTCCATGCCATCTCAAAAAAGAAAATTTGGCGATGTAGGGGAGGTGATAGCGGCAAAGTATTTGATTGGGAAGGGATACATCGTGCTTGAAAGGAATTACTTAAAGGCATGGGGAGAAATAGACATAGTGGCAAGGAAAGATGGGATGCTTGTATTTTGTGAGGTGAAGACAAGGGAGGCAAAACACGTGGAACATTATCTTGCCGAGGCAAGTATCAATTATTTAAAAATAAAGAAGCTTCAGAAGATCTGTGAGACGTACCTTCTTGAAAAGAGATACCCAACGCATCAGAAGTGGCAAATAGATGTGCTTGCGATCGCTATAAACAAAGAAAACAAGAAGGCGAGAGTGAAACATTTTGAAAACGCTGTTTGGGAGAAAGTTTATTGAGATGTTTCATGTTTTACGTTTCACAATTGTGAAACATTAGAGAAAAAAACGGGCTGTAGTATACCGGTAGTACACGTGTTTTGGGAACACGAGGACTGGGTTCAATTCCCAGCAGCCCGAATTGTTCCATTCCAGACTAAGTCTGGAATGTTCTAGGATTATCCTTTATTTCACAATATGAGAAAGGAAGTTTTTTTAAAAGATGAATATTATCATATCTACAATCGCGGCGTTGATAAGCGCGTTGTTTTCTTTGATGATCGGGAAAGAACACGCTTTGTAAATACCTTGTATCTCCTCAACAACTTCCAGGATATCCCCGCTAACTTTGATCCAATAATGTTGCGTCCACGAGATGTTTTGATCCCGAGGGACCCCATAGTTGAGGTGGTGGCAGCGTGTTTAATGCCAAATCATTACCACCTGGCAGTGCGTGGATTAAGCGATGGGGCGATAAGCAAATTTTTACACAAGGTAGGCGTAAGTTACACTATGTATTTTAATAAGCGCCATGAGAGAAGCGGTGCGCTCTTTGAGGGAAGCTTTAAAGCAAGGCATATAGACAAGGGAGAATACGCGACCTATCTCACAAAATATATCCATTTTAATCCTTATCCATTATTCCAGACTAAGTCTGGAATAATGCTGGACGATCTTGTTTCGTATCCGTGGTCTACGTTGAATGACTATGTGGGCGGAGAGAGTCGTTTTTCACATGTTGTAAATACTGATTTTCGTGATACTATACTTGGCATGAATGCCCGTGAATACGGCGCATATTGCTCGGGCGCTTTCAATGATCTGAAGCAGGACTCATTCCAGACTTAGTCCGGAATGATATCGCGGGTATCGTATAGTGGCAATACCACAGGTTTCCAACCTGTTGCCGGGAGTTCGATTCTCCCTACCCGCTTTATACCATAAAACCCTCCCTTGCGGAGGATTTTATGGTACTTAAATAATGATGGAGAATCGAACGCGAGGTAAAAAGCAAATGTCTTTGCCTTTTACCGAAGCATTATTTTGACGAGGAGGCAAAATCGATTCTCTCTACTCGCTTGATAAAACAAAAGCACCCCAAAAGCCGCTTTCGTTGACTGCGATGATATCGGATACTCTATTTCACCGCGTCCTTAAGGGACTTGCCTGCGCGGAACTTCGGGGTGGTGGTCGCGCCGATGTGTACTTTCTCTCCGGTGCGGGGGTTGACTCCCATGCGCGCCGCGCGCTTTTTTGCAAGAAACACGCCAAATCCGGTGATGCCGACTTCTTCTCCTTTGGAGAGCGCTTTAGTGATGGTATCAAATACCGCCTCCACGGCGTCTTCCGCTGATTTCTTGGTGCCGCCGATTTTCTCGTTTACTGCCTCTACCAGTCCCATTTTATTCATAAGGTTATTTTGAAAGTTAAAATTATATGACGGCAAACCGACCTTTTCGCCGCGGATTATTTTTTTACTCTACCAAAAATCGCTTACTGACGCCAACTTTGTTTTCCACAGACCGTCTCGGTGCCGAAGTTGTGCGATATTGCATACCATGGAACCTAGAGGGGACAGTGTCCCACGGGTATCATGCTTTCAACTTCGGGCAACATCGGCAGTGGGTCGTTCTGTGGATAAGTGCATTGTCAATTCTTTGTCTGGCGCGTTATACTTGGAGAACTTCATTTAGGGCATTTTTAAATTTGTAATTTTCAAATCTATGCGCATGAAAAATCTTTTCAAGAATCGCCTCTTTTATTTGAATATCGCGTTGATTTTACTCTTGGGAGCGATGGCGGCCGCGCCACGGATCGGCGCGGGTCGGCTTCCGGCGTTCATAAAACAAGTGTTCGCGGCAGTGAACCCGATTCAAGGCGACGGCACGGTCGGCAAAATAGCAAAAGCATCGGGCGCGAATCAGATAACGGATTCTATTATTTCGGATGATGGATCAAATATTACGGTCGGGAGCGGTACAGGGGTTACCATCACTACAAGTGGGCAAATTACTGCATTAACGCAGGTGAACACTCCTGCGGTCCAAGGAGGCGGATCTTTGTCGTTACAAGGTTGCTCGGGATGCTCAAGTATGGTGTTTGACTCTAGTGGGATCAGGGTAAATACAGTAGGGAGCGCGCTATTCAATATGGGTAGTGCTGGAGCTATATCATTTCCGGGAAGTGGTGCAATACTTGCTAATGGAAACAGCGGAGGAGGGCGGATTGATATAAACGCTGCGACTGTTAGTCTCAATAATGCTGGCGGTGATCGGACTACTGATTTCTGGGCCACGCGACTCCATGGGACATTGGGTACCATTTCCGGCGACTATGCTGAGTGGTTTGAAAAAGAGGGGGATGGGCGCGCCGGAGATCTGATAGGTATGAATATGCAGACCGGGAAGGCAAGAAAATACGAACACGGCGATCATTTTCTCGGTATCTATTCCGTCAAACCGGCTATCATCACAAACGCGCAAGGTACTGATGAAGAAATGGCAAAAACGCATGTACTCGTGGGACTTCTCGGACAGTTGGATTTTGACCAATCGCAGACCGTGATTGAGGGACGCATCGTCAAGACCCTTGATGGCGTATATGTGGGCATACTCTTGAGCAACGGCAAGGTGCTGATCGGACGATAACGGGGTTTTTGAAATAGATTTTGCAGATTATCAAAACAAATGTGTGTCTGGTAGTTTTTTCTCGTGCGGTCAAAAAAGTGAGAAGTAGTTTTGGTTCTGGCTCTCTTGCGCGCAGACCCCTGTTTTGGTCTGCGTTTTCTTTGTTATTCATACTGGCGTTGCTGCCGGATTGGAGTGATCCGTTCAGCGTCCGGGCCGCAACACAGGTGCATGGCGATCTTACGGCCGGGCGCATTGTGAAGTGGATGGGGACATTTGCGACGAGTATTTCCGTGGATTCCCTTACTGCTACGGCTCCCAACCCTGCCGGCGCTACGACGCCTGCCACCGGAGTGAATGTTTCCGCGGCTATTTCCGGAAGCGCCAGCGGGGATGCGGTTTATACTTTTGATTGCGATGTAAGTGTTTCCGGGACGCGGCCTGATATAAGAGTAAATGCGAATTCTGCTACTGATGCGGATGCCTGCGATTACACTGCGTCGGGTACATACACCGCTCGCGTGTCGGTGTCGCGCGGGGGCGCGTCTGCGCAACGGGATCTGCCGTTTACCGTTGGTCAGCCGCCGACTGCCAATGCGGGTAATGATAGAAGTGTTTTTACGGGATCGACGGTTGCATTGGATGGCTCCGGGTCTCATCCATCCGGTGACAGCGATGCCGGCTCGCTTTCTTATCGGTGGACTATTCTTTCTCCTTCAGGTATCAGTACCGTATTCACGGATGTAAACCCCACCTTCACTGCACCCAATTTTGAGATCGCGCTTACTTTCGGCCTTGTTGTTACTGATAGTCTCGGGCGCGCGAGCAGTCAAGATACGGTGGTCATTAATGTCGGCACGCCCCAAGGCACGGTGAAATTGAGAGCAACCGTTGACGGGGCTCGATGGCCTACCACGGGAACTCAGTCGTTAATAGTGAATCTTGAACATAGCGAGCTGGGATTTTTTTCTGGCTTGTCCGTTGATGTCCCTGCTGATTACGAAAATTTACCTGCGGGTAGATTTGGGTTTGTATTTGTGTCAGGAGGACCTGCGGGAACAGTACTGCAGAATATAACACCAGACGAGGAGCAGACGCTCGTCGACAAAGGGATCATCACTGTTACTTTTAATTTTGTTACTTTGCGGATGAATACCGCTCTTACGGTCAATCCCGGTACGGTGGGGACTGCCCCTTTTGCGCCGACGCTTACCGCCGCGGTATCGCAATACACAGGTAATGCCGGGGATACGATGAATTACTCGTTTTGGTGGAATTGCGCGAATGCAAGTCCGGTGGTTGCGGAGGTGGAAGCTGATACCGCTTGCGGCGCATTACCCAATGATATTGCGGCAGATGACGGACAATGCGTAATAAACGACCGTGGCGCCAAGTGCAGAGGAGAGACGCGCGAGACCATGTCTGCGCAGGTCTCTCCCGCGTATACGCTCGGCAATAAATTCGCCAAAGTAATTGTGGAGAGGAATGTTTTTAGTGGTCAGCGGCAGGCGGGGATAGCCGTGAATGTACCGAGTCAAGCGCCTATTGCCGTTACCGGTGTCAGTAAGGATTCCAGCGCCAATCGTTCTTATGCGGCATCCGTAGATGTCAAATCCGGAGTTGCGACGCCCTTGTTTTTCTCTGGTTTCCTCGGGCTCCGCACTGCTCCGTCAAGCGAGAGCTCTGATCCTGACGGATGGGAAAATGAAACAAACGGCGTAAGATTCAATGGCTATTGCAGATTCAATCTTGACCTGAATCGCGATCCTCCGGTTACCTTTGAATTTGGTATAATAAGTCCTGAATCGCCGACATCGTGCGAAGCGGCGCGGGCGGACAACTATACATTTATCGATGGCGCAAATGATCCCGCCAATATTGCCCTATCATCCGCGCCATTTGCGTATGATGCTTTCCAGATTATTGATGCGGTCGGGACTCTTTCTGGGGTGGGCGGCGGGCGGGTTACGGTCAATGTGCACTACCAGCCCACTGCATCCCTTACGGCCAATGGCGGAGCATCGGCGAGCGTCAACAGCGCTAGTGCTGTTACGCTTGCATGGGCATCAACGCACGCCTCATCATGCACCGGCTCTTGGCAAGTAACAGGCGCTGCGGCTCTTGCCCCATCAGGCACGGCAACCGTCAATCCCACCGCGGACACGACTTACTCGGTATCGTGTTCAGGGAGTACGCTGTGGGGGGCGGCGGTGGCGAGCGCGGCGGCGAGCATCAACGCTCCCACCGCAGACCTCAAGGCAAACGGATCTGACGGACCGATTACCGTTGCCGCCGGATCAGCCGTCACCCTCACCTGGTCATCCGCCAACGCATCCTCCTGCACCGGCGCCAATTTCACTACCGCTACTGCCGCAAACAACAGCACCGGCGTGGTAGTCAATCCAACCATCGCAACCACCTACACCCTCACCTGCGCCGGTACCGACAGCCGCACCGCAACTGATCAAGTGCAGGCCAATCTCTCCAACGGTCCGCCGGTGGCGGTGGCAGGAGTGAGCAAAGACACCAACAGTAGCCGCATCTATACCGCATCCGTGGATGTGAGATTCGGCGTTGCCACGCCGCTGTTCTTCTCGGCGTTCCTGGGCCCCAAAGCAGCTCCCACCAGCCAGAGTTCTGATCCGGATGGATGGACAGAGATCCAAAACGGCGTATCCTCTGGCGGCAAGTGCGCGTTCAATCTTGATCTGTCCCGCGACGCGCCCACCACCTATGAGAGCGTTATCTCCAATCCCGCATCACCGATCTCTTGTGAGGTATCGCAATCCAGCAATGCCCCCTTCAACGATGGCGCAGACAACGATGCGCAGATTTCCAAACCCCTGACTTACAATGCCGTACGGATCACCGACCGGCCCGGCGCTCTTTCCAATGAAGCGCCGATTACGGTCAATGTGCACTACCAGCCCACTGCATCCCTTACGGCCAATGGCGGAGCATCGGCGAGCGTCAACAGCGCTAGTGCTGTTACGCTTGCATGGGCATCAACGCACGCCTCATCATGCACCGGCTCTTGGCAAGTAACAGGCGCTGCGGCTCTTGCCCCATCAGGCACGGCAACCGTCAATCCCACCGCGGACACGACTTACTCGGTATCGTGTTCAGGGAGTACGCTGTGGGGGGCGGCGGTGGCGAGCGCGGCAGTAACGATGGCATTCAACTTTACGGTTGCGGCAGGCGGAAACATTTCGGTAACACAGGGCGCTACAACCGGGAATACAACAGGGATTACCGTTGCCAGAACAACAGGGAGCGGGCAATCCGTTACGCTGTCTGCAACCGGTCTCCCCGCGGGCGCCACGGTGACATTTAGTCCTGCATCGTGCAATCCGGGCGCAACATCTTGCGTCGCGACCATGACTGTTGCCACCACCCGAGGCATCGGCGCTACGCCCGCAACCACCTATCCGGTTACGGTGGTTGGTGCTGCCGGCGCTGTTACCGCATCAGCGCCGCCGTTCAATCTGATTGTTTCCTCGCAGATGAGTGTGGGTTTGAGCGCATTGCCGTCTGCCGCAGGACCCGCGTCATTTGTGTTGCAATTACAAGCGGATGCGCCGGCATCGGATTATACCGGTAGTCCGGCTGATCCGCTCGTCTATACTTTCTGGAAAAGATGCGATGCTTCGGGTACTAATATCGCGGCATTGAGCGCTCCGAGCGCATGCGGTACACCGGATTTTGTCTCGGCGAGCGTGCCTGATCTTTCCGTCCGCACCACGGATTTGATTTATACCCTGGCAGGAACCTACCGCGCAAAAGTGGTGGTAAGTCGCGGGGCCGCGGCAGCGGAGAATCGCATGACCATCACCGTGAATCCGCCGTTCGGCTACGCGCTTTCTCTTCAACGGAGCCGTTTTGAGATACTGCAAGGCGGCTCGGTATCCAATGTCAATCGCGCGACTATCACCCATGCAAGCGGCAGTCCGACCGCTGTATCGTTCAGCGCGTATATTACGAATCTTCCGGCATTGATGGCACAGCCGGCTATATTATTTAGCCCGTCATCATGCGCGCCGCCTTCCGGCGCCTCGTGCGGGAGCGATATGGCAATTACCGTGCCGCGCGCCATGCCCGCGGGCGACTATGCGGTCTCGGTGCAGGCCGGATCCCAGAACGCCACATTCACGCTTGGCGTGATGTCCCAGATCAGCGCGACGCTCACCGCATTGCCTTCTGCCGTGGGTCCCGCGCCCCTTTCCGCGCAGTTGCGCGCCGATACGAGCGCATACACCGGATCATCCAACGATTCTTTGAATTATTCATTCTGGTGGAATTGCAACAATCCTAGCGATAACGCGTCAACAGTTACCGCGGCGTGCGGCAATCCCGCGGATGCGGCAATCGGGTACAAGATAAACGGCACGATGCAAGAGGGAGCGATTACGCCGGCGGCGCATATATACGCTCAAGAAGGCGTATTCTTCGGCAAAGTAATCGTGGAGCGGGGCGGCGCCCGGCGCGAAGCGCGGATACCGATTACCGTAGGATCACCGCGCGTTGCGGCAGTGTGCACCGCAACTCCCGCGACTGCGGTTCTCAATCAGCCGGTCACATGGACAGCCGTGGCATCACAGGGACGGGTGCCCTACAGTTATGCATGGACACAGAATGTATCGTGCGGTATCAATCCCCAGCAGTGCGGGTCTGTAGAAATGCGGTATGCTACTGCCGGAACAAAATTCGGGACCGTGACTGTAACGGATGCCGACGGCGACACGGCGACGCGCCTGTGCGACAACAGCATCCGCGTCTTCCAGCCGACGCTCGTTATTCTTCCGGGTACGGCGCAAGTTCGCGTGGACGGCGATTCGTTGCAATTTGTAGCAAAATATGATCCTGATGGTCCCGACGGCGCCGCGGCGGAACAGATCGTTACGACGCAGGCGATATGGAGCATACCTCTTACTGATCAAGGAAAAGCAACGGTGTCTGCCGCAGGACTCCTCACCACCGGCAACGCGATCGGTACGCTCACCGTCCACACATCACATCAGGATGCGTTCAATAATGTGATTCAGGCGACCGCCGATATTCAGGTCATATCGCGCGTTGCGCTGATCTGTGATCCGGCAACGCAAACCGTACGGACCGGAGAGCCGATTTTCCCGGTGCGCGCGACCGGCGGCACGGGCAGTTATGCGTGGCTGGCGCAGGAAATTGACGCTACGCCGCGGAGCGGATCTACAGTGGGAAGCCAGACATTCACGACGGTGTTTAGCCAGATAGGGGATAAGACCATCAGGGTTTCTTCAGGTTCTCAAAATGGCTCATGCGAGGTGACCGTGACCAATCAGGCGGTCTCGGTCAATCTCTCCGCATTCCCCACATCGGTCACTTTGCCTGCCGCGACGCGTCTCACGGCCGTCGTATCTGGCAATGCGCTCGGCACGATGAATTATTCATTCTGGTGGGACTGCGGCGCGGATAAGGACGCGGACAATACGACGCGGGTGGAAATCGCGGAAGGCAGATGCGGCGAAATACCGCACAATGTCCCATCAGGTCAATGCCAGGAAAATGGATTTGGCGCCGCATGTCACGGCAGTGCGGAACTTTCAAAAGCGAGAGATCATATCTATGAAAACGCCGGTACCAAAACGCCGAAAGTGATCGTGGAGCGGGGCAATGCGGCGTCGGCGCAGGCAAAATCATCAGTGGTGGTAGATTCGGCGAATATAAAGCCGGACGCGATTGCGGGGATTTCGTTTGATGTCAATGCGACTCGCGTCTATAGCCGATCCATCGTGGTTACGCAAAATGTGCCGACTCGGATATATTTCGCGGCATTTACCGGAAGCCGCCAGACACCGGATGAAATCAGCGCGGATCCGAACGGATGGACGAATGCGTTGAATGGCGTGTATCACCCTGCCAGCGCCACCGCATCGGGCCAGTGCGCATGGAATGCGGACTTGGACAGAAATGCACAGGTGTCTTTTGAGGATGTATCCGGCACTAATCGCAATCCCGCAACGGAAAAAGAATGCGTGACATCATTTGTCCATAACTTCGCTGAAATAGGGACGTATACTTATGCGGTATTGCGTATTACGGATAATCGCGGCACCGTGTCGGATCCGGCGATCGTGACCGTTGACGTCGTAGCGCCCGGGGCGCCGGTGTCCCTGCCGGGTATCAGTAATAACCCGAGCGCCAACAGGATTTATCGCGATACGGTGAGCGTCAAGCAGGGTGAGACCGCTCAATTGTGGGTTTCCGCGCAACGGCGCGTAGGCGCTGCGGATCAAGTGAGCAGTGATCCGGATGGATGGAGGAGCATGAGCGGCGGCGTATCCCGCGGCGGATCATGCCGATGGAATCGTGATTTGGATAAGGGGGTATTCCCGACTGGCGTACCGACTTATGAATATGTGATTAACGACCCGCTTGATCCTGCGGAGGACTGTGATACCCAACTCACCAATGAAGCGGGCAACGCATTCTCGCGCGTATTTATGGATGCGCCGGGCATCTATGCGTTTGAGGCATTGCGCATTTTTGACAATACGGGCTTGCGCTCCAACAAAGGGATGATGAGTGTGGAAGTTCTGCCGTCTGACCCTCCGCTCGCCGTTGCCTCGGCCAGCACGGATAACGGCAATACCTACCACGGCGCCACCGTCGGCGATCCCGTCGTGGTGGTGCGCGGCGCGCCAACCCCTGTCGTATTCTCCGCGGCTGGCAGTACGGATCCCGACGGATGGACCAATCCGGTCAATGGCGTGTCCGTGGCAGGGCGGTGCGAGTGGAACAGCGATCTGAATCAGGGCGTCGTGACCTTTGAAAACCAGATTCCGACGCCCGGGTCTCCCGCCGCGTGTAATGTGACGGCGCGCACCTACACTTTTAATGACCGTCCCGGCATCGTTAATCTGCAGATGTTGAAAATCACGGATAATAAGGGATTTGCCTCTGTGCCCGGGGGTGTGAGCGTCCGGGTAACCGCGCCTGATCTGGTAGTGTCTGAAGGACCGTTGCCCGCCAGCGCCGCCGCGTTGGTGGAAAGGGGCACGGCGACATTTACCGGTAAAATCAAAAACCAAGGAGATGCGGCAACTACCGCGACATTCAACGCGAGTTTCAAGGTTGACCTTGGTAATGACGGCTCTATAGATCTGACGCTTGCGCCGACTCCAACGGCAACTGGACTTGCTGTGGGCGCGGAGAAATCCGTGGTTTCCGGCATATGGAGTAATTTACCGGCGGGTACGCATAAGGTGACGCTCTGTGCAGATCAGCCGAGTCCGGCGGTTGCCAATGAATTTTTCACCGACAACAACTGCGCCTCGCAGGTGCTCACTGTGCTTCCCGACAACCGGCCGCCGGTTGCGGAAGCGGGTATTAGTTTGGATGGCACGACTTATGGCGCAAGCATCACGGTACTGCGCGGAGCTGCGGTACAGATTTGGCTGTCGGCCGGCACGGATGTGAGCGGAGATAATGTGGCAAGTTATGATCCGGACGGATGGCTGGATCCGGCAAAAGGCGTATCAGCCGGCGGCAAGTGCGATTGGAACATTGATCTTGCGTCTACCTTTGCGGTGCAAAATACGGTCAATAATCCTGCGTCTCCGACGATCTGCGACCGCAATCGTATGGATAAAACATTCAATGACCCGCCAGGCGCCTATGTCTATCCGGTACTGCGGGTCACGGACGCACGCGGAGCGGCTTCTAGCGTGGCTGGCATACGGGTCATCGTCGTAGGGTCTGCATCGCAATTGAATCACATGGGATGCGTTGCGGACGCGTGTACGGTGGTGCCAGGCGCCGGGGCCAATGTATGTTCGACGGTGGGCGCAGCATGCACCACTCAAGGACCCGGGCCAGGCAGCCAGCTCCAGCCGGACTTGCTTATATCGGGCATACCTCGACTCGCGGAGGGACGCCTGGAGCGCAACAGGACTGTGGCATTCAACGGCAGAGTGCAGAACAGAAGTGGCAGAGGAGTAGGCCAGTCGTTCAAGAACGCGTTTCTCATTGATCTGAACAACAACGAAACGGTTGACGTGACTCTGCGCTCTGTGCCGCGCATCCTCACGGATCGGCTCACGCGCGCGCGTCTCGCGGCGCTACCCTTAAATGATCTCATACTCCCGCTTCCAGCAACGGTTCCATCTCTCGGCATAGACGAGGAAGTAACCGTGACATCAGGAGAATGGCGTACGATTCCCGAAGGAACACACAGGATCATGGTGTGCGCCGATTCGGACAATGAGATCGTTGAATTCAATGAGAGCAATAACTGCGGCAGTGCCATTGTAATAGTAACGCCTTCGGGCGGACCCGGCGGCCCCCTGCGCGTACAGTCGTGCGGCGTGTCTACGCCCGAGGCGCGCGCCGGACAGCTCGTGGATTGGACGGCAACTGCCGCAGGTGGCACGGGTGTCTATAGTTATTTCTGGTCAGGTGATGCGCCGCTTGAGGGTGCCTCTGCCAATCCGGTATCCGTGGCGTATTCAATAACGGGAACCAAGTCGGGATCGGTCATCGTAACATCGGGGAGCGAGACATCCCAGCGCGCGTGCGGCAGTGTGAACGTACAGCCCGGTATCCTTGAGTTTCGCGCAAATCCGCGGCAGATCAATGCCGGACAGATGTCCACGCTTTCCTGGAACACGACGGGCTTCAGTTCCTGTGCAATCACCGCAGATCAGCCAGGCCAGAGCATAGGCGGTGTGGAGGTCACAGGGTCGCGCATCATACAGCCCCCGAGCAACACCGTCTACACGCTCACGTGCAGTGGAGGGGGAGCGGCGGATCAGAGCGTGACGGTCGTAGTAACCTCGAATCCGACGCATCAGGAATGCACCGTAGGAACCCCTGGTTGTTTCTAGCAGAGAGAGGAAGCAAAACAAAAACCGCTCTGATGTGGCGCAGAGCGGTTTTTTGTTACGGTTCTTATCGCGCAAATTCAATCACTCTCGATTCGCGGATGACGGTTACTTTGATTTCTCCTGGGTATTTAAGTTCGCTCTCAATGCGAGTGGCGATGGAGCGCGCGAGATCGCGTGCCTCCAGATCACCGATCTTTTCAGGCGTGACGAAGATGCGGATTTCGCGGCCCGCGGAGATGGCATATGCCTTTTCCACGCCCTCATGGTCGGTCGCGATCTTTTCCAAGTCGCCGAGGCGTTTGAGGTAGCTCTCCAGCGTATCGCGCCGTGCGCCCGGGCGGGACGCCGATATAGCGTCCACGGTTTGCACGATCTGGGATTCAATGGTCTCGTAGGGATATTCCTCGTGGTGCGACTGCATGGCCTTGATGACTCGCACATCCACGTTGAACTTCTGCAAGATGCGCCGCCCGATCTCTACATGCGTGCCCGTTACCTCGTGGTCTACGGCCTTGCCGATGTCGTGGACGAGCGCGCCTTTTTTGGCAATCGCGACATCCGCGCCCAGTTCTTCGGCGAGCATGCCGGCCAGGTGTGTCATTTCGATAGAGTGCTGGAGCACGTTTTGGCCGTAACTGGTGCGGAACTTCAGCCGTCCGATCAGTGATAGGAGCCTCGGGTCAAAGTCAAAAATACCCACTTCATAAGCGGCCTGCTCGCCGGCTTCCTTGATCTGCTTTTCTATTTCATTGCGCGCTTTTTCCACGGCTTCTTCAATTCTCGCCGGCTGTATGCGGCCGTCGTGAATAAGAGTTTCGAGCGCGGTTTTGGCGATCTGTCGGCGTATCGGATCAAATGCCGAGATAATGATGGCGCCTGGCGTATCGTCCACGATGATCTCCACGCCTGCGGCGCGCTCGAGTGACTTGATATTCCTGCCTTCTCGTCCGATAATCTTGCCCTTGAGGTCTTCGGAGGGGATGGCAACGGTCGTGGTCGTGACTTCGGATGTCGTCGCCGTAGCCAGTCGCTGGATGATGGTGGCGAGGATGGCGCGCGCGCGGCGCTCCAACTCCTCGGCTCCCGCGACCTCCAATTTTCGCAGACGCGCGGTCATGTCCTCGCTCTGCTCCTTTTCAATGCGCGTCATGATCTCGCGGCTTGCCTCCTCTTTTGAGAGGCCCGATACGCGCTCAAGCTCTTTGTCCGCCTGCGCGCGTTTTTCTTCCCATTCGGCTTTGATGCCGCGCACTTTTTCAATGCGCGTCTCGGTATCCTTTTCCTTGCGCTGGACTTCATCCATCCTGCGGTCGGAGCTGGTTTCGCGCTCGATCAGGCGCTCTTCAAGCCGTCGGATCTCTTTTTGCCGTTCTCGCTCCTCGTTTTTGGCCTCGTCAAGCGTTTTCGCGGCTTTTTCCTTGGCCTCAATCAACAGATCCTTGGCCTCGCGCTTGGAGTCCTCGACCAACTTTTTAAGCCGCGCCTCGATCGAGGACATGCGGCTGGCGGCCACGAGCCGCCGGATGTAATATCCCATTCCGACGCCTGCGGCAAAAAAGAGCGCGATGCTTACGATGATAAGTGGTGTGCTCATAATGCTCGGGAATCACGGAGCATACGGCCACCCGCGGATACGAAGGAATCGCGAAATACGCAAAACGCCCTAGTGCGCTAGGGGAGTGAGACGATATTTCACGACTGAAGATACCCTACACAGAGAGAAGTCCATAACGGCCTTGTCAGAAGATGCATCCTTGGATGATCCGATGCGCTGTATTCACGTTTTAAGAAAACGACATTTCAAAACCTGCGGGAATCATACCAGAAACATACCCGCATTGTCAATCTTTCAACTTTTCTGACAAAATAGGTATGGCTCGACCGCACCCTGATGTGTAAGGGCTACATAAAAAATGCCCTGTGGCGCAAGCCATGGGGCGATGTGCAATCGTTCGAAGTTCCACTTCAAACAATAAGCGATGCAGAAAACTATGACACTTCGGCAGTGAGATAGTTGCAGGATTCGGGGATCTGGATTCCTCTCTGCTTCAGCTTCTGAAAGAAAGAATCCGCAGAGGCCCTGCTGGTCGTTTCCTTTTGGAAACAGTGTTGCCACGTTACACGAGGGCTTTCGCTTAATGCGCGCCTCGCTCGTTGTGCGTCCCCGTCTCCATATCTGATGAGAACAAAAAGTCCTCTATTGTCTTCTGCTACAATCAAACGCACGTCGGGGTCTTCCAAAAGATTCTCAATGAACTGCTTACTTCCTCCAAGCCATGCCAGGAAATTTAGGGTGGAGACAATGCGGTATTTGTACTATGAAAGAGAATCTGTGTCAAGTTTTTTTAGATAAGCGCGCGTGATACGATGAAAGCATCAACTTCTCTATGTCTCGCATCAAGCCATTTGTGATGGTGATACTGGACGGGTTCGGCGTTTCTATAGAAGCGGCCGGCAATCCCGTTGCCCAGGCGGCTACGCCCGCGCTGGACAGTTTTTTGCGTAACTTTCCGTTTACCACGCTCCAGGCGTCCGGCGTTGCCGTGGGATTGCCGTGGGGAGTGGCGGGCAATTCCGAAGTGGGACACCTGACCATGGGCGCGGGCCGTGTCCTGCACCACCACCTGCCGCGCATCATCCACGCGATCGGCGACGGGTCGTTTTTTGAAAATCAGGCCTTGGCGGCGGTCACGGCACACGTCAAAAAAAATAATTCGCGGCTTCATATCGCAGGTCTCGTCTCTTCCGGTTCAGTACACAGCTATGCCGAGCATCTTGAAGCCCTCGTCGAGTGGGCGGCCAAAGCGGGCATTGCCCAAGTTTTTATCCACGTGTTTGCCGATGGCAAAGACGCGCCGCCGCGCGGCGGCGCTGTATTTCTGGAAGGACTTGCCAAGCGTCTCATATCCCTGCACCCGGGGGCTGTCTATGCGTCGGTGATCGGACGCTTCTTTACCATGGACAGGGACGAGAAATGGGAACGGATAGAAAAAGCGTATGCCCTGCTTACCGAGGGGAAGGGGGATCGCATTACGTCCGTTCCCGCATATCTGGCTGGAGAATATGGCAAAGGCATCAGTGACGAGTTTTGCGAGCCGGCGATGACAGAGATGTCCGGTCAGGCGCCAATCATCCGTGAGCATGATGCGGTCGTGTTCCTCAATTTCCGCGAGGACTCCATGCGCGAACTCGTGCACGCGTTTGCCGATGACGATTTTCGCGCTTTTCCGCGCAAAAAAGTATCGGATCTCCTCATTGTTACGATGACAGAGTATGAAAAAAATATCGCGGGCGTTCTGCCCATGTTTCCCACGGCGGACATCCTGCATCCCCTAGGAAAAGCGCTGTCAGACGCCGGACTCCGGCAGTTGCGCATTGCCGAGACGGAGAAATATGCGCACGTGACCTATTTTTTCAACGGCGGGGACGAGCATCCGTTTCCGCAGGAAGACCGCCTCTTGGTGCCGTCGGCTGCCGCGGCTCATGTTGATGAAGTGCCCGAGATGCGCGCGGCAGAGATTGCGGCAAAAATCATAGAGAACATGGAACTCTACGACATCGTCATCGCCAATTTCGCCAACGCTGACATGATCGGCCACACAGGCAACTTTTCGGCAGGTGTGCGCGCGGTTGAAGCCCTGGATGCGACGCTCAAGACGCTTTCCGAAGCGGTGCTCGCCGTAGGGGGCGCCATGCTGGTGACGGCGGATCACGGCAATATAGAACTTAAGCGCAATGCCGTGAGTGGCGAGGCCCGTACCGCGCATTCCATCAACCCCGTGCCCCTTCTCCTGATAGGGGAGAGATATAAGCGCACCGCGCCGCGCACGGACGCGGATCTCCTTGCCGCCAAGCAAGAAGTCGGGGGCATTCTCACCGATGTGGCGCCCACCATTCTTGCCATTCTCGAAATCCCAAAACCCGAAGAAATGACCGGACAGAACCTCCTGCCCGGACTCTTGGTCTAGATAAGACACCCCCCGAGTCTCTTTTCATAGTCCCGATTTCAATGACTTCCCCATTCGTATAAACGCTTCATCGCTGAGCGTATTCCATCCGCACAGTTCTTTTTTAAGGTCAAGCGTCGCTTTGATGCTTTCCAAATATAATATGACCGCCCTCTCCAGGAGTTCTTTTTCGTTTACGCCGATGAGCCGCGCGGCTTCTCGGACACCCTGCGCATTTTTTTTGTGAGGGTGAATGTATTCATTTTCCGCTTGCCGGTTTTCGGGTGATGACCTCGTCTATCACGCCGTATTGCTTGGCTTCTTCGGCTGTGAGCCAGAAGTCGCGGTCAGTGTCGCGCTCTATTTTATCGCGCTTCTGTCCGGTGTGTTTGGCCAGTATATTGTTAATCTTCTCCTTTACGCGAAGGATTTGGCGCGCCGCTATTTCAATTTCTACGGCTTGCCCCTCGGCGCCGCCCATCACCTGATGGAGCAGGATCTCGCTGTTGGGGAGCGCGAAGCGCTTGCCTTTGGCGCCTGCCGCGAGGAGTGTCGCTCCCATGGACGCCGCGACCCCGATACAGATGGTCGCCACCGCGGGCTTCACATATTGCATGGTGTCGTAGATCGCCATGCCTGCGGTTACCGACCCGCCCGGCGAGTTGATATAGAGGCGAATGTCCTTTTTCTCATCCTCGGACTCCAGAAAAAGCAACTGGGCGATCACCGCATTTGCCACCGGATCAACGATGGGACCGCCCAAAAAGATGATCCTCTCCTTGAGGAGCCGCGAGTAGATATCGTACGCCCGCTCCCCGAACGGGGATTTCTCAATCACCGTGGGGATGAGGTATTGGTTGATGGGTATGTGAGTCATGAGTTTATTTTATCAAGAATATTGCTTATCGCCTTCGCCTCTTTAGAATCTTTTTCTAGAAAACCGCTTCTTTTCCGTTGTTCTTCAAACACCACGGTAAACGGAAAGATGATTGCGCCACGAGACATGGTAGATAACCGAGAGGGTTTTCGGCACGGAAAAAATACGGATTTCGCTCATCGGTTTTTGTGGCGCGATTATTTTTGCGCGACGGAGGACTTCGCTAAGCGTGCGTCCGGACGCAATAATGCGTCCGCCCGCGATTGCGACCTGTTTCCCGCCGTATTTCTTCACATCAATAACCGGAGTTCCTGATTTGTTCATAAGCGCATCCTAACCGTTTTTACGGAATAAAGCAAGATTCTATTCATCATGCATCTCTGGCAGATGGACGAGATCAGCATATACTGCGGGAGTAATATCCCGCAGTATTCAATTTTCTTTTTCCAAAAATCCAAATACCTTTTCATTCCGCACCACTCCTCGGGCATACTCGCGCAATTCCAACGGGTCAATAGTGCGGTTTTGCTCTGCCGCGGTGCGCAGATTCTTCAGCATCTGCTGTTCGCGCTCCGCGAGTTCTTCTTCCGTTGGCTCGATATGTTCAATCATGCCGATTTCGCGCAAAACAAGGGCCGTGCGCACGCGGTTTTCTCCTTCGCTTCCCCATTCGGTTTTAAGCTGTTCCTCGGTTTTCTTGATGTGTAAAAGATAATCTGGCCATTGCATGCCGATTTCCCCGATACCGCGGCGCAATTCATCTGCCATTTTCTCCACCTCGGCCTCAATAAGCACATAGGGCACGTCAATCTTCGCGTCTTTGGCTATTGAGGTGATAATGGCGCCGCGCACGCGCTGAGTCTCTTTTTCCGTTTTTTCGGCGAGGATGCCTGTACGGACATTTTCTTTCAGGGCATCAAGTGTTGCAACATTGCCCATACCCTTGGCAAATTCGTCCGTGAGGTCGGGCTGTCTCCGTTCCTGCACCATCTTGAGAACGGCAGTAATATCTAACTTCTTTCCTGCAAAAGAAGCATCGCGCCAGTCATCGGGGACGGTGAGCGAAAAACTTTTTTCCTCATCTTTCTTCATGCCCTCAATCGCTTCCTCAAAACCCGGAATAAACTTACCCTGTCCCAGGGTGAAAGGATGATTCGTTGAGTTACCGTCTGCAATTTTTACGCCTTCCGAGCGGATCTCAAAATCCACTTCCACGCGGTTGCCTTTCGCGGCAGGGCGGTCAACATTGATGAGCGTGGTGCGCGACTCGCGTAGCCATGCAAGGGCGGCCGCAATTTCTTCGTCAGTCACGGCCTGTTCCTTTCGGTCCTGGCGCGCGCGAGCGGCGAGCGTCTTATAGTCGGAGAGTACCACTTTGGGAAGCACCGCTACGCGGACTTTATATTCCAAGGAATTGCCTGGAGCCAGTTTGGTAACCGTGATTTCCGGCTTGCCGATCACCGGATGCGTAACCGACAGCTCTCCTTTTTCTCCGAGTTGGGTGAGCACGTTAGGATATGACGCGCGTACGGCAACATCTGCGGCGCGCTCGTAAATCGCGCCCTCGCCCACGCGGTTCTTTACCGTGTCATACGGCGCTTTCCCTTTGCGGAATCCCTCGATATCAATCTGTTCCGAAATCAAAACTGCCGCGCGCTTGACGTGTGGCTCAAACTCCGAGAAGGGGAGTACAACTTCTATTTCAATTTCCGATTTTTGCAGACGGCGTAATGAGTGCTCCATCGTTCGTTATTCCGTAAGAAGCCGGATAATTTTATTTTGGATTTAGGCAATGTGCGCGGGATCTAATTTTTGGATGAGTACCGCACGGCGGGCACGCCAATCCACGCTTCGCATGTGGTCTGAAAGGACGACACCGCTGATTTTACCGTCCCGTACGCCTACTTCAAATGGATATCCTTTGGCATGAGCAGTAATGGGACAGACGAGCGCAAGGCCGGTTTTCTGATTGTATCTATATGGAGAAAGAACGACCGCGGGCCGTCTTTTCGCCTGTTCGCGTCCTCGTTGCGGGTCAAAGCTGATCCACGCGATGTCTCCGCGATCCGGAATATAAAGCGGTCTTTTCACCATACTTCACGGCCGCGTGGCTTGCCCCAGTCGGTCTCGGCGTGGATGTTTGCCGGAGTAATCATGGCAAGGAGATCCTTGAGAGATTTTTCATGCTCGTGCACAGGAGTAATAGCGACTCCTTTTCCCTCATTGTATACCCGTACGCGGCGTCCCGCGCGTAGCGCCAGTTTTTGCGTGACACTTTTGGGCAGCCGTACCGCCAAACTATTGCCCCATTTTTGAATAGTCGTTTCCATATGTATATACAAAGGATATACAGTATCGTTCTTGTCGTCAATGCTTCTCGTGAGTAAATGTGATGTATCCATATCGCCACCACCAGCGAGGACCGCCGCTCCCATCGCGAAGTACTTGTTGATATGTGCGCTGTACATTTCCGACAGGAATACTTTTGTCGTGGTACCGGAGCGGTACGCAGGGATCATAAATATAGAAAACGCCTTTTTCGTCATCAAATCCCCACAGCGTTATCCAGTGGCTTACTATTCGCCACCTCAATTTGCTCCAGATGCCGTCTTTACGATACCCGTTTCCGATGTGCATCATCACTGGCGTATCGCGGCGCAGCAATCCTTGGAGCGCCGCTATTTTTTGCTCATCGGACAATTCGCGCATATGTCCCCATTTGGCGTCAAAACCGTACGAACACAGGATACCTATTAAGCGCAATCGTGTCGTAATAAAGGGTAAAATTCCTCCATGCCAATATGCGAATGGATTTCTGCCGTCATCTTTACCGTACGCGCTTAATATGCCCTTGATGGCATAAAGGCCGCATCCCGTCGGACCCTGTTTCAGGTACTCTTTTGGCTTTTTTGATACGACAAACTTCATTTTATCGTTGAGAATATTACAGCAATCGCGCGATGAGGAGGGTGACGATGTTGGCGATTTTGATCATGGGATTGATGGCAGGACCCGCAATAATTTACATTCCATACAATTCGTGATGCGTGCCGATGAATGCGAATTCCACCGTTTCTTCATCAAGCGCCTTGTAGAGCGCGCGGACATCTCCAGTTATGTCAATACTCCTGTATCCTTTGAAAATACCGCCAAGCGCGTGATTGTGCAGAGAGGGGTCGAACGGGTCGTGCCCGAACAGCGCGATCCGCTCTTCAAAACGCAGTTTGATTTTTGCCGGTATTTTTCGGTACTGCTTTGTGAAGCGGCGATGGAAAAAGATTTTCACAAGCGCTTGAGATAAGCGACGGCTCCTTCGGGAGAGAATGGGCCATCAGCGTTTTTCCCTGCTTTAATATCCCGATCAATGCTTTGCAAAAGCCGCTGGGTGCGACGGTTGAGCGCCGGAGGAGCCGAAAATACCACTCTGCGTTCGCGCACCAAATCGCGCATCATGGCGTTTATGATGGTGCCTACGGGCAGGCCAAGCTCCACTGCCACTCTTTTGATGTCTTTCTTGAGTTTCGGATCGGTTTTAATATTGATGACCGCGCTCTTCATACCCAAAGTGTATACTTTGGTTCTTACTCTGTCAAGCAAAACCCCCGCGTATGCGGGGATTTTGCGATTTGCGAACAGAATACCTACAGCAATCGCGCAACAAGCAGGGCGACGATGTTGGCGATTTTGATCATGGGGTTGATGGCAGGACCCGCGGTATCTTTGTACGGATCGCCGACCGTATCACCAGTGACAGCCGCCGCGTGCGCGGGCGACTTTTTGCCGCCGTAATTTCCTTCCTCAATATATTTCTTGGCATTGTCCCATGCGGCTCCTCCGCTGGTCATGGAAATGGCGACGAACATACCGGTTACAATGCATCCGATGAGCAATCCGCCGAGCGCTTTCGCCGCCTCATCCCCGAGCGTAAAGACGAGGATGAGAGGAACGGCAATGGGGATGAGAGCGGGCACGATCATCTGACGGATGGCCGCGCGGGTCACGATGTCCACGGCTTTGTCGTACTGGGGTTTGGCCGTGCCGTCCATAATGCCTTTGATTTCTCGGAACTGCCTGCGCACTTCTTCCACGACGCCCTGCGCGGCCTTGCCTACGGCGCGCATGGCAATGGAGGCGAACAGATACGGCATCATGCCGCCGATGAAGAGACCCACGATGACGTACGGGTCAGCAAGGTCAAAAAATACGATTTTGCCGAAATTGCGCAGTTCTTCAATGTAGGACGCGAACAGCACGAGGGACGCGAGGCCTGCGGAGGCAATCGCATATCCTTTGGTTACGGCTTTGGTTGTGTTGCCTACGGCATCCAGGGGATCGGTAACGGCGCGGACACTTTCCGGCAACCCTGCCATTTCAGCGATGCCGCCAGCGTTGTCCGTGATGGGGCCGAACGCGTCAATCGCGACGATGATGCCCGCCATGGAGAGCATGGTCATGGCGGCCAGCGCCACGCCGTACAATCCTGCAGAAACGAACGCGAACAGCATGCCTGCCGCGATGACGATAATCGGAAGCGCGGTCGCTTCAAGTGAATAGGCAAGGCCAATGATCATGGTGGTGCCGTGTCCGGTCAGCGACGCGCGGGCAATGGCTTTTACAGGCCGGAATCGTTTGGACGTATAGTATTCGGTCACGATAACCATGAGTGCGGTAACGACAATGCCAACCAAGGATGCGAGAAAAAAGCTGTTGACCAACGGGCGGGAAAGGAAAGACGCGAATAATGGCCAGAGCGCGGCAAGCGTGAGCACGGAAGAGAGCGCGAGGCCTTTGTAGAGCGCCGTCATGATGGCGTTTTCTTTGCGTACGCGCACCACCGTGGTGCCGATGATGGAGGCGATGATCGCCACCGCGCCGATTGAAAGCGGCAAAAGCGTCATGGTTTCGTCACCCGGGAACAGCAAAGAGCCCAAGAGCATCGCGGCAATCGCGGTTACGGCGTATGTCTCAAAAAGATCCGCGGCCATGCCTGCGCAGTCACCCACGTTATCACCCACGTTATCCGCGATGACGGCCGGATTACGCGGGTCGTCTTCAGGGATGCCCGCTTCCACTTTGCCGACCAAGTCGGCGCCTACGTCAGCGCCTTTGGTGTAAATGCCACCACCCAAGCGCGCGAACACCGAGATGAGCGATGCGCCCAAGGCCAGGCCGATGAGCGGCGTAACGCTCTGCGCTATATAGTAGAAGAGCGCGACCGAGAAGAGCGCAAGGCCTACGACCAGGAATCCGGTGACCGAGCCGCCCAAGAATGCCACGCGAAATGCCTTGGGTAGGCCGACCTTTGCGGCTTCGGTCGTGCGCACATTGGTATCCACAGCGGCCATCATGCCCAGATATCCCGTGAGGGCCGACGCCACGGCGCCGATGATGAATCCCACCGCAATCATGCTACCAAATACGGCCCAGAGGAGTGGTGCGGCAATAACCGCAACCACGGCAACGGCCATGGTCTGACGCTTGAGATATGCGGCAGATCCCTCTTTGATCGCCTGCCATATCTCTATCTGCTTGCCCGTTCCTGTGGGGTATTGCTTGACGAAATACATCAGCACCAACGCAAATACGATGGAAACAAGCGATGTGATGATCGGAAAAAGAATCATAGGTTCATTAGTTATTATTCTGCGGGTACTTTTGCCTCTTCTTCAAGCGCAGTATCGGGAGCAACGTCGGCCTCCGTGCCTGTGGCTCCTGACTCCGCGGTCTCGTCCGCAGATGCGTCTGCGGAGCGGATATCAATCTTCCATCCAGTCAGTTTTGCCGCGAGCCGCACGTTCTGCCCGCGTTTGCCGATTGCAAGAGAAAGCTGGTCTTCGGGCACGAGCACTCGCGCCTCGCGGCGGCGCTCGTCGAGGATAACCTCGCGCACTTTGGCGGGGGACAGAGCATTGCGCGTAAGTTCTTTGGGATCATCGTCCCATTCAATGATGTCTATTTTCTCGCCCCCGAGCTCTTGAATCACGGTGGATACGCGGATGCCTTTTTGCCCCACGAGGGACCCGATGGGGTCTACGCCGTTGTCGTGGGATACCACGGCAACTTTTGAGCGCGAGCCCGGCTCACGCGCCACCGCCTTGATCTCGACGACGCCGGACGCGATTTCCGGCACTTCCAATTCGAACAGTTTTTTCAAAAGCCGAGGATGGGAGCGCGACAAAAACACGCCTGGGCCCTTGGGATTCTTTTCTACGAGAGCGACGAGAACTTTCAGCCGCTCGCCGATGCGGTACCGCTCGCCCGGCACCTGTTCTTCCGGCGGTAGGACGCCGGCCGTGCGGCCAATGTCAACATAGACATTTCTGCCCTCTATGCGCTGTACCAGGCCGCTCATGATTTCGCCCTCTTTGTCCTTGTATTCGTCGAACACAGCCGCGCGTTCGGCTTCGCGGATGCGCTGGAGAATAACCTGCTTGGCGGTCTGCGCGGCAATGCGGCCGTACTCGGCGTCTGCGGGGAGCGTCAAGGGGAACGTAAGTTCATCGCCCGGCACGACATCGGGTTTTATCTTCTGCGCTTCATCGAGCATGATGTGCTTGTCTGGATTGAAGCGGATTTTCAGATCCGCTGCCGACATTGCCTCGCCGCTCAGCGGCATATCCCTTCCGTACCCGTGTCTGTCTTCTCTTTCAAAATCGGCTGTGCCGTGGCGCGCAACGCCGGCATCAACTTCGGTACCGGGATCTTCACTCTCGCTCATGATCATGGCAGTGTCCACCACGATTTTCACCTGCGTCATGGCGACGGCTCCAGTTTCCGCGTTCATTTTTGCGCGGATAATCTGCCCGCGCTTGCCGTAATCGCGCTTGTACGCCGCGGCCAAAGCCATCTCGATCGTCTCGAGGATTTTTTCTCGCGGTATGCCTTTTTCGTCCGCAATCTGCTGAATCGCGGATGTGAATGATTTGAGATCCATAGCTTGTAGCGCGTAGAAAACTCCTACCAGCCTTTTATAAAAACTGTCCCGTCAATACGGGACATTCAGTACTCGCCACTATATATGAAGAACACCGCTCATGTCAAGCGTCAGAAGTTCTTTACGACGTACAGCCCCGCTCCCCACCACGAGCATGTATTTTGGCCTCCCCACCATAGGTACACGGTGCCTCCTCCGCATGTTCGCTGCGTGTCGTTTTCCAAAGAAGTAAACAGCCAATACTGCTGATTCGTGCCAGACCCGACGCAGGGATTGCCGCCCAAGCAATAATGATACGGCCATGGCCCGCGCGGCGAGTAGGGCTTGGGGTTGTGCGGCATGGACGGCAGGAACTCCTGCAGGCCGGGAATCCAATTCTGGATGGGTGTCGCGCCGTCGTTGTTGCGCATATCGCGGCACCAGCCGTCGCCGTGCGCGTTTTCACCCGGGTTGCATACGCCGCTCGCCGGACCTGGGTATACGCCGTATTTATCCAAGTAGAGATCCAGTGCCAGTTCTATTTGATGGAAGTCCGCGACCCTGCGGGCATCCCGTGCTTTGGAGCGCGCGCTGTTGACGCTGGTCAGCACGACGCTGGACAGGAGCGAGATGATGGAAATGACGACCAGCAGTTCAATAAGGGTAAAACCGCGACGCGATTTGGCTGAAAGAATCTTCATAATCATTTGCAGGCAACGGGAAAACATTCCGTGGAAAATCGCGCCTTGCCAATGGACGACGATCCGGAAGAGACAAAAAACACGAGCAAGGCGGCAATGAATAAAACACTAGCACTGATGAGCAAGGCGGTATAGGCAGCTTTGATAGAAACGACTTTCCCGCCGGACAGGCGCATTACCATGCGGACGATTGCGGGGACATCGCTCACCGGCATCTCTGCCGGCTTCCGCGCAAACGCCTCCGGATGTTCGGTTTTGTACTGCTCAAGGAGATCCATAATGCCAAGCATACCGCATTAATCCGCTTTTTGTACACGGCTTTTCCACAGGACGCCATGGGTGAGCGAATTGTGCTATAATGAAAAAACATGTCACCTCTCATTTCCCGTCTCAATATCGCGGCAGAATGCCGCATACTGAAGATCCCTCTTCTGCATTGTCCGCCGTTCCTTTTCATTACGATGGGGTTTGCGACGATCGCCGCAATGGCGACGTCGTACATCGTGGCCAACCGCTATACCGATCAGCCGGAAATCGCGGCGCTCATCGTAAGTTTCGTCGCTGGCCTGTTTTTCGTCGTTGGTAACATGGTGATTAAGGGATTTCACGAAGTGGTTGAGGCCAACCGCATGAAGAGCGAGTTTATTTCCATCATCTCGCACCAGTTGGGCACGCCGCTTTCCATTTTCCGCATGACCTTGGGGTTGGTGGAGCGCGGAAAGGATAAGGGGTCGGCGCCGGACATGGGCGAACACCTCCCGACACTGATTGATACCACTGACCGCATGATACGGCTGGTCAATGCCCTGCGCGAAGTCAACCGCATCGAGGTATCCCGCCTCGTCCTCAAACAGGAGGATGTGGACATGGGCGCACAGACGCGCGGCCTCATAGAAAGTTTCCGCTCGTATGCCGAGGCGCACAAGGTACGACTGGTCTGCCGCGCGCCAGATGGCCTGCCGGCGGTGCGTGCTGACTCGGAAAAACTTGATATGGTCATGCAAAATCTCCTGGACAATGCCATACGCTATACCATGGACGGGGGATCGGTCATCATCTCTTTGTCGGCGGAGCAGGGGATGGTGCGCTGGAGCATTGCCGATCAAGGCACGGGCATTCCGCCGATACAGCAGGCGTATATATTTCAGAAATTTTTTCGGGGGGAAAACGGGCGTCCGCGCGATACGCACGGCTCTGGCATCGGCCTCTACATTGCCAAGGCCATTGTGGAGGCATCAGGCGGACATATAGGATTTATTTCAAAAGAAGGCAAAGGAACAACATTTTGGTTTACCCTCCCTATTGCCGAAGCGACAGAGCCGACCCGCGTGGGAAGGAGCGAGGAGCTTAACATAAAACCATGAGCAAAAGCGGATCAATAGTACATAGGTTGCCGATACGGGACTTCAATGCTGTTCTTGATCGTCCCATCTACACCGCGGTATTTTATCTCCGCTCTGAAAAATTCAGTTGAGCGAATATCTTTCAAGACGCTTTATTTTTACACCGATGCGGAACGGAATCTTGCTTATTTGTTATTAAACAGCAGTTATATGTATTGGTGGTGGCGGGTTCATGGCGGCGGAATGACCCTATCAGAAAAGACATTACTCACATTGCCGGTAATGAATGAGATAGCAGTCAGTAAAAGTTTGTTGGCAAAAATTGAATTATCCGAAAAACGAACCGCGTCATTAAACGGAATGCAGGCAAAGACAACGAGAATGTAAAACATGATTCAGCACTGGTAAGAGAGATCACCAAAGGATTATTTCCTTGTTTTGCGAACGCGCTTGCATCCGTCCATAGCAATTCGGTGATTTCAATGGTATGATTTCAGAAGAGTTCATCGCACAATGAGGAAGATTATTGGCGCAGATGCCCGCCGTATTCTAACATCAGTGGATGTATGACAAAAAGAATTCTTTTTATCGAGGATGAATCAGCACTGCAAAAAGCCGTGGGCACGGTCCTTTTGGAAGAAGGGTTTGAGGTCTACGCGGCGGTTACCGGAGAAGAGGGTCTGGCGCTTGCGCGGCGCGAAAAACCCGATCTCATTCTGCTCGACCTCATCCTGCCGGAAAAGGACGGATTTGCCGTGCTGGACGCATTGAAGAAAGACCCCGAAACCAGCCGCATCCCCGTCATCATCATGTCCAATCTTGAGGCGAGCGAGGACGTCCAAAAAGCCCTTGATCGGGGGGCCATGACGTATCTGGTCAAAATGAATTACAAGTTGGAGGAAGTGGTGGAAAAGATTACCAATATTTTAAAATAAAGGTTCCGATGCCGTGCTAAGCAACGGCGCGCAACATCGGCAGCGGTTATGCGAGTAGAAGAATCTCAACTTAAAGCATTTATTCTTGATGCAGGACTGGTAAAGCCCGCCGCGCTCAAGCGCGCCGAAGCTGAGGCCCAGAGCAGTCACAAGACCCTGCGCGAAGTCCTGCTCAATACCGGCTCGGTCAAGGAGGAAGAAATCAAACGCCTGGAGGCGTACATTTTGGGCATTCCGTTCGTGGATTTGTCGCGCGAGACCATCCGCCCCGAGGTGCTCCGGCTCATCCCCGAGCCGTTGGCACGGGCCAATAATATCGTGGCGTATCGGCGCGACCGCAACGAGCTGGAAGTCGCCATGCTCGACCCCGACGACCTGCAGACGATTGAATTCATCCGCAAAAAAGAGGGCGTGCGCATCCTGCCGCGGCTCACCACGCCCGAATCCATTCAGAAAGTGCTGCGGCAGTACCAAAAGACCCTTGAAGCCGAATTCGGCGAACTGTTCAAGGGCGAGGAAAAAGAGCTTTTGCAGGCAAAGCACGATGCGGAACAAGTGGCATCAGGCGGCATGCCTCCTGCCGAAGCCGAAGAGTTGAAGAAACTTGCCGAAGACCTGCCGGTGGTGCGCATCGTAGATACGCTGATTCGCCACGCGATTTTACAGGACGCGTCCGACATTCACATTGAACCGGCGGAAAAAGAAGTTGCCGTGCGCTACCGCATTGACGGTATTTTGCGCGATGCCATGACCTTGCCGCGCCGGATTGCGCCTGCTCTGGTCGCGCGTATCAAGGTCATGGCTAATCTCAAGCTCGACGAGCACCGCCTGCCGCAGGACGGCCGTTTCAAAATCGAGACCCCGGAATACCGTATCTCATTTCGCGTGTCCATCCTGCCGGTTTTTGACGGGGAAAAGATCGTCATGCGCCTCCTGCCCGAATCGGTCAAAGGATTTTCACTCGAAGAATTGGGATTCTGGGGGGCGAATCTGGAGCGTGTGCACCGCGCGATCAAGCGCCCCACGGGCATCATCCTTGCCACCGGCCCCACGGGGTCGGGCAAGACCACCACGCTCTATGCCGTGCTTGAGATGCTCAACACGCCTGCGGTTAACATCTCCACCATTGAAGACCCGATTGAATACCGCATTCCGCGCATCAACCAGACCCAGGTGCGTCCAGACATCGGGCTCACGTTTGCCAATGGCCTGCGCTCGCTCCTGCGCCAGGACCCCAACATCATCATGGTAGGCGAGATCCGCGACAACGAAACCGCGTCTCTGGCGATCAACGCCGCGCTCACCGGCCATCTCGTGCTCTCCACTCTCCATACCAACTCTGCGGCAGGCGCTTTGCCGCGGCTGTTGGACATGAAAGTCGAGCCGTTTCTGATTGCGTCTACGGTGACGGCCATCATGTCCCAGCGCCTCATCCGGCGTCTTCATGGCGAGCAGGACACGGCGCGGCTTACGGTGGCCGAAGCCGCCGGCCTCAAGCGCGACGCCGACCTTGACGAGATTTTTGCTTTTCTCAAAAAAGAAAAGGCCGTTGAGGCGAAAATGACGCCCGAAAAAATGGAATGGGGCAGGCCGAAAAAATCTGAAGCGTGCCCCGACGGCTATAAAGGGCGCATCGGCATTCACGAAGTGATGGAAATGTCCGATACCCTGCGCCAATTGGTCATGAAAAACGCGACATCAGACGATATAGAAAAACAAGCCAGAAACGAAGGCATGATCACCATGCGCGAGGAGGGCTTTATCCGTGCCGCCCAGCGCGTTACCTCCATTGAAGAAGTATTGCGGGTGACGAGCGAATAATACGGATTTTTACATTCGGTTACCTATGAGGAAACGGCAACCGCAACGTATCTTATCAGCATCCACCCGTTGAAAATGTATCAAAAGCAAAAGAGGATTACATCAGGCAGATGGCATAAAATATGAAAAATAGAAGGCAAAAAAAAGTCGTCCACTACGATCAGGAGAGCGACATATTTTATATTGGCATGAAGGGGGAAGAGGAGGAGTATGTGGAAGTGGCGCCGGGCGTTGGCGTGGAACTTGACGCGAATGGAGCAGTAATCGGTATAGAAATTCTCAACGCGTCGGAGGTTCTGAAACCGATAGCGCAGACATTTCTGAAAAAAGCAGCTGTTGCGTAAAAACACAAAAGCGCATACGCGAGGAGGGCTATATCTGGGCAGATTTGCGCCGTGAGGACATGTACCCATCAAGTAGGCATCGGTACGGTCGCAAACATTCTCATATTCTTGAGAATGTAAGAATGTCCGCGGCAAGAATGAAAATACAGAAGCACGAAAAAAGCCGTCATGGGCGACCATGAGGGCTTGGTTTTTGGCGAGGAAGAAACAATGGTTAGGAAGTTTCCTCATTAGTCGTTTGTTGATTGCTTCTTTTACTCTTCGTTCTCCGCCCAGTTTTTGAAATGGGCGATGAAGAGTTGCTGTCCCAGTTCGTCTCCTGGATGATAGTAACGCGCCAGTTGTTCGAGGAACCATATCGTCCGCAGACCTTGCGCAATCGGTACGAGCCGGAGGATCATGCCTCTCGTATCGCAGAGCGCCGCATCCACCTCTCCATTGATGCCGAGTCGGGCGCCCGGTTGGATTTGGGACGCGATGGTCTTAAACCACTCGGTCGCTATCTTGCGCGGCGTCTTTGGGTTTGAGCGACTTGCGATGTCGCTGTGGCAGTCGTTGGAGGAAACAAAAGTGGCGAGATCCGCGATGCCGCGTTCTACCACCGCGACAAAGAGTAGTGCCACTGACTTTGCCGCATGAAAATCACGAAGGAGCGAAAAGCCATTCTCAAGCAGTTCCCGCCACGCCTCATCGGAGAGCGGGCAGGCACTCTTGAGCATCGTCTGCCCCTCATCCCGAAACCAGTGCATGACATCCGCCGAAAGTGCGAGATGGTCAATCGCGCCAGTGGTATCAATCTTCACTGACCATTGATTCACTGCCACTTTTCTCCAATCGTACTCCGGCATATCGCCTCCTCTATG
>Ga0155895_109_pt1 | contig 32543 bp, 31 predicted proteins | sample RifCSPlowO2_01_FD_107549 | JGI IMG/M metagenome (GOLD analysis project Ga0155895, IMG submission 107549) | Candidatus Sungbacteria bacterium RIFCSPLOWO2_01_FULL_54_21 | reverse complement strand
TCTCCAGACGCTCGGTTTTGCTGATCTTCGGTCTCTTGTGCATACACTACGGATTGTACCGCAGTGTTCGGATTCAAAACGGAATGGATGTCTGTGGGAGATCATAGGTAGCACCAAGAGGAGATAGACGATGGAATATCCTGTACGGGTGGTAGCGACGGGTCTTTTTTTAGAAAAAGATATTGAGGTGGTGAGAGAGACAGCGGAGCCGTTGTCCTCCGCGATAGGGGCGCTCGTAAACGAGCTGTGGGACGTGGAATTGGTTCAAAATCCGAATCTGTTTTCCGGACCGATGCTCGTTGCGCAGGGACTAAGCATTAGTGGGAGCAGTCTCCGGCTCACGTGCGTGGAGTCGGAGTATAAAAATTTCATGGGTACGACCCATGAGAGCGTGGCCGCTCTGCTTCCCGGTGATCGCCAGCATCGCGCGGTCGGCTTTATGGCCGTAACCGTTACGTGTGACGGCTTCTGTATTCTCGGGGTGCGAAGTCCCAGGATTGATTGGCCGACATTGCGGCACGTGGCGCCCGCTGGCCGGCTGACGCCGCGGCAGAAACACCCGTATCAGGGCATACGCGACGAGTTTCAAAGCGAACTCGGCATGACAGAGGCAGACGTTTCGTCACTGCTGTGTATCGGTGTCGCGGCAGACCTCACATGGCGGCGGCTCAATTACGAATTCGTTTTCCTCGCGCATACGGCGCTGTCGTTTCGGGAAGTGATAGGGAAGGCGCGGAGCGCCAGGAGCGGAGACGAACATTCCCAACTCGAGCCGTTTGTCTGGGATCCGTACACAATTCGCGAGCTCCTGCTGGTGGAACCCGAGGCGTACGTGCCAACGGGTTTTGCCGGACTTGCTATGTGCTTGCGTTACGTGTTCGGTACTGACGCATTTCCCGACTGGGAGCCCTCTCATCGCACCTATGCGGAACACATGGGCCGTCGGCTTCTGAAGTAAGCGCCCCTACGCGATCCGGATAATATTGACCCTGCGCTACGGCATGCCGTGTTTCAGGGTCGTTTCTTTAGTGATACACTTATTTTATGGATATCATCAAACCAAAGCGATTGGAAGCAGGGGATGCAATGGGAATTCTTTCTCCCTCATCGTATATCGCCGAACATTTGCAGACGGATTGTGCGCGCGCTCGTGCGGCGCTGGAGGCGATGGATCTGAAAGTAAAAATGGGCGCGCATGCGTTTGACAGGCATTTTTACAATGCGGGCACGCGGGAGGCGCGACTCACTGATTTTCATGCGCTGTGGCGCGACCCGGAGGTAAAAATGATCATGATGTCCCAGGGCGGGGACACGGCCAATCATCTGCTCGACGGGATTGATTACGACATGATCCGGCGCGATCCGAAGATATTCGCGGGCTTCTCGGACGGCACTACGCTCGTCAACGCCATTTTTGCAAAGACAGGACTGATAGCATATTACGGGCCATCGTTTCTGTGGGGTTTCAGCGACTCGATGTCCGAACTGTTTGTCGAGAATTTCAAGAAAACATTTTTTGAGAGAAATGTAGGGGTGTTGGCGCCTAATCCGCAGTGGCGACACATAGAGAAAAAGGAGCTCATATATTCGGGATGGCGCGGAGTGCGGAGCGGGTGCGCGAGCGGCATACTGATGGGCGGGCATTCGGGCTGTCTCATCACGACAATGCTCGCAGGATACGGCGCTGATTTTCAAGACGCGATGCTGTTTTTGGAAGGAACGGAGTCACTTGCGAGACTTGATCGCCAGTTCACAGCACTCCGGCTTAATGGCACTTTTGCAAAGATCAAGGGGCTCATTCTCGGCTATTTTGACAATCACGAGATGAAGGAAGAGAGCAAAAACCGCGAGGTGGCAGATATGGTTCTAGAGGCAACGAGGGGGTATGATTTCCCGATTCTGGAAATAGGCGAGCTGGGACACAATGTTGAAAATTACACGTTTCCGGTGGGATGTCGCGCCACGATTGATGCTGACGCAAAATACCTTTCCATTGATGACGCGACCGTAGCATAGCGATGAAAATTTGTTTTTTGGCGCACAATCTGTGGCAGGATAACGGGGCGGGGGTTTTCTCCCGCCGCCTTATTACGGAGCTTTCCCGTGCGCTCCCTGCCGAAATAGTCGTACTCACGACCCTAGCGTCAGGTGAGTCGAACGAACACGCCTTGATTCATGCAAGCCGGCTGGCGCTTTTGCGTGAACTGCCCAAGATACGGCGATTGATAAAGCAATGCGATGTCGTGCACGCGCTCGACATTTTTCCCTACGGCTTTATCGCGGCGCTCGCGTCCATTGGTCTTGGCAAAAAGCTCATCATTACGGCAATCGGCACGGGCTCTATCCATCCTCTGTATTTTTGGCGCTACGCGCCGTTTATGCGCTGGGCATACCGTCGTGCCGCGGCCGTCACCGCGATCAGCGCGTTTACGCGGGATGAGATCTTGAAAAAAATGCCGGAGTTGAAAATCACGGTCATCAATCCGGGTATAGATATAACTGAATTTTCGGCAAACAGTAACCTACAACCCGTTGAAGCAAAGACATTTGCTTCAACGACCTACAACCTACAAGCATATAAGCCCTATATCCTCGGTGTTGGGCAATTGCGCTGGCGCAAGGGATATCACTTCAGCATCCGGTCATTCGCCAAAATTGCGGACAGGTTTCCCGATCTCCATTATGTCATCGTCGGCAAGCGCTATACTGATGTCTATGACCGCCGTTTGAAAAATCTGATCGCCGAACTTGGACTCGGAAACCGCGTGCATATTTTACAGGACGTACCTAGCCGCACGGCACTTGCCGAAATCTATAAAAATGCCGAGCTATTTTGCTTGTTTTCACAAAATATCCTGCACGATGTGGAGGGATTCGGTATCGTGTTTCTGGAAGCCGCGGCCGCAGGACTGCCGGTGGTGGGGAGTAAAAACTGCGGGATTGATGACGCGGTAGAGGACGGCAAGAACGGCATTCTTGTATCCACGCGCGACCCCGACGACTTTGCCGACGCGATTGCAAAGATTTTGCGCGATAAAAAGTTGAAAGGAGAGATGGGGGCGCGTTCTCTCGCGTTTGCGCGCACCATGTCATGGGAAAAACACGTGAGCGCCTATGTAACGCTCTACCATAGGCTCTAAATAGACGCCGCGCCCTTTCTATGCTACAGGTGGAGAGACAGGAGCGTCTTGTACGCCGTTATAGCGCGTATGATAGCGAGAGAGTAGTGTCTATGCCACAACCATGCCAAGCGTATACGACATACCATTTTGGTCCAAAGATTTTTACGATCATAAGGCACGCTGGATCCACTATTACCATCAGGTCAATTTTGTTGCGCGCGAGGTGCGCCGGCGGGAGAAAAAACTGGAAAATTTTACCGTTTTGGAGATCGGACCTTCCCATGGATTTGTTACCGATTATTTAAAAAAGTTTGGCGTCGCCGTAACGACCCTTGACAACAAAAAGGAGTATTCTCCGGATGTGTTAGGAACTGTCCTGACTATGCCGTTTCCTGACGATACCTTTGATATGGTGCTGGTATGCGAGGTTCTTGAGCATTTGCCTTTTGACGATTTTCCGAAAGCATTGAAAGAAATTTTTCGCATCTGCCGCGGATCCGTCTTGCTTTCAGAGCCCGATAGCCGGAACATTCTCATCGGACTCCGCTGTAAAATCCCTTTCTTTAAAACGCGCGACATGCTGATAAAAGTCCAACGAGGCGGCACACCGATCGTTAAACGAGGGCATTATTGGGAGATTGGTGTGACGGGCTTCCCCCTTCGTCGCATACGGCACGCCATAACGCAGGCTGGCTTTACCATTGCGGAAGAAAAAACTTCCCTGGACACGCCGAGAAATTATTATTTTCTGCTTAAGAAGCCCGGGGCATACAACGGTCTTTGTCTATGAAGCCAAAACAAAAAAGCGCGCTCATCACGGGCATCTGCGGCCAGGACGGTTCATATCTGGCTGATTTTTTGCTCGCCAAGGGATACCGGATATTCGGCCTGGAGCGGCGCGCGAGCAAGAAAAATCGCGAAAATATTTCAGCGTCCATGCATAACGTAACGTTTCTTTCCGGCGATTTGCTGGATGAGGCGTCGCTCGTACACGCGCTGAAAAAAGCAAAGCCCGATGAAGTGTACAATCTTGCCGCGCAATCATTTGTCGGCGATTCATGGCCCCAGCCCGTGTATACAGGCGAGGTCACGGGACTTGGGGTCACGCGCATACTGGAAGCCGTCCGTCAGGTCAATCCGAAAATAAAATTCTATCAGGCGTCTTCATCGGAAATGTTCGGCGGGAGTAAAGAATCGCCGCAAAACGAGAAGACCCATTTTTATCCCCGCAGTCCGTATGGCGTGGCCAAACTGTACGGGCATTGGATTACCATCAATTATCGCGAGTCGTACGGTATGTTTGCCGCGTCAGGCATCCTTTTCAATCATGAGTCGCCGCGCAGGGGCATGGAGTTCGTAACGCGAAAAATTACGCATCGGGCGGCGGAGATCAAGCTGGGACTTGCGAAAGAACTGCGGCTCGGCAATCTGGACGCCAAGCGCGATTGGGGATTTGCAGGGGATTATGTTGAAGCCATGTGGCTCATGCTCCAGCAGGATACACCGGGCGACTACGTGATCGGCACCGGAATAACGCACAGCGTACGGGAATTCGTCGAGGCGGCATTTGCGCACCTCAAACTCGATTGGAAAAAATATGTGAAGGTGGACAAGACGCTTCTGCGCCCTGCAGATGTGCATCTGCTGTTGGCGGATGCGCGGCGCGCGCACAAAGAATTGAAATGGAAGCCGAAAGTAGGATTTCAAGAGTTGGTGCAGATGATGGTGGACGCGGACGTAGAACGCCTTGCGCGGGGACAATAATATGGCGGCACTCAAACGGCATCCGAAAAAAATAGGCGTGGGCGGCGCCATCATCACGCCATACGCAAAACGCCTAGTGAATCGGGTGCTTAATTCGGGCAGGATCTCATATGGGCCCATGCTCAAGCGCTTTGAACAGGAATTTGCGCGGGTCTGCGGCAGAAAATTTGCGATCTCCGCAAACAGCGGGACCAGCGCTTTGCAAGTGGCTTTTCATGCGTTGAAAGAAAAGGACGGATGGAAAGACGGGGACGAGGTTATCGTGCCCGCGATTACGTTTGTGGCAACATCCAATGTCGTGCTCCAGAACGGATTGAAGCCCGTCTTTGTCGACGTGGACCCGTACACCTATCATATTGACCCGAAGAAAATAGAAGCCGCGATTACGCCGCGCACGCGGGCTATTGCACCGGTGCATCTCTTTGGCATGTCCGCGGACATGGATCCGATTACGGCGATTGCGCGCAAGCACAAACTCCGCGTGGTAGAGGATTCATGCGAAGCCGTGGGTGTAAGCTACAAAGGCAGGCCTGTGGGCGCTGACGGCGATATTGTATGCTTTTCTACCTACATGGCGCACCTTATTACTACAGGGGTGGGGGGATTGGCGCTCACCAACGATCCCGATCTTGCGGTGCGCATGAAAAGCTTGGTGAACCACGGCCGCGATTCTATTTATGTTTCCATGGACGATGACAAGGGGTTGAAAGGCAAGGCGCGATTTGAGGTGGCGAACAAAAGGTTTTCTTTTATCAGCGTCGGATACAGTTACCGCATGACGGAACTGGAAGGAGCGCTCGGCATTGCCGAACTGAAATATTTGAAAAAAAATATCAAACTGCGCCAGCGCTATGCGGCGTATCTTCTCAAAGGCATGAAGCGGTACGAAGGATTCCTGCAATTGCCCACGCGTCCCGATAATCGGGAACACGCGTATATGATGTTTACCATGGTCATCAAAGACCCGCGTCTGTTTACCCGTGACGAACTGGTGGCATGGCTTGAGGACTGGAACGTGGAAACGCGCTACATGATGCCCCTCATCAACCAACCGGTGTATGTGGGTATGTTCGGCAATCTGGAACCGAAATACCCCATAACCGCCAACATCAACCACCATGGCTTCTATATCGGCTGTCATCCGGAAATGGACAAAAAACACCTTGACTACATCCTCGCCGTCTTCGCCGCCTTCTTCAAAAACAAAGGACTCGTTGCGGAAAATAAAAAATGAAAAGCGGCCTCGGGATGCGAGGCCGCTCGGGTTTTGCGGACTGGTAACAGTCAGCTCAAACTAGAAATAGGTGCTGTTCGATGAACCTCCGATGCACCTTGACGATATTGTCTGGAAGTTCGTTGGGACCGAAGAAACGCCTGGTGTCTGTCTCTTGGATGATTCCCAGTGACCTCACGATTGTGTAGATGGATAGGGGTCTTCCGTAAGGGTGCTCGCCGGGGCGCCACAAGTAGGGGAGGGCTAGCGTGCCGAGTACGGACACATCAATGCCGACTTCCTCTAATGCCACCCGCGAACATGTCGCCTCAAAACTCTCGTCCTCCACACTGCCGGTACCCGCCCGGTATGTGCCACTTGCCGCGATACTCTTTGATACCGCCGTCATAGGCGGTGAGAAGTATCTTGACTTCTGGGAACTTTGGCCACGGCTCCGTGAAGACAAGCTCCGGCGCCCATCGCGGCGTCATGCTATGCGCAATGCGCATGCACGCCTCGTCCGGCCAGCCGTCGTTTCTCCTGACTTTTTGGAGAAAACTCATACCAGCTTGGATTTCCTCTTTCGTCTACGTCTCTTTTTCCAAGAGATATCTCCTATGTGGTTGAGTTGATGCCGAGTGTCCGAGCGGCAATGCGATAGCTTTCCGACAGTTCCTCTTTCTGTTGTCTGCGTTTTTCCAGCATCGCATCGAGCAAAGCCGTTTCCTCCTTCATTTTCTGGAGAGGAGGATAGATGACGTCAAGCGGCTCGCTGTCCGCCACTATACATCCCGAGGCCATCATCTCCATTAGGGCGAAGTGCTGGATATATCCTGCCGCGAACGGCAGAACGCCGTACCTCTCCGGGTAGCAATTGATCAGCACGTCTGCAAATTCGATGAGCACGGCTACAGGTCCGTGCATGGGGTCGGAGTTGCGGCCTGTTGCCTCATTGTAGGCGGCGTTTGCCCCCTGCTCGCTTTCTGCCTGGAACCATGGCCAGGTGCGAAAGCTGGACTGGCTCCGCTTTGCAATGCATGCCTCTGCGCTTCCGCAAAGGAGTGGCTCAATGATCGCAGGTATCTTCTCCACTATGTAGGGCTTTTCCTCTGTCCAGAAAACGATCCTTCTCCCCTGATGTATATGGGGAAGCTCGAGGAGAATCTCTTTCGCGTGCGCAAACGCTTCGCGCCGCGATGATGCCATGCCCGGTTCCCGCTGGGCGAAAACAAGAGTGCCGCATGCTTTGAGAAATGCGGCAACATCGGGGTTCTTAGAACCATCCACGAGGGCCATATAGTGCCCCGCCTCGCGCGTGAGGGTGGCCACCTCTCCCATCTGTTGGCAACGCACGTCGTCAGTGTCGGGATACCAGGATGTTGAGACGACCATAACTCTTGGATGTGGCATGTGCCACTCCTTTCGTAAGAGGGAAGTTCATTGGTGTGGTAAGGACTACACTTTTCATATCATGCTATTCCGGAGAAGTCAAGATGCCGTAGGGTGGAGATCGCCGTTATACTTAATATATGAACATCGCTTTGATTATACGGCGGCTGAATACGCGGGGTGGGGCACAGCGGCAGATATTGGAACTGGCTCGTGCGTTGCAAAAACGCGGGCATAAGATCACGCTCTATACGTTTGCATACTCAAAAAAGGATTGCTTTGAGGATTTGCTCAAAGGCATGCAGGTGACGGTATGGAGGGGCGCGGGGGAAACCAAACACTTTTTTCTCGGCGGCTTCTTTGACGAAAACAGAAAAGCAAAAGAACTCGCTCTGCAAATTGATAAAGATATCGATCTTCTGCATCCGCACGATCAGGTGAGCTATCGCGTGGCCGCGTACTATAAAAAATATGTGAAGGATGTGCCGTCGGTGTGGATGATGAATGATGTGCCGACACGCGGTTATACAGAGTGGTATGGCCGCCAAATGAATCCTCATTTTCGCGTGCCGTTTTTCAGAGCGTTTCTGCATTGGCTGATGGACTCTTATGACCTTCGAAATTTTATCAGAAAACAGGACGTTATCGCGGTGCTGGATAATTTCAATAAAGAAAATGTCCGCAGATTTCTGGGGCGCGACGCGACTGTGGTGCGAAGTGGCCTTGATATTGCCGTATTCCGTTATGTCGAGCGACAGCCGCCCGATCGCGCTAACGTACAACTCCTCACTACGGGCATATTCATGAGGCATCGCAGATTTGAAGACATTATAGAAGCCATAAAAATCTTGGCAGGCCGCGGCGTGAACGCTACACTCACTATCATCGGCGATCAGGACAATGACAAAAAATATGCCGGGGAAATAAAAGCGCTGGTGAAACAAAATGGGCTGGATGACCGCATATTTTTTGCGGGGAGAGTGTCGGAGGAAGAACTTGTGCATGGGTATCAGCGTCATCATATTTTCATCTTTGCCAATGATCCGCAGACGTGGGGTTTGGCCGTATTTGAGGCAATGGCATGCGGCACGCCGGTCATTGTCTCCCGCGGAGCCGGAGCCCATGAAGTCATGACTGATCGTGAAAATGCCCTGCTGGTGCGGTCGCGCGCGCCGGAGGAGATTGCCATGGCCGTAGAATCGCTTGTTGCCGATCCTGCGTTATATACATCGTTGAGCCGCAATGCCCGGGCATTTGTCGAAAAGAGTATGGGCTGGGAAAAATACGCCGATGGCATGGAAGCGCTGTTTAAAGTGGCGATGGACAAGCGGCGATGAAGACGATTCTCATTCCGATCACGAGCAATTTCATTGTCCGCAGTTTTCTGCGCGCGGACACCTTTTCAATACTCGCAGGCGTACCTGACATGCGGCTGGTACTTTTGGCGCCCGCCGGAAAAGTAGATTATTATCGCGGTGAGTTCCCGGGCGAGCGCGTCGTGTTTGTACCTCTTCCGCCGTATGCCGCATCGCGCCGCGAACGGTTCTGGCGGTGGGCGGAAATTGCGGGCATTCATACGCGCACCGCGATGATGATGCAATATGCGGAACTATTCCGCAGGGGAAGCGCGAAACATATTCCCGCGCGCGTGGTCGTCTTTATCACAAAAAGCATCCTGCGCAGTCTGGGCCAGTTTCGGTGGTGGCGATATTTCCTGCGAAAAATATATGCATGGTTCCCTGCCGATAGGAGTATTGCGGCGATATTCCATACCTATAGCCCATCCCTGGTCTATGCGCCGACCATGCTCACCCCGGACATGGCCATACTGAAAGAAGCGAAAAAACGCGGTATACCGACCGTGGGTATGGCTCTGTCGTGGGATAATCTGTATTCAAAAACGATTCTGCGCGTGCATCCGGATGTACTGCTCGCGCACACGGATTCAATCAAACATCAGGCCGAGACGCTGGGGGATTATCCGGCAGAGCGCATCCGCGTCATCGGCATCCCGCAGTATGATCGCGTGTTCCGCAAACAGGGTGTTATGCCGCGCGATGTGTTTCTCTCGTCTCTTGGCGGCGACCCGAACAAAAAAATGATTGTCTACGCGCTCTCCGGCAAGCAAGGGCTTGCCATAGAATATGACATCATTGAAATACTTTCGCAGATGCGCGCTGATGGACGTATCCCTGCCGATACGGAAGTGCTCGTGCGCCCGTATCCGCGATTCGACTTGCCTGCGGGCGTTTTGGAGCGTATAAAAAAGCAATACGGATTTTTGGCCGAGCCCTCCATGGCGCACGCGGGCACAGGCAAGGACAGCTGGGAATTTGACGAAGGCGCAATCCGTCTTCTCACCAATACGCTGTGGCACGCGGATGTCATTATCACGATGTACTCCACATTTTTCATTGAAGGCGCTGCGTGTAATAAACCACTCGTCGGCATCGCGTTTGACGGCGGACAGAAAAATAATTTTTGGAATTCCGCGCGCAGATTCTTCGCATGGGACCATCTGGCGGACATACGCCCGCTCGGCGGCATCACCTTGGTCAAAAGCGAGAAGGAATTGGCAGAAGCGATCAATGACGGCCTCACGCATCCGGAGCATCTGACCCAAGGCAGGGCGGCTATCGTAGCCCAACAGTGCGTGACTACGGACGGCAAAGCAGGAGAGCGGGTCGCGGCTCTGCTTCTGCAGATGCTCCAAATGTCAAACACAGAATGTTTGACCTAATTCTGATATGGGACACAAGAAAACATTAGTAATAAGCATTTCTTCGTCGGCGTCATTCCGGAATCTTTTCTTTTTTCCCGGCAGTATGTTTGACCGGCTGGCGCAGGTGTTCGCTCAAGATTATGCCCTGCGGGTTGTGCTCGTTATGTCTTCGCATGCGCGCCAAAAATACGACTTTTTCTTTTCCCAGTATGGCGCGCAATATGGCGACCGGCTTTCAATCGAAGTCGTGGACGTGCCATCGGCAAAAACCACGGTGCGGAGAATATTCTATTTCTTCTATTCATATTTAATCTATACGGGCACCACGCGGATTATGGCGACCCTCGGTACCCGGCCTGATGAGCCGCCTGCCGGCGGGTGGCGGTTTCTGGCGCCGCTTAAAATTCTGATCGCACGGACGTTCGGCAGGAGCCGATTGCTCAAACGGCTCGTCATACCGTGGATGTGGCTCAAGATTTTCACAGATCGGCCGTTCGCCCCCTTGTTTGATCGCATAGCGCCCGATGTAGTTTTTGCCACGCACCTGTTCGGGTGGTTTGATACCATGCTGATGGCCGAGGCAAAGCGCCGGCGCATCCGCACGGTCGGCATGCCCGCCGGATGGGATCATCTCGACAAATATTTCCTGCCCTTCCACGCCGATCGTCTGCTCGTTGCCGGAAACCAGGTGCGGCGCATGGCAGTGGACTATCAGGCCTACGCGCCGTCGGAAATTGTGGCCGTCGGGTATCCCCATTTTGATTTCATCGTGCGGAAAGAAAATTTCAAGCCGCGGGCAGACGTGCTTGCCCGTCTGCAATTTCCTTCGCACGCGAAGTATCTTATGTATGTGTCCGGAAGCGCGTATTGCCCCGATGAACCCGACATCATTGAGACGATTTTGAAATGGGCCGACGGAGGAAAATTCGGCGAGGATGTGTACCTCGTCATCCGTCCGTATCTGGGCGGCAGGAGTAAAGACAAGCAATTCGATATGGAAAAATTCAACCGATTTGCAAGCCACCCGCGCGTTATATTTTACCAAAAAGAATTTTGGGGCGATGTTGCCTTGAGCATTGACTTTATGAACATTTTGGCGCAGGCGGATGCGGTGATCGCGTTGTATACCACCATGGTCGTGGAGGCGGCAGCGCTCGACCGACCTCTGGTAGCGCCCGCATTTGACGGCTATACCACACGGTCCTACGCGCGCTCCATCAGGCGTTTTATGGGTTTTGACCATTTCCGCGAAGTGCTCAATACGGGAGCTCTGCGCATTGTGTATGATTTTGATCAGTTGTTTTCAGCGCTGGATGCATATCTAAAAAATCCGCAGATCGGCGCGGACGCGCGCGAACGTCTGCGCAGGAATGTATGCGGCACGCTTGATGGCAACGCATCGGCGCGCATCCTCGAGGAAATTCTTGCGGCGGGAGCGCGCGCCGGGTGACGTGTGTGTTTCTCCACCCTCTATGAAAACGGTTTTTATCACCAGTTTCCACATCCTCATCGGCCGCAATATCCTGGCGACGGACGCGTTGCGCGCCGTTCTCGCGCGGGGAATCCGCGTGGTGCTCATCGTGCCCGACTACAAGAAGGAATATTTTGTGCGGCAGTTTGGAGGTCCCGGCGTCGTCGTGGAGGGGATCGCCGCCTACTCATTTTCGCGCGCCCCGGCGGGATTTTTTTTCAAGCGCCTCGCGCGTCCCATGGCAGGGAGCCGCACATCCTTGCTCAAGGCGCGGCAGAAGCTTTTCATTGAAAAAAGAATTTTCTATTACGCGTTCTTTCTTCTGCCCGCCCGCTTGCTCGGCGCCACGCGCCTCGGCGCGCGCCTCGCGCGCTTTCTGGATTTTCATCTTGCTTCCAAGAAGTATTTTTTCCGCCCGCTCTTTGAGCGGTACCGCCCCGCCCTTGTGGTGGCGACCGAGGTGAACGACGAAAACGATGTCGCGCTCCTCCAAGACGCGAAGCGATGCGGCATACCGACGCTCGGCCTTGTACGTTCGTGGGACGGACCCACCAACTTTCTCATGCGCTGTGTGCCCGATCGCGTGGCGGTTTGGAACACGATGCTAAAATCCATACTCGTCACCCGCCATCTCGTACCGGCAGAGGCAGTGCATGTCATCGGTATTCCGCACTATGATCGCTATGCCCGGGGGCCGATGATGTCGCGCGAGGCATTTTTTGCGCAGATCGGCGCGGACCCGGCCAAGCGCCTGATTCTCTACGGGCCGGTTACGGATTTCCGTCTGCCAGAAAACGACGTGGACACGCACGTGTTGCGCATTCTTTCGCGGCTGGACGCGACGATTCTGGTGCGGCTTCCGCCTGCCGCCGTAGTGACTATGGACCGCAGCGCATTTCCACCGAACGTCAGATTCCAGGATTCCGGTCTGCTCTTCAAGAACCGCGGCGACAGCGAGCTGACGCCTGAAGATGACGAGCGGCTTCTCAATGATCTGGCGTGGTGCGACCTGATGGTCTCCGGACCAGGCACTATTAACATAGATGCCGCGTTTCTCGACAAGCCCAATGTGCTGATCAATTTCTTTCCCGGGAAGAAGACATTTTATGAAGGCATCGTGGAGTACGGCTTTGACCATATCCAGCCGATTCTGCAGAGCAAGGGCGTGCGGGTGGCAAAAAGCGAGCAGGAACTTGTCATGCTCGTAGAGCAGTATTTCCGCGATCCAGGGTTGGACCGCGAGGGCAGGGCGCGGATCGTGCGCGAACAGTGCGGCTTTGTGGACGGCATGTCCGGGCGGCGCCTTGCGGCTCTCATCGTGGGCGCTGTCGGAGAAACGATATGAAAATCCTCCACACCGATTTTGAAAACTATCCCTCCGGGGCGCTTGCCATGCTTGAGACGCTGGGTAATGTGGTGAGGCGCAAGCCCGAAACCCGCGAGGCATTTCTTCGCCTTGTCGCGGACGCAGACATCCTGATCGTGCGGATGGATACGGTCGTAGACCGGGCACTGATCAATGCGGCGCCCCGCCTTGTGATCGTAGGATCCGCGACGACAGGCATCAACCATCTTGATATGGGCGCTTTAGAGGAACATGGGATTGCGGTGATTACCCTACGCGGGGAGACGACGCTCCTGCAAGAGATTCCCAGCACCGCAGAGCACGCGATGGGACTCATACTCGCGCTCTTGCGCAGAATCCCGTGGAGTTTTGACGCGGTTCGGCGCCGCACATGGGAAAGTTTCGCATTCCAAGGCCACGAGCTCAAGGGACGGGTGATCGGCCTCGTCGGTTGCGGGCGCGTGGGGGCAATGGTTGCCGGCTTCTCGGCCGCTTTCGGCATGCGGGTGTTGGGGTACGATCCGCATCGGGATGCCGGCGAGCTCGCGTCCGCGGGCATCGAAGCCGTATCGCTTGAGGGATTGCTCCGCCACAGCGACATCGTATCGCTCCATCCGCTTCTGACCGAAGAGACGGCAGGGATGATCGGCGCGTCGGAGTTCGCGCTTATGAAAAAAGAGGCCGTGCTCATCAATACCGCGCGCGGAGAGCTGGTGGATGAGGCGGCCCTGCTTCATGTTCTGGAAACGGGCGGCATAGCGGGCGCCGCGCTTGATGTTCTGCAACACGAAAAAGATCTTTATGCGGGACGCCTCGCGCACCCCCTCATCGCATACGCAGAACAGCGCGATAACCTCCTCATCACGCCGCACATCGCGGGCATGGCCGTGGAATCGGTCTGGAAAACGAGCGAGTACATCGCCCGCAGGATCGTTGTCGTCGCGAAACGTCTGGAAAAAAAAGCGCGCGACACCCCCTAGCGCGGTAACTTTCCGGTTTGCCGGAGCGTTTTATCGTGCGACGGCGTATGCCGATAGCGCGTGGTACGATATGGAAAAGCGCATACAATCCATTCTCATCTCTTCTGACACGCCGATGCGTGAGGTATTGAGCGTCATCAATCGGGCGGTGCACGCGGATCCGCCCGCCGCAGACGGCATTGCCCTGATTGTTGATGACGCACGGGTACTGCAGGGCATCGTAACCGACGGCGATATTCGCCGGTTTCTCATTGCCGGCGGCGACTTGGAATCTCCGGTGGCGGGCGCCATGAATCGCAAGCCGTTTACGCTCTCCTCTGTTCTGTCCGCCGATGAGATGTTGGTAGCACTTCTGCAGGAGACCAAGCGCCGATCATTGCCCGGGACCGCGTTTACCAAGATCGTGATCGTAAACGAAGACGGCACGGTTCATGATGTCGTGACATTTTTTGAGTTGTGGCGCCGCACCGACGTAAAGACAAGAACCGTCGGCATCGTGGGGCTTGGTTATGTGGGACTCACGCTTGCGCTTACGTTTGCCGAAATGGGTCTGCGCGTAGTCGGTGTGGATGTGGATGAGCGTGTCGTGGGAGAGTTGCATAGCGGCAGGGCGCACTTTTATGAGCGCGGCTTGCAGGAGATGCTGCTCAAACATCTCAATAAAAATTTTACCGTGCAACGCGCTTTTGCGGGATCCGAGAGCGATGTCTATGTCGTGTGCGTGGGGACGCCCGTATCCGGCGACACGCTTGTTACCGCGCCACTCGCGTCATCGCTCGCCGCCGTAGCGCGGGTGCTCAAGCGTCACGATCTCGTGGTGTTGCGCTCCACGGTACCAGCGGGCACCACGCGGGAGATCGGCATCCCGGCGCTGGAAGCGGGGTCCGGTCTTACTGCTGGCAAGGACTTTTTCGTGGCATTCGCTCCAGAACGCACCGTGGAGGGAAAGGCCATGGAGGAGTTGCGCACGCTTCCGCAGGTCGTCGGGGGATACGATGAAGCGTCGCGGGAGCTCGCGGGCAAGCTATTCCATCTCATCGCGCCGGTCATCGTGCCGGTGGCATCGCTGGAAGCCGCGGAGATGGTGAAGTTGCTCAACAACACGTACCGGGATCTCGTCTTTTCATACGCAAACGAAATAGCGATGCTCTGTCATGCGTACGGTCTGTCCGCGCATGAAGTCATCCGGGCGGCAAATCACGGCTATGTGCGCGATCCCATTCCCTTGCCGAGTCCCGGCGTGGGAGGGCCGTGCCTCACCAAGGATCCGTATCTCCTGCATATAACCGCCGCAAAAAAACGGGTGCCGATGGAACTGTCGCTCAAGTCCCGCGCCATCCACCGAAACACCATAGATCACCTGTGCGGTCGCGTAGAGCAATTTCTCGCCGGCGTTGCGGGGCGCGGAGAGCGGCCGGAGATCTTTGTGGCAGGTCTCGCGTTCAAGGGAGAGCCGGAAACGTCCGATCTGCGCGGCTCATCCGCGCTGGAAATCATCGAACGTCTCGCGCCGCAGTACGCAGTGCGCGTGTATGACCCGGTGGTTAAAGGAGAGGAAATCGAAATTCCGGGCGCCATGCCTGTTTCTTTTGAAGAGGGATTCAAGGGAGCGCACGTAGCGCTCATCCTCAACAACCACCGATCGTTTCGGGCGCATGCGCTCAAAGATCTGGCGTGCGGCATGGCGCGCCCTGGTCTATTCTTTGATGCCTGGTATCTGTATGGTCGTGACCGCGGCACCCTGCCCGAAGGCATTACGTATGCCACCTTGTAATGATTTTTGTGTATGCATGTCCTCGGCGTTATTCCGGCGCGCGGCGGCTCCAAAGGGATTCCCCGTAAAAACATCAAGCTCCTGCTCGGGCGGCCGCTGATTGCCTATTCCATCGTGCCGGCGCTGGAGAGCGCCGCGCTCGCGGATGTCGTGGTAACCTCTGACGATCCGGAGATCCTCGAGGCCGCGGCCGCTTACGGCGCCGCAACGCTTGAGCGCCCCGAGGCTTTGGCGGGGGACGACGCGCCAACGCCGCCGGTGGTAGCGCATGCGCTGGCGGCGATGGAAGATCGGACCGGCCGGCGATATGATGCCGTCGTGCTTCTCCAGCCCACGACGCCTTTGCGTACTGCGGCGGACATCGACGGCGCCGTCAGGAAACTGATGGAAACGGATGCGGACGCGGTGGTGAGCGTCGTTGAAAGCACGGGCATCAATCCCGAATGGATGAAGCTGATCAAAGACGACCGGCTCGTGGATTGCGACCCGACTCTGCCGGAAATGGGCAGGCGCCAGGACGCGCAAAAGATATATATCCGCAACGGCTCTATCTATGCCGCGCGGACGGAAGTGTTTCGCACACGTCAGAGCTTCAAGGCCGGTGTGTGCCGGCCGTACGTCATGCCCGAGGCAACATGGGTGAATATTGATACACCGCGCGACTGGATATTGGCTGAAGCGCTCATGCGGGACAAGGATTGGTCATGGGTGGCGCCGTGGCGGCGTATCTGATATGATGCGCGTATGAAATTTCGCTACCGACTGGCACAATATTTTTCAAACGCGATTGAGCGGCGCGCGGAGCGCGTGATTGTCGAGCGATTCCCCGTGCTATACCGCGACATCGCCGACTACCGCACACACTCGCCCTCTACGGGGTGCACATACGCGGATTATCTGGCGCACTACACATGGATACGCAGGCACAAGCCGCGCGAGATACTCGAGTGCGGCACCGGCGTCTCTACCGTCGTGCTGGCGAGGGCACTCATGGAAAACGAGAAAGAACATGGTACTCCGTGGCGCTTGGTCTCCATGGAAGAGAACCCGTCGTATTACGAAGCGGCGCTCGCGTGCCTTCCGGCGCATCTCAAAAGCGACTCCCGCCTGGAGATGGTGTTGAGCGAAGCGGTGGAGGATACGTATGAATTTTTCCGCGGCGTGCGCTATAAGGATGTGCCCAAAGGAGCATACGACCTGGTGTTTGTGGACGGTCCCGACTTTATGATCAATCCAGGGCGCACGCCTCTCACCTTTGATTTTGATTTCCTGAAGATCGTGCAGGACAGCGAACGGCCGGTCAGCGCTTTTATTGATACGCGCATGAGCACCTGTTTTATCTATTCGTTGCTCTTCCCGGGGAAGGTGCGTTATGACTTTCTGCGGCGCATAGGCATCGTGGCGCCCGTCACGCGCCGCGACCTTGCGGACGCAAAGACAATCGTCTCACGCGCCATGGAGGCGCGGGCTTTCCGCCGGCCTCCGCTAAAGAAACTGATCACGGGCGTCTACTGATGCGGACATACGCATTTTTTTGTATGCACCAAGACAAAACAGGAGTTACGGGATCCATTGGCGCATTTGATGACAGCTGGAAAATCCGCGCGCACGAGGCGCGGCAGAATTATTATGCCGTTGGCGCGCCGACAAACCAGATCATGATGTCGTTTAAGAATCAGTGGGAGGTATACCGCCGGTTTCTCGGCGCGGCGCAAGCGCTGGGCCCGCGCTCGCTGGAACCCGGATCGGGCAGGGGGTCCATTTCGTGCTATTTTGCCGCCGCGGGTTTTGACGCGTACCTTTTGGATACGTCAGCCGAGATTCTACGAGTCGCCGAGGACATTTTCCGCGAGAACGGCTTGTCGGCGCGTTTCGTTTGCGCCGATTGCCTTGCCATGCCGTTTCCGGACGGCTTTTTTGATACGGTTGTCCATTGCGGTCTGTTGGAGCACTTTGAGGATTATCGGGCGCCGCTCGTCGAGCAATGGCGCGTACTCAAGCCCGGCGGCGTCATCATCGCCACTATCGTGCCGGAAAAGCGTTCCGTGCAGACGCTTTTCTCTTTCGTAAACCGGGGGCTCGCCGCAGTCCATCGGGTGTTGGCACGCATCGGTATGGTTCGCAGTGTCGGAAAGGAAGAAAAGAAATCGCTCTATCGCAGCAGTCACGGGTCGTCGCCGTATGTCGCCGCGCTCACGGCGCTTGGCGCCCGTATTGAATATCAGGGAGGCATCTTTCCGGTGCCTTCGTTTTCATATTCTCCGGCGTTTCCCTTCACGCTCATGCCGCGGCCCATTGAGCGGGCGCTGGTGTTTCTTTGGAGCGGCGTGCTCGTCCTGCGCCGGCTTCTGTGGCCGCGGCGGCATCCATGGATGTGCAGCGAGAAGTGGGGCCAGCATGTGTTGGTGGTCGCGCGAAAGCCGTTGTCTGTGTGAGATGCGATGCAGTACGCTGTCGCCAACTTTGCGTACGGCACCGGGCCGTATCTGCGCACGACGGAACTCGCGCTTGCGATCAATCGCGAACGTGCTGTCAGGGGACTGCCGGAACTGGGCGTCATCGTCCCTTGGGTATATGGAGAGAAACAGCGGCGCATCATGCGGGAAGCATTCGCGGACGCTCCTTTGGAAAATGTACTGTTGGACAAGCGCCTCGGTGGCATGCTGGGGACCATTTTTTACGGGGAGCATACCTATGAGCAGGCATTGCGGCTGTGGGTGGAGCGCCACGACGCGTTGAGCGGGGAAGTTCGGCGGCATCTATCGGGAGAGATCGCTGTGGAGGATGTGCGGGGAAATACCCGGACGGTGAGGGGATCGGATATCGTCATTGAAATTAGTCGCGCAGGACGTCTTGCTTACGGCGTGGCGCCGGTGTACGCGGTAGCATTCGGATACGTTTCCGAGATCATGGACAAAGTTCGGACGATTCCGCAAGAAGCGATCGCATTGGATAGGGAATTGGCTCGGCGCGCGGCAGTGCTTGCGCGCGGTGTCGAGCAATCTTATGTATTTCGCGGCCGCGCGCATCCCGGCACGTTTTCATACCAAGAAGATGAAGGCAGGCATCCGGACGGCGATACGGCCATACCGCCAACCATTGATGTGACGGCGCCCCACGACGAAGACATTCCCGAGGGCATTTATGTTACCGTAACCGGCATTCCCGGACTGGAACGCCTCTACCGAGAGGCCAAGGCGCTCGGTTTGCGCCTCTACGCCAATGATCCGGACGCGGTGCCGGGTAGCGAATGGCTGTCTCCCCGCGCAGTCGCCAACCCCCGCATCCGATTGCACTTTGCGCGCAGCGGCTGGGGGTCGGTGTGGCTGTCCCAGCTGACCATGACCCCTCTTGTGGCGCCCTCGTATGATCCGCACGATGATCCGGAAATTTATTTCAACAATATCTGTGTGGAGAAACTCGGATTGGGCGTGCTCTACCGCGGACAGCCGCTCGCGGATATTCTTGCCCATGCGGAGCGTCTGCGCCCTCGCGTCGCGGCGCTCAACGCCGCGCTCGCCGCGCGCTTCGGCACGCTGGACGGCAACAGCTATGCCGCGCGCCGCATCACCGACCTCATGACCGCATAGCGGCGCGTTGACAGGCGCTATGATTCCTTTTACCCTTGCAGCATGGCGAAAATCATCGTTGAAGTATGCCAAAACCATAACGGAGACCGGAGCGTGCTTCGGGATATGATTCATGCGGCTCGCGAGAACGGCGCCGACATCATCAAAGGGCAGATGATATTTTCCGAAGACCTGACGCATCGCTCGCGTTTTGACGAGGGCGCGGAAGAAGACAACGGCGTGCGCAAGGCCATCAAGCGGCCATACACGGACGAGGCGGCGCGTCTCGCGGTATTGGATCTTACGGAAGACGATTACCGATTTTTTGTTGAAGAGGTAACGCGCACAGGTGCTACACCCATGATGACGGTATTCGCGCGGCGGCGCATCCCGCTCGCCGCGTCATTGCCGTGGCCCGCGGAGCGGATGGTAAAGGTGGCGAGCTATGACTGCGCCAGCGTTCCCATGATTGACGAGCTTGCCGATTCCTTTGATACGCTGATCGTCTCCACCGGAGCGACATTTGATCCCGAAATAGAAAAGACGGCGGCGTTCTTACAGGAGCGCCGCAAACGCTTTGCTCTGCTCCACTGCGTGACAAGCTATCCCAATACGCTTGAGATGGCCAATCTCGCCCGCATGGCATGGCTTCGTACGCTTGCGCCGGAAGTCGGCTGGTCCGATCATACGCTCGTTGCGCGGGACGGCATCGCGGCGGCAAAGGCCGCGCTGGCGCTGGGCGCCGATTATGTAGAGCGGCATTTTACCATTCTGCCGGCGGATGCCACAAAAGACGGGCCCATATCCATCACGCCGAAACTTTTGAAAGAACTCTGCGTATTTGCCACGATGCCCCGTGACGCGCAGATGGCGGCGATCGAAAAAGAGATCCCCGAGTGGCGGATGATGTATGGCTCCGCGCGGCGGGAGATGACGCATACGGAGATGCTCAATCGCGATTACTATCGCGGCAGATTCGCAAGCCGTGTCAACGGTGAATGGATTTCCAATTGGGACACGCGGGAAGCGTTTTCGCGCTCTCACGCATAGACGGCATGCAGAAGCTCTCCATAGTGATCCCCGCGCACAACGAGGAGCGGACGATTGAGACAATCGTACGGCGCGTCGCGGCCGTACCGTTGGATCTGGAAAAAGAAATCATCGTGGTGGATGACGGCTCAACGGATCGCACGCGCGAGATCATCGGAGGGCTCCCGGGCATCGTCACGGTCATCCACGAGCGCAACCTCGGCAAGGGCGGCGCCGTCAAAAGCGGCATTCGGCGCGCGACCGGCGATATCATCCTCGTGCAGGACGCGGATTTGGAATATGATCCGGCGGATTATCCCGCGTTGCTCTTGCCGATTCTCTCGGGTGCGGCGGACGTGGTGATGGGAGCGCGCATCCCGCCAAAGCGCGACGCGCGGCGGCGCAAGTCGCTCTATTGGTTGAGTTGGCTTGGCAATCACGTCATCACGCAGACCACCAACTGGCTCTACGGGCACAACGCCCGCGAGTACGAGGCGTGCTACAAAGTATTCCGCCCGGAGACGGCGCGGAGCGTTGAAGTGCAAACGGATGATTTTGATTTTGACAATGAGTTTATCTGCAAACTTCTGCGGCGCGGAAAACGTATCACGGATGTGCCGGTGTCGTATCACCCAAGAAGTTATGGGACGGGCAAGAAAATACGGTGGCACCACGGCTTCAAGATACTTTGGACGATCGTGAAGTGGCGCTTCTTGCCTTTTTGAGCGTCGGGATATATTCTTGGGAAAGCGCAAGACCTCTATGATACATCCCATTGTTGCGGAAGATCTGGAAAGAATCACAACGGCAATCCGGGACGAAGCAGGACACCTGTCGGGTAAAACGCTCCTCATCAGCGGGGGAGCGGGTTTTTTGGGGTCGTATCTGTGCGGCGCGATTGCGGTATTGAACAGGAATGTACTGCGGTCGCCATGTCGTGTGGTTGTCATAGACAACTATATCACCGGATCCACGCACAGCGTGACGGGCGACTTGTATGACCGGCATGTGCGCTTCGTGCGCGGGGACGTGACGCAACCCCTTGCCATTGACGCGTCGCCCGATTACATCATTCACGCCGCAGGACTCGCGTCTCCGGTGTATTATCGCCAGTATCCCCTGGAAACCATCGAATCGGCCGTGGGGGGCGCCAAGAACCTTCTGGAGTTTGCGCGAACCAGCGCGACGCCGGTCAAAAGCTTTCTCTTTTTCAGTTCCAGCGAGATATACGGCGACCCGGATCCTTCTGCGATTCCCACGCCCGAGACGTATCGCGGCAACGTGTCTTCCATCGGTCCCCGCGCATGCTATGATGAATCCAAGCGCCTCGCCGAAACGCTATGCATGGTATATCACGAGCGCCATGGCGTACCCGTGCGTATTGTGCGGCCGTTTAATGTTTACGGCCCGGGGATGAAGGCAAACGACTACCGCGTGGTGCCTACCTTTATGGATCGTGGTCTTGCGGGCGCATCTCTGCCGGTGCACGACAAAGGGATGCAAACGCGCACCTTCTGCTATATCAGCGATGCCATAACCGGATTTTTCAAAGTTCTGCTCTCGGCTCCCGCAGGGGGGATTTATAATGTGGGGCAGGACACGGAAGAAGTGAGCATGATGACGCTCGCGCACATGGTGTCGGGGCTGTTTCCCCATGAAGTAAAAACCGAGCTCGTGCAGTATCCGGAAACATATCCGGCGGACGAGCCGCGGAGGCGATGTCCGGATCTGACCAAGATCAGGCGCGATGTAGGATACGCGCCGCAGATTGGTTTGGCCGATGGGCTCTCGCGCACGCTGTCATGGTTTCGCGACGCCGCAGCGCCCGGTCGTCGAACGGCCGAAGTATGAAAACACCGCTTGCTTTTGGCGTGATCGGCGCGGGATATTTCGGGAAGCATTATGTCCGTCTCCTGCAGGATATGCCGGGGGCCGTATTGCGGGCGGTTGCGGATCGTTCGGGCCGCGCGGTAGGAGAAAGCGGCGTTCTGCTTTCGCTGAACGTGCGCCGCTATACCGACGCTCATGATGTGCTTTCCGACTCCTCGATTGATTGCGTGGTGATCGCGACCCCCGCGTCCACGCATCACGCGCTTGCTCTCGCGGCGCTCTCGGCAGGCAAACACGCGCTCGTGGAAAAGCCCATGGCGATGAATATGGAAGAGGCGGAGGATATCCGCAAAGCCGCGGAAAAAAGCAAAACAATTTTTATGGTGGGGCACCAGTATCTCTATCACGATTATGTGCGGGTATTGAAGCAAAAAATGGACGAGGGTCTCTTGGGCGCCGTACGGTATGTGCATGCCGAGCATTTCTCTTTTGGCCCCATTCGTCCGGGCATTGGGTGTTTTTGGGAAATGGCGGTGCACGAATGCGCCATCATCGACTTTCTTTTTTCTCCGGGGGCGGTGAGGGACGCAACCGGCAGAAGCGTTGATTTTTTGCAATCCGGTCGAGAGGACTTCGCGTCCGCACAGATCACGTTTGAAAACGGTCTTACGGCGGCGATTACGGTATCATGGTTTGCGCCTGAAAAAATCCGCCGCATCACGATTGCCGGAGACCGAGGCATGGCGGTGTTTGACGACCGGCGCGAAGAAAAGTTGAAGTTTTTTTTACGTCCCTATCCAATCCCCGATGGTGAAGACACATCCTCGGCATTCATGGCGTTTTCCGCGAGTGAAATCATGACGCCTGCGGTTGCCGCCCGTGAGCCCCTACGAAATCAGCTGGATCATTTTATTTCCTGCGTGCGGACGGGAACGGAACCCGCGAGCGGCATTAGCCACGGCATGCGCGTTATGCGCCTGCTGGATGCGACGCGCCGTGTTCTTATATCCTAACCTCCTGTTTGAAGTTCCACTTCAAACACTTTTTTATGTATATCACCAAGGGGATTAAGGCGGAATTTACGGATGTACGCGGCGCGATCACCAAAATTCTGGACAATGGAACCGCAATCAAGAGTATCCTTTTGATTACATCCGGCGCCGGAGCGGTGCGGGCCAACCATTATCATAAGCATGACTCCCACTATTCATATATGCTGGCGGGCAAGATGGAATACTCCGAGAAGCTGGTGGAAGGCGGCGCAATACAGACCGCGGTGCTGGAGCAAGGCGACATGGTGTTTACGCCGCCGCAGATGATCCATGCCATGCGGTTTTTGGAGGATTCGGTGTTTCTCGCCATGGCGACCAAGTCGCGGAGCCAAGAGGACTATGAAGCGGACACGGTGCGGGTGGAACTGGTCAAGCCGTAGAACAAACACATGGAAATCGCAACATTGATGACAAGAAACGAGCGATGCCGCGGGTGCACGAGTGCCGCACTCACACGCATTCTGTCGCTCGGAGTCCAGCCGCCGGCAAACGCGTTTGTTCGGCCCGAAGACCTCGGCAAGCCGGAGTTGGCATTCCCGCTTGACGTGTATTTTTGCAACGACTGCTCGCTGGCGCAATTGCGGGATATTGTCTCGCCCGAACTGCTCTTCACGCAGTATGTCTATGTGTCATCCACGTCTCCGGCGTTTGTCGCGCATTTCCGCGCGTTTGCGGATGCGATCGTATCTCGCTTTGGTTTGGGGCCCTCGTCGCTCGTAGTGGACATCGGCTCCAATGACGGCATCCTCCTAAAACCATTTCAAGAAAAAGGCATTCGGGTGCTCGGCGTCGATCCAGCCGTAAAAATCGCCGCCGAGGCGACTGCTGCGGGCATAGAAACGTTGCCGTATTTTTTCACGCCCGATGTCGCGCGCGACATCGCGGACAGGCACGGTCGCTCCTCGGTCATCACTGCGACCAACGTATTTGCCCATGTGAATAACCTTGACGCGCTCGTGGAGGGCGTACGCATCCTGCTCGCCAGCGAAGGCGTTTTTATCATAGAGGTCCCGTACCTCGCTGATTTTTTGGAGCAGAACCTTTTTGATACGGTATATCATGAGCACCTCTCCTATTTTTCCGTTGCATCCGCTTCCGTATTGCTGGAGCGCTTGGGGATGAAAGTGATCAACGTCGAAAAAACGGACAGCCATGGAGGATCTCTCCGGATATGTGCCGCGCCACGGGAATCGGCGCATCCGGTCGGCGATGCCGTCGGACGCTTTGTCGCGGATGAACGGGCGCGCGGGCTTGAGGACATGACGGTCTACGAAAAATTTGCGAAACGCGTTGAGGAAAATAAAATACAACTCACCGCCCTCCTGCGGGGATTACGAACGGACGGCAAGACCATCGCGGGATACGGCGCGTCGGCAAAGGGGAATACTCTGCTCAACTACTTCGGCATCGGCCCCGAAACACTGGACTATATCGCGGACGACAGCGCGTGGAAACAGGGGCTACTCACCCCCGGTACCCACATACCTGTGGTTGCGGCGCAAAGAATCGCGGAGCAAACGCCCGACTATATCCTCATCCTCGCCTGGAACTTTGCCGACCCCATCATGAAAAAATTGGAATGGTTTTCCCGCGCAGGCGGACGATTCATCCTCCCAGTCCCCGTTCCGCGCATCGTACGACAACTCCATGCTCAAGAGGATAGCGCCACACGCTTGCCCTTGCGTACCAACCAATAGAGAGAGTCAAGTTTTCCGCGCGAAGAAATAAATGTGGTTTGCGGCCTCGTGGTTTTTGCTCGGGAAGATGCGGAATATCTGGTCCAATATTTTTAGGGGGAAGAGCGCCACGAAAAAAAGATGCGTGAGCGTACCATACATATGCCGCGAGCCGAATGAAAGTAAAAGTGCCAGCGTGTACGCGAGCTGTACCGTCAGCGCGGTTGCAGGACCTGCGCGCGCTCCTGCTTTTATCACGTCAAATCCTTCAAAGCGATCGCGCAATCCCTCAATAGTAAAGCGCGTATAATCGCTGGGGGACGCGTGGAATGGGAAGATAAAGGGCATTTCAACATACACATATCCGCCGTGCTTGATAACGCGGCGCATCTCGTCAATCCCGCGCTCCGGCCGGCGCACGTGTTCAATCATGGATTCTGATACGATCATGTCTGCCGATGCATCCAGAAACGGCAAGTCCTCGGCATCGGCCACGACATGGACATTGGCAAAGGGCGCGACATCAACATTGATGACAGTGTTTCCGAAATCGCTTGTGCCCGAGCCGAGATTGAGAATGATTCTGTTTTTAGCATCAGGAAACGCCCGCCGCATGGCCTGCTCCGCGCTCAAGCCATAGAAAAATACGGTGGTCGTAATCCACAGGAGAAATTCATACAGCCGCGGTACTCGCCGCAATATTTTTTTCAAAGGATCTGATTCGCCCGCCCGAAAACGATTGTCAATCGTTTTCGTTCCTTCGCGGCATATGAACACATCGTCGCGCTCCACGCACGCAGATTGCTTGAGCAATGCGCGGATATTATTTTTCTGCGAGTCGGTCATGGGAATAGCGATAGACGATAATACCTCTGTGGTCATACATTTTTTCGTATGAGGAAAATGCGGACGCATCGGGGACAAGGACGCGCTCGCGCGGGCCATAGTACAGAAAATCCACGCGATACGGCAGGGGATCGCCAGGGGTAAAACGCTGATATGCCGCGACTTCCCGTTCCACGATGGCGGGCGGCAGGGAAAGCGGCGTTGTGCTTTGGAACGTGCTTCCCGGCGAAGAATCCAGATAGTGCATGTGGAAAAGGTAGTACACGGCTAGAGTATCCAGCTGCGGCTTGAACGCGAAATAGAGATTGTCGCCCGCCGCGTCATCCTCGCCTCCGCCGCCGAGTGCGCTCGCGCCTGTGAGATACGCGCGGTACGTCAGCAAGGGCGTGCCGAATATCTTGTTCGTCACCCGCAGACGCTCCCACAACTCCGCGTCCCCCGCGATCGTGTTGTAGCCGTTTGGCAGGAGCAGGCGATTCCTGGTGTACAATTGAATCCGCGCGTTGGTGGTGAACGAAGGCGTGGCAACGACAGAATACGCCGGAGTATTTTCGGCAAGCCACGCGAAACTGGCGGATTCTTCGGCAGGAAGGGTCTTTGCCGCATTGGTGCGGATGTACGCCTTCTGTACGGCAACGCCTTTTGCAAAAAACAAAAGTATAACAAGTCCTGCCAGGCCGATCGGAATAGCGCGATGGCGCGTCCAGGCCAGACGTGGCCGCGCGGCGCTATAGAGTAGGCCGATGGATGCCGTGGCGAGCAGGAGCAGGGACGCATACCGTACTGACGCGACTTCTGTTTGCATTGCCTTCAGAAAAAGAAGTATGGCAAGAATTGCCCACGGGAGAACAAGCGCGCGGAAAGAGAGCAGCACACCATATTTTTTCAGCGCATAGTATATGGCAATCAGCATTGCCGTATTCACTATAGGCATGGCGGCTTTGAACCAATGATCCGGGTGCACGTTGAATCCGATGACGACCTGCATATTGTAGGCCGCGTAGATCGGCAGGAGAAAAGCCAGGAAAAAAGCGGCAAGACCAGGCCGTTCTTTTCTGAAAAATATCCATACCGCAGAAGCTAAAATCGCGTGCAGGAGGTAGGCAAAGAGCGGCAACATCTCCAGATTGAGGGCGCGTCCCACCTCCGGGCGCAGGCGGTCAAACAGGTCAGGATACTGGGGCAAAGAGGCGACCATTGACGCGTTTACCCAGTGCGGCACGGAAAACAGGAGTCCCAGCCCCATGGCCATCATCAGCCGGTTGCGCACATCCGGCAGTGTGCGCCAGACGATGGCAATACCGATGACGAGCGCCATGGACACATACGTCCAGTAATAAAAATACGAATAGAACATCAGTCCGTAAAAGATGCCCGCAAGCGCGATAATCCATCTCTCCCTTCTTCTCTGGAAGATAAGGAGGAAAAACAAAAGCCCTGCCAGATACAAAGGCGCGGTAAGCTGGGGGTCTTCAACGCGGGAAAAATAAAGCGATGAACCTTTTGCCGCGAGCGTCAGAATAGTGGCCTGGAGATACGGCGTGATCGGCGGCACGGCAAGCAAAACCTGCGGGAGAAAGATAAAAAGCGTTGCCCCAGACAAAGCAAGGAGCCGTCGCTCGGAAAGCAGAAAAAGAAACGCATAAAACAAAAGAAAAATAATCGGCGGAAAAAGAAAATCGCTCACGATAAAAGCCCGCTCAATGCCGCCGACAGCGCGCGCGATAGTTCCCATGATAAGCGGGGACAGGAACGGTAACACATATATCCGTGTATCTTTGTATTCCGCGACATTGAAGTCGCCCACGATGACCTCCCCCATCTCGGCGGCATGGGCTTTCGGCCCCGTAAACATGGCCTCGTCCTCATTCACGACAAGCGGGTGATACCCCAACCCAGCATCTCGCGCCGCGCCCAAAAGTACCATGTGGTGCAAGCCATACACCAAACCCACAGCCAAACACAAAACCAAAGCCGCCCAATGCCGTCCGACCCATCCCCAAAGCGAGAAAATCATCCGTTCCATGCCAAAGCCAAGATTATGCCTCACTATAGCCCAATACTAATCTTTTTACAGCATCATCGGCAAGCAGTCGCAGGCGAAGAGCCGCACGATCCAATACTCAAACCAACAAACTGGAGTATGTTGGTATGTTGTGGATGCGGAGGATTGCGGGGATGTGATAATATATGGATATGAAGACGGAGAAAATGAAAACGGCAAAACAGATGGAGCGCCACCTCAAAGGGATGGCTAATCACTATAGGATTGAAATATTGCTTGCGGTTGCAGAGGGGCAGGGCATTACGCTGGATGGCATAGTGAAGGCGATAGGGGCAAATGAGAAGACATTGGGCGAGCACACGCGGCGGCTGTCGTATGCCGGCCTGATTGATAAAAAGTATCGGGGGAAGTTCGTAGAGCACAAGCTCTCGCCCTACGGCAGGGCGTTCGTCAGCTTCCTCAAATCCTTCCAGCGCGCATAAAATATTCATAACATTTCCACAGCACAAACAAAACATCCTTACAAACTGGAGTTTGTAAGGATGTTTTTACTGTGACGCGAGCAGAAATGCGTCACGCGGAGCGCTTTGTGTTGTGGATAACTCATCGTTCTTATAAATCGTGGGCAAGTGATACCATGGCGATATGAAAATCATTCTGGTCGCCGCTATACCCTCGCTTGTTATCTTATCGCTTCTCTATTTTCCCATGTGGGGAGTGCCAATCCATGATTTCCGACCTTGGAGACTTGAAAAGAATTTCAAAAGAGCTGCGCTTTATCATCCACCAGAATCAATACTTCTGGAGAAAAAGAAATATCTTGGCGGCCCTCAAGAACACGGATCTTGGCGATGTGACTTTTTCGTTGGAGAGTTCCGCTCTGCGCCGCTCCCTAAAGAAAGCATACGCCAGGCATATAAAATCGCTTTATCCGATCAATCAATTTCATCAGCAAGACGCCGCTTGAGGTTCTGTTCTTTGATGAGGGAGTGTGGCCTGTAGATTCTCCGATGGGGGACTGGTGGGATGAGTGGTATTTGGGAGGCATTGCGACTACCACTACCGGTACAGCATATTTTGTTTTTGCGTCGCAGGAAGGGTACGCTTTTCTCGGTGACATGCGATGCGACGACTGAATTTTAAGGGTGTGGAAATGGTCATGCGATTGCTACATCGTGTGGATAACTATGTTTGTGGGAGTTTATACACGCAGGATACAATAATGCCACGATAAGAAGCATTAAAATGACTTTCTGATATTCTTATGCACCGCCATATTACGAAGGCATCGCCATTTCCGTTCCGCATAGCGCATGCCGGACTAGTCGCTATCATCATACGTGTCCGGTGTAAATCAAGACACCAAGCCGGAGCCGATATGGATGAAAATCTGCGCGTGGAGATTGATGGACTTCGTTTTCGCGAAATACCGCCAGCGAAATATGTCCAGGCATTCAATATCCCTCCGGCATGCAACGGAGCGGAACTCAAAGGCAAGCAAAAAATAATTACTCTTTTCACAATTCTTGAAGCGGGCGAGCATGTATTAAATCTGATTCCGGATCCTGCAGCAACTATTGATGGTATTGACGTTCGTGAATTACAGCATCATGACGTCGATCTTGTATGGGAGGAGGTGGCTGAAGACGGAGACAGGAGATCATGGCATACGTTTGTGCTTATAGATCTCCCCCTTGTATATTTTTCAGCAGAGGTGAGTATTCAAAAACGCTTACGCGATAGCGATGACGTTAAGATAATCGTTGACGGTAGCATAAAGAAATCCTCCGTCTCCGGAAAGTTTTCTTTTTGGCGCCTTGTTGGTTCTTTGCTGCCTTGGACAGCGAAGGGGATCATCGGAAGTATCAAAAAGGCCACCGTTGAATTTCATGAACAGCTTGATAGCGGTATACACTATATCGAGTTTCATGCTGACCGGATGCCTTTCCTGCATCGTACTGTATTCTCCATCAGACATCCTGAAAGAGAAGCGGGAGCGAGAGCCATTAACCTCATCCAGACCTATAAGCAGCTGATACTATTTGCCGGACAGGAATTTCATGTCGATCCCGCAATAGTAGGCGGCGTTATATACCAGGAACAAGCGACGAATGTAAATTTTGTAGATACGCTTACGGATTCTATTGGCGGACTCCTGCACCTTAATACATCCATCGGTATTGGGCAGATACGGGTAAATACTGCACGCGATCTTGAAAATATCTATCCTCAGCTATATCCGGATAAGGACACCGTCCATGCGGTTGAGGATACGTTTATACGGGTAGAAAGATTGAAAGATCCCTACACAAATATCAGATATGTAGCGGTCAAATTGCATTTCAGCGATGCGCGATGGAAAGAAAAGGGTTTTGACATAAGCGGCAAGCCGGAAATCCTCGGCACGCTTTATAACATTGAAGATGTAAGCAATCCAATTGAACCGCACGCGAACCCACAGACAAACGAATTTGGCGCAGGCGTTGCGCGACACTATCAGGAAATGAAGCGATTGCTCGGCTTATGAGCGGATTGAGAAAGACCTTGCGCGCAGGAGCGTGGTTTTTGGGGTGTGTGCTGATAATTTGTATCGCTCTTTTGGCGCGGATTTATCGCCAGGGGTCTTTCTCCGATATTCAGAAATCCGATGCCATTATTGTTCTTGGCGCGGCCCAACGGAATGGCGAGCCATCGCCTATATTTCAGGCACGCCTCGATCATGCCCATAAAGTATATGAACAAGGATATGCAGATTCGATTATCGTAACAGGAGGGAAAGTGCCGGGATCTCCAGCTTCCGATTCCGCTATCGGGAAAGTGTATCTTGTGCGTCTCGGTATTCCTTCGAATCGGATATATATTGAAGAACAGAGCAGGACGACATTGGAAAACCTAATACTTGCGCGGGACATCATGGAAGTGCAGTCACTTCGATCCGCAATACTCGTGAGTCATGACTTTCATATGATGAGGGCGCGGCAGATGGCACACGATCTCAATATAAGAGTTTTTCCAGCACCCATGCTGACGAAAAGCCGCTCGGTAAAACTTCACTATGCAATGCGGGAAGTTATGGTCTATGCTGCATATTTGCTTTTCCATATATGAGTGCAAATTCCTTTGGTATTGTGGATAAGCCGCGTTGAGAGCTGGAGAGGTGTGGGGTAGCATGTGCGTATGACAAAAAATGTTTTTAAGTTTTTGGGAGGGGCTGTGGCTATTGTCGCCATAGGCATGGGGGCTTTGTTTGCTATTGACTATATCCGCTATCAGAAAAGCCCCGAGTATCAGGCCGAGAAACAGGCAGAGGAAATAAAGAAAGAATACAGGGAAGACCCCTACGGAGGGGATACCCCAGAAGAAACGCTCAAACTCTTCATAGAAGCCCTCAAAAAAGGAGACATAGACCTCGCCGCAAAGTATTTCGTCCTTGATAAGCAGGAGGAGTGGAGAGCAGACCTATCGCAGATACAAGAGAAAGGATTATTGGATGAGATGGTGGGGGATCTCACAAGCACGAAAATGACTCTTAAGGGTGAGGTTGCTTATTTTACGTTGACTCGCGTGAATGATTTACCGTCAGAACTTGTTATGCACAAAAATTCTCTCAATAACAAATGGAAAATCACCGAGTTATAAAGCACCTCTTTTATAGTTGCCTCGGACTGTCTTTTGTTCTGCCGTTTTTTGCTTTCGCCTATAATCCAGAGACAACACATGCGGCGCTTACGCAAGAGATTATAAAACTTTTTAACAAAAGCTTCAAAGCACACGCCTTCAATGATTTGGAAATAACTGCGATCATCCGTGGTAGTATTGAGGAGGATAGCGATATACGTGCCCTTCATCACTTCTATGATCCAGTCCACGACAGGGGGCTTATCTTAAATGGAGTGCCTTTTGTGAGCTCCAAACAATGGAGCAAGAGCGCAAGCGAACAGGCGGGATATGACATCAATTATTTATCGAAATTTGGGACTATAACGCAAGCGGCTTTCAGTGCTTCAACTGATTATTCATGGGATCGGGCAGTGCATGAGTACGCATGGGGTGATAGAGTACGCGGTCTTGAATCTTTGGGTCATATCTTGCATCTCCTGGAAGATGCAACCGTCCCAGAGCATACTCGGAACGATCCACATCCGCACATTTTTGGTATGGGAAGTCCGTACGAGGACTGGACCAACCAGTTTGATCGCGATGCGATCAAAGTTTTTGAGGAGGTGAAAGACAAAAGACCAATAACCCTCAATTCGTTGGATGATTATTTTGATCAGGTGGCTGGATATACAAATAAGCATTTTTTAAGCAAAGACACGATTTATGATTATGACTTTCCTAAACTTTCCTCTACCTTTTCTACAGAATATAAAGATGATTTGCCTGAGTATTTTGTATATGCATCTGATACAGAGGGAGAATACAAACTAGCAAAAGTTAAAAAAAGATTTGGAAGTAGGGTTATAGAATATTCTGTTGATGATAACAAAGTTCTTTCTTCTTATTGGTCCCGTCTCTCCCGCCAGGCCGTCCTCTACGGCTCCGGCGTAGTAAAACTCTTTCTCGATGAGGTGGAGAAAGAACAAAAGACCAAAATCCTGTACGACAAAAACCGCTCCTGGCTGGGGAGGCGGGTTGACACGTTCAAACGCGGCGCCTTTGGCATGGCGAGCGCCTTGTACGGGAGTTCGGTAACGCTGGAGGATTTGGATGACTCGGAAGACACTGCGGAGCCGGCACCAGCGCCTCCGCTCCC
>Ga0155895_137_pt1 | contig 44547 bp, 55 predicted proteins | sample RifCSPlowO2_01_FD_107549 | JGI IMG/M metagenome (GOLD analysis project Ga0155895, IMG submission 107549) | Candidatus Sungbacteria bacterium RIFCSPLOWO2_01_FULL_54_21 | reverse complement strand
TAAAAATATAAAGTTTGTCGTGATGCGGCTTTAGGGTTTTACGAATTCTTAATTTTCCGGATTTTATAAGTTCCAAGTAAAACTTCACTCGTTCGTAAAACTCCCTCGTGTCAAATTCATCGGAGTTTATTGATTTTGCAATTGAATCAAAGAACTTTTCCACCCTCTCCCTATCTGTGATATTTGTGTTGGGGTCCGGATACTCAATTAGGCCGTGAATAGTTTTGTCGGTGTTAAGCCCAACTAAAACATCCATCTGAAACGAGGGGTTGCTTTTTAACGCTTCGTATAATTCGTCTATGCCGGAAAAATAGAAAAAGCCGACAAGAAACCTTAATTCCTTGCTACTCTTAATAAGCTCGGCAATTCTTTGCTTGAGCTGCTTATTCTCTTCGTTTGTGATAAATGTTAAATCGGAGTTCATTTTCATATTTCATCTTTGGCTTTGACTTATAATTTCTTGTATCGCGTGCCGCGTCCTAAACCGATTCTTTCGAGCAATCTTAATACGACCAAGCGCGAGAGTGCTTGTTTTATGGTTACTTGGGGTATTCTTCCCTCAAGAGTTTTATCTATTTCCGAAACACCAAGAGTGTCTTTGGTATCGAACAACTTATAAATTTCCAGTTGTTTTTCGGAAAGCAGTTTCTCCGGCTGATCAGCTTCCATAATTTTCTTTGCCCGATTTGCCTGTTCAATCAAAACATCCAAAAAGAAACTCACCCATGCCGCAATATCTTCGTAGTCGGTTTTGTGAGTTTTTTGAGTTGCCCGAAGGGCAAGATAGTAATCCGTTCTTCGCTCCTCAATGATTTCTTCCATAGAAACATACGGCACATATGAATAGCTGGTTTTCAAAAGAAGAAGGTTTGTGAGCGCGCGAGAAAGCCGTCCATTGCCATCTTGGAATGGGTGAATAGCCAAAAACTCAAAGATAAAGTTTGCGATGACAAGCAATGGGTGGGGTTCTTTTTTCTCCAGCTCCTCGTTTGTCCAAGCCAAAATCTGTTCCATTTCCGGCTTTACAAGATATGAAGCGGTTGGCCTAAACAAAACCACCGTTTCGCCTTTTTCGTTTTTTATCGTTACCGCGTTGTCGGTCGCTTTGTATTTGCCTTTGTGATTCTGGTCTTTTTCTACGAAATTCAGCAAAATGCTGTGGAGCTGATAAATCTGGTTTTCTGAAAGTTTAAGCGTTTTCCAGTTGTCAAAAATTCTACCCAAGAGGTCAGCGTAGCCGGCATTTTCTTCCTCATCTCTTCCTTTTGGCGGTTTTGATTTCAGCCCACGCAAAAGACGCGCGACTTCTTCATCGCTCATTCTTGCGCCCTCAATACGGGTGGACGCGCCCGTGCTTGTGATAATGACCGAGGCCTTCAGGCGCCCCAAAATCTGCGGGCTTAGCCGCAGGCTTCCTTGCCAGAGACCCTTAAACTCGTCAATCTTAGCAATCTTGCTTAAAATCTCCGTCGTGAACTTTATTCTTTTGTTGAAACGATTTTCTGCCATAATTTGATGGTACTTGACCCCCACACCTAATTTGCTTTGAGGCTTTTAGTGATTATTCGCTTTAATTGATTCAATGCATTCGTTCTCAACTTTAAGTTATGCTCTCTATCTCTTGCGTCTTTTTCTGATTTATATGCCTCATAATAGACAAGCTCAAACGGAATTCTGTATTTTGTAGAGCGATTCAGCCCTTTGTTGTGTTCCTGAAATCTCCTTCGTAAATTATCGGTAGAGCCAATATACAGCTCACCATCCTTTTTACTTTTGATTAGGTAGGTGTAAAACATAAGCAAATTAGGTGTGGGGGTTGACCGTATATAGTTAACTATATACAATTGTATACGATAGTATTTAAAGAGTCAGCCCCGTTAGAGAAAAGCCGCCCCAAGGTGGCTGAAGCCACTCGCCTTGCGAGGGCGTTCTCTAACGGGGTCAACAGGCCATAATCGAATATAACGGCTATATCGGATTATATCCGAAAATAGCCGAAAAATGAGCATGAATATGAAAATGGAAAATAAAGCAAAATTTGAAATAGAGGCGAAACAATATGAAGTTCGGCTTGCCGAGCTTGAGGGAAAGAAAAAACGCATTTGCGAAATGCGAGAGGACGGGTCTTATACAAAAGAAGAATTTCTTGAACGAAAGCAGGAAATGGACAACCAGGTGGCGGCCGTAAAGATATCAATGGCCGAATGCAAGATTGACCAGTTTGATATCGAAGCCGCCTTGGCCTACGCCACTGCCTTTTTACGCGATCTCGGCCGGCAATGGTTTGACCTGCGGCCCGAAACGCGCCCGCGGTTCCAAAGATTATTATTCCCCGACGGAATTCCGTACACGAGAAATAAACCCCCACACCTATGCATAGGTGTGGGGATAAAGGTTTTGGAACCGCGAAATTGTCAGTAATCTTCGAGCTCAATCAGCAATCTCACGGCTCGAAGTATCATACAGTGGACCTACGGGGAATCGAACCCCGATACCGCGAATGCCATTCGCGTGCTTTACCACTAAGCTATAGGCCCTAATCTCGCATGCCCTCGGGAGGAATCGAACCTCCATCAACCCCTTAGGACGGGGCGATTCTAATCCGTTGAACTACGAGGGCTTATGGATTTCCCGCTCATTATGCTATCATGGAAGATATGCAAGCGACAACATACGAGGAGCAGATTATCAACACGGTGAAAAGGGTGATGCCCGCCGTGGTCTCAATCGTGGTGAGCAAGGACTATGACGCGATCGTAAGGGAAAAACCCTATGCGCTCATGGCGCCGCACGGCGACCACGTGGACTTGCCGCCGCCCGAAGATGAATTGCCTCACACGCCCGACGGCAAGATTCGCATCGGCGGCGGGTCGGGATTTATCATCAACCCTGAAGGATTCATCCTCACCAACAAACACGTCGTGCACGACCCAACGGCAGAGTATATGGTCGTCACACCCACCGAAGACCGGTATCCGGCGACCGTGCTTGCGCGCGACCCCATGAATGACGTTGCGATCCTCAAAATAGAAGCCCAGGATTTGCCCGCGCTTCCCTTGGGCGACTCCGATACCATTCAGCTTGGCCAGTTTGTGCTCGCGGTGGGCACGGCGCTGGGGGAATTCCAAAATACCGTATCATCCGGCATCGTGTCCGGATTATCGCGCTTCATCACCGCCATGACCGACATGGAGGGACATTCCGAGCGGCTTCGCGGCCTGATTCAAACCGATGCGGCGATCAATCCGGGCAATTCTGGCGGCCCCTTGGTCAATCTCGCGGGCGAAGTCATCGGCATCAACTCGGCCATTGTTTTTGGCGCGCAGAACATCGGCTTTGCCATTCCCATTAACAAAGCGCGGTGCGATCTGGACGACCTGAAAAAATACGGACACATCCGGCGTCCGTTCCTCGGCATCCGGTACCTGCTTATCAATCACCTCATCCAAAAACGCTTCCGCCTGCCCGTGGATCGTGGCGCATTCATACTCCGCGAAGGCCTGCCCGGACAGGGAGTCCCTGGGCAGAATGTCCCCGACCGTCCGGCAATCATGCCCGGCTCCGCGGCAGAACGCGCGGGCCTGCGCGAAGGAGACATCATCGTCTCGCTCAATAATGTAGCGATTGACGAGAAAAACGCGATTGAGGACGTACTGGAAAAAGTAGCCATCGGAGAAAAAGTGCCGATCAAAATCCTGCGCGAGGGCAAGGAAGAGACCCTCATGCTTACGGCAGAAGAGCGAAGCGACGGACAATAATAGGCGAGGTATGAAAAAGATATGCTATAGCATATCTTTTTCATATTTTATTTGGCCAATGTTTCGTTGATTTTGGCGAGTACTTCGTCGAGAGAAAAATTTACTTTTACCAGATAGTCAACGACGCCGAGGCGCTTTGCTTCTTCAAATTGCGATTCGCGCGCTAGGTTGGACAACACCAGAACTTTGGCCTCCGCGCCGCCGGGGACGCGCCTGATCTGACGCAATGCGTCAAAGCCGTTTTGATCGGGAAGGATAAGGTCGAGCAGGATAATATCGGGCTTGCCCTCCTGGAATTTAGTAATGCCCTCTGTGCCCGTTTTTGCCGCAATAAGTTCAAATCCGGCACGCTCCAGGGCCTGCCCCAAGAGCTGGCCCATAAATACGTCATCCTCAATCAGAAGGATTTTCTTTTTGGCGATGTCCCCTGGCATAGGTGCAGTATCGCACGCTCCAGCCGAGCGCACAATCCACAGGCAATCTCATTATTGAATGGGTGCCCAGAGAGAATTGAACTCTCGTGGCCGCCTCCACAGGGCGGTGCTTTGCCACTAAGCTATGGGCACCATGACGATTGCATTATAAAGGGTATTACGACCGCGGGGCAAGCCCCGCCATGGAGGAAGCCGCCGTTGCGGCTCCTCCCCCGCGCCAAGGCGCGGGGTATTGACCCTTTGTTGCCATCGCTCGCTCGGAAGAGAAAACGGATGTTTTCTCTTCTCTCACTCGCTCGGCAATAAACCGCCTTTCCCTCCCTTGACAAGTCAGGACGATACGCGTATTATGCTGGCATGGCCGCTAAAAACTCATGTCTCCACTCCCCTTAACTTGTTTTTACTCGGACTATTGGCTATCATTGTTATTTTTGGCACAATCGTTATTGTGTCAGATTCTCGCCCGCGCAAATAAAGTTATGGCCTATCGCTTTTCAGCAAGACATCATCATACGCTTATCCTCTCGCGTGAGAGGGTTCTGTTGACGTCTTGAAATTTCTTTCCCGATTTTACCAAGGCATCAAGACAGCCCCCTCTCACGAGGGGTTTCATTTTGCGCGGAATTGAACCCGTATATATTACATGCTAACGTACAGGCAATGACCGAAAACAATCCACTGAAAGAGAGAGTAAAACCAGATCTTCCGGGCGGGTTTCGCGACTATGCGCCTCGCGATGCGCGGGTAAAACAATGGATTCTGGATACGGCGCGCCGGACATTTGAGAGTTTCGGCTTTGAGCCGTTGGAAACGAGCGCGGTGCAACGCACCGAAGTATTGACCGGAGGCGAGGAGGATTCGCAAAAGATTATCTTCAACGTGCGCGGATCACAGGACAAAGAGGAGACCAGCGACACGTCCCTTCGTTTCGATCTCACGGTACCGCTCGCGCGGTTTGTCGCCGCCAACCCCGACATTCCCCGTCCCTTCAAGCGCTACGAAATCGGCCGCGTGTGGAGGGGCGAGCGCCAGCAGGCCGGCAGATACCGCGAATTCACACAGGCGGATGCGGATATTGTCGGCGCCGGCACGCCATCTGCAGACGCCGAAATTGTTGCCGTGATGTATGCGACGCTCCGCGCGCTCGGCATTGAAAAATTCATCATCAAGATCGCCGACCGCAAAGAATTGGAGGTACTTCCCGTTCTCGCCGGATTTCCTCCAGAACAGCTCTGGGCGGCTTTGCGCATCATTGATAAACTGGACAAAATCGGAAAATCTGGCATCGCCGACGAATTACAAAAAGAATTCGGCAAAGAGCCGACTGAAAAAATTATGGCGTTCCTTGCTTCTCCACCGGAAACAATCGGCACGCTCGCCGAGATTGCCGCGGCACTCAACGCGATGGGCATTGAGGAGAACTACTGGCGCATTGACCGCTCGCTGGTGCGCGGCCTGTCGTACTACACCGGCCCCGTGTTTGAGACGATCCTCACGGATGTCCAAGAAATCGGCTCGGTCTTTGGCGGCGGCAGGTATGATGACCTGGTCATGTCTTTTACCGGGCAGAAAATACCGGCTGTCGGCGTATCACTCGGCGTAGACCGCCTGATCGCGGGACTCGAACGGCTCGATATCAAACCCGCCGCGACCACGCGCTCATCTGGAGCCGAGCGCTCCTCATCCGGAGCGCTCGTTCTCGCCCTCATTCCCAACGCCGAAGCGGAATATCTGACAATGGCGCAGGAAGTGCGTTCTTCGGGCATCCCCTGCTCCATCTATCTCGGCGATGACCTCTCTTTTCAGGCACAGCTTGCGTACGCGCTGAAAAAAGAAATGGCGTACGTCATTATTCGCGGTGAGGAGGAACAAAAGAGAGGAACCGTGAGCATCAAAAACGCCAGAACCCGCGAGCAGAAAGAAGTCCCGCGGGAAAAATTGAGAGAATACTTCAGAAAATAATATTCGCCTCTGACGCATATGGTCATAGACAGGGTTAGAATCGTGCGATATAATCCTGACATGCCCTACAAACGTCGAGAAGACCTTTACGCCGCCCAAAAAAGACACCGTATCAGAATACGGGGAAGATTGTTGGCATTTTTATCTGCAAAGGCATGTGTTGATTGCGGAGAAAGAGATCCTATAGTTCTTGAATTTGACCACAGCATTCCGCAGAAAAAATTCAAGTCAATTTCGAAAATGTTGTCAGGACATTACTCTTGGAATGCCTTGGAGAAAGAGATGAAAAAGTGCGAAATTCGTTGCGCTAATTGCCATAGACGAAAGACGTATATACAGCTCCAGTGTTTTGGCAGAACAAAGCCCTCGTAGCTTAATGGATAAAGCAGGACTCTTCTAAGGTCTTGATGGGGGTTCGATTCCCTCCGAGGGTAGTTTTATTTCTTCACCGAACAATGCTCGCATCTTTTTCTCCCGTTCGTCGAGGAGTTTAAGCGTGCCGTCAATATCCTGGGTAGAGAGCTGGGGCGTATTGCGCAGTGGCAGTACGGGCGCGGGTTCGGCAAAGTGCGAGAGATACAGCGCATATCCGTCTATGGCGAACAACGCCAGCGCCAACATCCCCAGAAACACGACGATGCTAAAAATGACCGTGTTGCGTTTGAACGAAGAAGCGCGAAAGCCGGTGCACAGGGAGAGTGATTTTGAAAAAAGTGAGGACATAGGGATATTAGCGAGCGCTGACATCGAGGGATAAGAGAAGCCGCGCAGGTGCTTCCCGCCGCACCGACGGCGTCTTACCCGGCAATGCGCCGCCCGCAGGCGATGTATCTTGAAATACCATATCTTGTATATCAATCTTGTACGGCAGAAGCTCCACCGCGCGCATAAAATCCACCAGGCCGTTTGCCCCGCCTTCTACCGTGAGGCGGAAACGGAGTGCGCGCTCGCCGCCGACGTTTTCGTCTATATCCAGAGAGATCGTGTTGCCCGTCCGACTGGCGACATATTCAACCGCCTCGATAAAGGCGATGGGGCCATGGCGCGGCACAAAAAATGCGCCGATGCGGCGGATGTCCTCCTGCCGGTTGCGGAGCAGTACTTCGGATGCCCGGGCGCTTTGGCGTTCCTCGGCACGCACACCGATGTTCTGCCTGATCTCGGCTTGCGCGGCATGGCCTTGCCATACGATGGCAATGGCCTGCGCAAAGCCCCATGCGGCAATCCCGACCGCGGCAAGAGCGACGACGGAAACCGCGACAAATGTATACCGTGCCGGTATGCGCAAGGTCGTGAAGGTCATAGGCCGTATTCGGGTTTTATCTTTCCTTGAACCGAAAACTGAATATCGCGCTCGCGCGTGATGTTGGAAAGCGGAAACGTGATTTCATAAAATCGGTTGGATGCGCGCAATCTCTCTTCAAAACGCAAAAGATCAGCTCGCGTCGCCGCGTGCCCGGTCATGGCCGCCTGCCCTTCATTTTTTATGGAAAACGAGAGAATGGCAATCCCTTGGCCCGGCGCTATGAAGCGCTCGAGAAGTACGGAGGCGCGCGGTGGCTCTGCCGTATACGCGTGCAATTCCTGCAGGACATCGTGAGTCGTGCGCATACGCCCGCTCACCTCGTCAGTCATGCCGTGCCGCGCGCTCTCTTCTTCGAGCGCACGCGAGCGCGCAAGCTCGGCGGTCGCAAGGCGCGTGAGCAGGAGCGATGGCGTCAGCATAAGATATCCGGCACAGAAAATGACAAGCGCGCATCCTCCAAAAAGCACGACCGCGCGGCGCATTTCTTCCATGCGGATAATTTTTTTCTCGTATGCGGGTAGCAGGTTTACGGCAAACATCGTGTGGGGAACATTATGCGGTTATGCGGCGCGCGAGACCAATAGCCGCGGCAAAGGCAACCGCCTCGCGGCGCGGAATTTCGGGTATGGGATACGGCGACTCGGCGGCAATGCCGTAAAAAGGATCGGCAATTGAAACCGGAACGCGCACGCGCGAGGAAAGGTATGTATCCAAGCCGAACAGGTTGGCATCTCCTCCGCACATCAGCACCCGCCTGACTTCCGGCGTGCCGCCATGAATATGGGAAATGTGATCTTCATAATACGCTATAGTGCGGCCAAGCTCGCCGGTAATCATCTCCATCGTAGGCAGGATTGCTCTGAAGATTTTTCCCTCATAAGCGCCAGGAATCAGCCCGTGCTCTTTTTTCAGGCGATCCGCCGCCGCCATATCCACGCCGAGAGCTTTTGCGATCTCTTGCTCCAACATACGTCCACCGACAGGCACGGTCGCGGTAAAAATCACCGAGCCCGCCGCGCACATGGCAATAGTCGTGCGGTTGCGCCCCATATCTACGACTGCAGTCGCGTCGGGCGCGCGCTCGCCGCCGAGCACCGCGCGCGCGATTGCCTGGGATTCCAGCTCAAGCGCCACGGGCTGAAATCCTCCTTCCTTGAGCGCGCTGATGTACGCATCTACGATTGTCTTTGGGTATGCAGTGATCACGACATCCAAGTGCTCGGGACGACTGACAAGGGACTCGATGATCTCGTAATCATAGGCAAGGTCTTCGGCAGGCAAAGGAATCTGGCCTTCGATCTGCCACCGCAGAGCACCCGCCACCTCGGCGGGCTTTACATCGGGCAATTGCACAAGGCGCAAAAAACTTTTTTCCTCCGGCAGAGATGCGACGACGCCCATAGGCGACCACCACCGTCCCAAGAGCGAGGAGAGGGCGCGAAGGACAGAGACAAAATCGGCTGGACGTTCAATGCGGCCTTCCACGATGACGCCTTCGTCAATTTCTTTTTCGCCGAACGATTCTATTTGCCCGCTCCGGCCTGCAGAGAATTTCACGTATTTTATGCTACGATCGGAAATATCCAGCCCCACCACCGGCAGGCGGATAAAGTGATCAGCCCATTGTACGATCCGTTCGCGTATCATTGCGAGTATTATAGCACATCGGCGTCAAAAAAGACCTCGCCTTTCCACACCCAAGAATTTTCTTTCCAATAACAGCTATGCGGCGCAGAAGCTTGCTGTCGCGCTTCCGGTGCTCCCGTATTGTTTTCGCTTTGTAAATGCAGATTATTCGACTGCCAGACCGAATTGCTCCGGATGCTCTAGTACCCGCTTCACGGCGTGTAGAAAAGTTTCAAAGTCGCCAAGATCATCTTGTAAAATGCCATAGAGTTCCGGCGGCGTGATCTCGGCATAGAAATGGACGAGGCGATTGCGGTATCGCGCCATGTCCACGAGCTTCGTGCCGGCAAACGCTTTATCAACGATGCCGTATTCGCCCATTTTCCGCGCCATTTCGCGATATTGCGTGGCCTGCCCTCCGGGTATACGCGACAGGATGTGCGCGCTGATATGGAATACGCCTTCCAAAGCGCGATGCAGATGATACTGGGCAAGCTGGAATGCTGTGCCGTCTTCGTCGTTGAATACATCAAACGGCGTCGTCCCCAAACGCACAAGCGCCGCGCATTCTTTCTGAATGCCGTTGATGCGCTTGACAACCACGTCTTTTTCAAGAGTATGCGCGGTCATGGGATGCGCGCCAAAATGGCCTCGTGAAAGATACGCCGCAAAGGAGCGAAATCCGCATAGACATCCATGACGCGCTCCCGGAACCGCGCGAACGCGAGCGGATGCTCCTCATATATTGAGACGCCGTGCGTGGCAACATGCGATTGCAGTTCCATGGGGGCGCTCCCCAGAAATACGATATCAATGTCCGCCATCGGTCTTGCGCGCCCGGCATGCAGAGACAGCAGATCGTAAAGCGTATTGTATACGCGGGTGCGGGTATCCGATGGCACGAGAACGTGTCCCGCACCAAATAAAACCCCCACGTCAAAATCGGAAGCGGATCCCTCGGTGCCTCGCGCACGCGAGCCAAAAAGCACGAGCGCCTCAATGCCGGCGCTGTGTAATATTTCTTTTTCTTTTTCGCTGAAAGAAAACATCTCCATGCGTCAAAGCATATCACATTCTTGGCAAAGAGAACAGACATTATTACTCTAATAATTTCCGCGCAGGGCCGTGGTGGTGGTAAGTATGGCGGATGCGGGGAATGTAGGACTTGCCGCGTCTACGCGGATGGTCATGCGCACGGCTTCGCGGCCGAGCGCTTGGATGATGCGTTCAAAGCGTAAGATCGTCACACGCACCGTTGCGGCGGACAGCGCGGTCTCTGCTCCTCCTTCTTCACGCATGTACACGACGCCATTATCTACCCAAAGGTCCGCATACGCCGTTGTATGCCCCGTCGTAGGGGCGACTACAGAGACGAGAGAAAGTTGTCCGGCGTCCGTGTCAAATTTCGACGTGAAGCTATACGTCTCCTGTGAGGACGAGCTTTTGGTCGCCAGGTGATCTACGATGGAGCGCGCATTTGCAAGCACTTCGCGCTCCGCCCGCGCCCGCGCATAGGTCTGAACCAGGAAAATCAGGGAATTGGCGATAAACACGATCACGACACCGAGCAGGGCCACATACACGACGGCCTCAAGCAGAGAAAATCCGTGATGAGATTTTTTATTATTGCAGTGCATAGACCCTGAAGCCGAAATCATATTGATCCAACGCCAAGCCCTGGCCGCTCGACCCGATGAAGCGGCGCGCAATGCCGCCCGCGTACGGACCCTGCGCTCCTGATTGCAGATACCACCAGCGTAAGGCGCCAGCAGAGCCGGAAAACGCCACGGCGGAATCAGGAATACTGCGCAGGCGAATCGTGTATGAGGTCGCCACAGACAGAGAAATGGGTACAGGGAAGACAAAATCCACCCACGCCGCAGTCCCCTGCGGGATGGACGCGCTGCCCACGGCGGCTGACGCGCTGATCGCGGGAGTATCGTCCGGCGCCGTGCGCAGTTCCGCATATATGTTAGAGGGAGCGGCAGTTGCGCGGCGCAGGAGCAGGGACACTTTTGTTACGCGGATGGCGGACGCGGGCGTGGTGAACGACTGCGACGGGTCGCCGCCGCCGGTATTGTTGGACGGAAAAGCGATGAGATCCGCGTCGTTTGTCGCTCCTTCGTAGGATACCGCGATCGCTTCCGCAGGGCGCGGGATATATTGCTGGAAATCGGTGAGATATCCGACGAGCGACACCGTCCTGCTTCCTTTGGTCACCCGTACGGTCATTTTTCTGGTGCCTGGGTCGGCGGCGCCGCTCGAAGCGATTTTGTCATGCGCATCGCGAAATACCGACTCTATAACGACAAAACGCTCGTACTGCCCAACGGACGGAGCCGGCGTGTGGCTGATTTCCCATTTCCCGTTTTCCAGGGTGAGGTAGTGATCGGCGCCCTCATCATGCGCATCTATGTTGTCCGTCCATGATTCGTCACGGAGCGACCGCACGGCCTCTGTCCCCTCTTCTGCGAGCAGGGTCATCTCCAGTGTTTCTTTTTCATGCCGCAGAAGCTTGAGCGCGAAAGCGCCCGCCTGGGAAAACACAAACAGCAATCCCGACACCAGGGCGGTTACGATAACTATTTCAATCAATCCAAATCCTTTGGTGGAATGTTCGGTGATCATGGTTCTGTCATTATTCCTCCGTACGCGCCGACGGTGACCGTACGGCAATCGGCCTCGTAGATAGCGATATCCTTGAAACTGCCGTCGCTGTCGCGAATGGCAATGACCACCTTTTTGTTGTTCTTTCTGCAGTCGCGATCAATTGAAAGCGTCGTCGCGCCAGCCGCTACTGACAAGGCGTGCACGCGCATGACTTGCTCGGCGCTCCCTACGACAAACGACCGTTCGCCTGAATCGTATGATGCGCGGAGAGCCGCAGGCGTCATAACAACCGTATGCACATCCGTGGGATTGCTGAAACTAAAACGCACATCAGTCGCGTCATCAATGCCCCAGTTAAAGACAAAGGCGCGATGCCGCGTGTCCAGTGATCGCGCGCCCGTAGCCGGTGGCGCCGTGCCTGTCTGATATGCGCGGCCCGAGCGGTCAATGGTCACATTGAATACCTGCGCGGTGGAGCCGCGCACGCGCACGGTAAAGGTCCCCTGCTGATCAGTGATGCCGTCAACCGAACGAAAGAGTATTTCCTGGCCGCCTCCGGCAAGCGCTATATTCGCGATTTCAATACTCGACGGTACGATATACGTTACCGAACTCACGGCAGAGCCGTAGCTCACGCCTTGAAACAAATAATACGCATTGCCCGCAAGCCGGACGCCCCACGGGTCTCCCCCCTGCCCTGCCACGGCTTTTTCATGCGCGAGCCGCAGGACTGCCAACATCTCATTGCCCGCAGTTACCAACTCCCCCACCCGCCGGCTGTTCAGAAAAGATACAAGCGATAAAGCGCCCAACAAGGATATAATCCCCAGGGCGATGATGATCTCCAGCGCGGTAAATCCCTTGCGAAAATTTTTGGTCATATACCGATACTTCCCAAGCTCCCGTAAATCGGCTGGAGCATGGACACCGCGAAAAAACCCACGGCAATACCGATGACAATCATGAGAATCGGCTCTACGATTGTGGAAAGATTTTTCGTCACCCCGTTTACTTCTTCTTCAAAAAAGAGCGCCAGACGCAGGAGCATCTCCGCTATTTTGCCCGTCTCCTCCCCCACCGCGATCATCTGAATCACGAGCGGCTGGAAAATGCGCGGATTGCCGCCGAGAGCCGTCGCAAGCGGCTTGCCTTTTTGGATGTCTGCCGCAGACCCGCGCACCAGATCGCGGAACAGAGCATTGCCGAGCACGCCGCCCGTGATGTCCAAGGACTTCATGATCGGCACGCCCGACGTAGACAGATATGAGAGCGTCCGGCAGAACCGCGCGGTATTGAATTTGCGCACCAGGGGCCCGAAGATCGGCACGCGCAGAATCGCGGTATCAAAGAGTCGTCGCCCTTTTTCCGTTTTCAGCAGACGCCACGCAAGCCACACCAGGCCCGTCACGCCGATCGCCACATACAGCCCATAGTGTACCAGCAGATCACTGATGCCCATGATGATGCGGGTAGTGAGCGGCAATGGCACGCCGAGTTCCTTGATGGTCGCCGCAATCGTCGGCACCACATAATACATCATCAGCGTACCCACGCCGGTGAGCGCAATCATAATAATCGCCGGATACATCATGGCTCCGCGCACGCGCTTTTTCAGCGTGTGGTCGCGCTTCATCTGATTGGCGAGGAGTTTGAGCACCAGCGTCAATTTACCCGTGGTTTCCCCCACTTCCACCATGTTTATAACAAGATCGCCGAATACTTTCTCATGTAAGCGCAGACCCTCGGCAAATGATCTACCCTTGACCACCGCCGCATTGATATCCGCGATCACCCGCTTGAATTTTGGGTTATTCGCCTCCTGTCTCAGTGCGTCAAGTGCCCGCGTCAGCGGCAAACCCGCGCCCACCATCACGCCCAAATTCCGCGCGAAAAACATCTTCTCCACCAGCGAGACCGGGCGTACGCGGGCCATCATCTCCCCCACGTCAAAATTGATCATCGCCTTTATTCCTTTTTTCTCCGCCGCATCCAGCACCAAAAGTCCCTCGCCACGCAAGGCCACTGCCAATGCCTTTGCATCAGCCGCCTCCCGCTCTCCCTTGCTCGCCTTCCCCGTCTGATCAGCCGCAGAATAGACAAACACCACCATGCCCAAAGTATACCATATCCGTAACCCCGCATTCATTGAAAAGTGTGGATAATTCGTGGTAAGGTGATTCCACTGCGGAGGCGTGGCCGAGCGGCTTAAGGCAACGGTTTGCTAAACCGTCGGGATCTAAAAGTCCCACACAGGTTCGAATCCTGTCGCCTCCGTTCTAGAGCTTTTAAGATTTAATGAAACATCCATGCCAAAAAGTTGGGAAGACAGCGTAGAAGAGTACTGTAAAAAATATAATATTCCTCTGCTTTATCTGGCAGAAACCTTATACGAACCGAAGGTTGTCCCCATGATTAGAGGGAAAGCGTTTGAATTTTCTGTGATGATGGCTTTGCAGGAAATTCTACCGCTAGCCGAGTGGGTAGTAGATAAACCCGTGATGAATGCACAGATGGGACTTCATGATGTTGACGTCCGAGTGTTGCACAAACCCACAGGAAAAATTATAAGAATCGAATGCAAACTTGCTAAAAAAGGCGGCTATAGGTTATTTCCGGATGGGCATAGTGAGATCAGAGTCAAATGCATGAGAAGTCGAACGCTAGGACCTGCAAAAGTAAAGGAGTTGGCACCAAAAATGGGCATAAGTGAAGGGGTGCTTGCCATTCATAATGATCAGTATATTCCCAGTGACTTTGATATCGTCGTCTCGTCAATTGGGAACGCATTTTATACTACAGACAAAACAACGGGACTTTTTGAATGGAGCCCATCAAAAAAGGCAAATGATTTCCTAGACAAATTAGGGTTTACCGGAAAAGAGAATTTAAGGGATTTCGCTTTTAAGACAATGTTTGCCGTTAAAGCTAGCAATCTTGCAATTGGCGTAAGCGGTGTAATTTGCACTCGTGAGTTATGCAGGGACACAACAGCATGCAACTTCATCCCAAACTATCCTATCATCTCTTTTGAAAAGAACGCGCAGAAGCCAGCTAACAGGTGGGTTCCTCTCAGGGAAGTTTTACGCTTGTTCGATGAGTTCGTGAGAATTTAGTTGATAGCTAAAGAGTGGTTTTTGTTTTTCTGAGCTGTAATTCACGATGAATAATTCATGTCCTTTGTACCGGGCACCTTTTTTACTTGTACCATTTTTCTGATCATCGGTGCGATTTATCGTATAGTTCCACTGTTTTTCGTGCATTGCATGCGCCCACTCGTACAGCTCCCGTACTTCCGGGTTATCATCATACGTTAATAAGAATTTTAATCGCGTGCTGTGCTTTCTAAGAATTTTGCTTAATCGGAAGTGGTCATCTTTTTTGAAAGAATATGCATAGAACTTCTTTTGATCAGCATTAAAATAAGGAGGGTCAATAAATAGAAAGGAATCGTCCGGGGCTTCACTGACTATCTTTTCAAAATCTAAAGACGTGAACTTTACTTTTTGTAACTTTGCCGAGGTTCTTAGAATATTTCTCGGCCAATTCTCAGGCCTCATGCTATATTTTTCTCCATATCCCCAATAACAATTCTGCATATTCATAATTCCTGAATATGAGGTGCGATTTACATAAAACCAACGAACAGCACGCTCTAGCTTTGTCTTGGGGTTATAGATATTTTTGTAGTAGGCATGCCTTTCTTTGGTCGCGACTTCCCCCTCTAACCTAGCGATAAGTTTGCCAGGAGTATCGCGAATAACTTTCAAGCAATTGATAAGGTCCTCATCTATATCGTTCAGCCAGTTTCCCACCACCTTCTCCTTTGCAAAAAAGATCGAAGCGCCCCCCGCGAAAGGTTCTATATAATAGGTATGTTCCGGAATGTGCTCGATAATAAGCTTGCGGGCATAAAATTTACCCCCCGCGTATCGAAATGGTGAGTTTATCTCTTGAGCCATATACGTTGATGCCTTAGTTACAAGTATGCTATATTTCTTTTCTTAATACTCCCACTACTTTTCCCTGCACTTGGACGTTTCTTTCATAAAAGGGCTTCATAAAGTTATTTGCGGGAACAAGTTTTACTTTGTTTTTATCTCTATAGATCTTTTTGAGCGTTACCGCGTCTTTGTCGGGTAAATATGCGACTGCTTTTTCGCCATCATCAACAGTTTGCTGTTGTCGGACAATCACAATATCTCCGTCAGAAATCCCCTCCTCTATCATGCTAACACCCTCCACTTTCAGCGCATAATACTCGCCGCCCAGTGAAAGCATACTGCGCGGCACTTCAATGGGTTCGGGATTACTGATCGCCTCAATCGGCCCTCCGGCAGAGATAATACCAAGCAATGGTACTTCTGCGATATCTCCCTTGCTATCGCTAAACGTCTGGATCGAGCGTTTCTTGCCTTTTTCAGTCGCAAGAAGATTTTTGCCCCGCAGATAAGAGACGTGCTGGTGGACCGTGGGGACGGAAATATCAAAATATTCGGCAATCTCTCTCAATGAGGGCGCATAGCCCTTGTCTTTTTGAAATTTACCGACGAATTTGAGGATTTCGGCTTGTTTTTTCGATGGCCTGCCTATCTGCACGCTTGACTGCTTATCCATGTATCAATTATAATACCTAAACATAACCTAACAATATAGTTATCCACATGGCCATCAAAATACAGCAAATCAACGGCAAGGAAGATGTTAAGAAAGTACTTCAAGCAATAGCTGATAAAGAGAACGCGTCAGTCTTCACTTTTATTGCCTCCGAGAAACTTATCCGAACAGGACCCGGGAGTTATGGCGCAACATCAATAACAAACAATGATTTATATGCGCTTGAAGATACGATTGATAAAAATTGTACAGATATAAAATCTGCAATATTTCTTATCCATTCGCCGGGTGGGAATCTCTCTTCCTCCTATAATATTGCAAGATTTCTCCGAAATCGATTTGATACTCTCAGTTTTTATGTCCCATATGAGGCGGCAAGTGGCGCAACTATCATGTCTCTTGCTGGGAACAGTATTGTTTTAGGGGCACTTGGTTATCTAACTCCGATTGATCCACAAGTAAAGTATAAAGGCGAATGGGTATCAAGTTATGGAATAGTAGAAAAAGTCTCTGATTTGGAACGCCGATTTCAAAAAAGTTCGTATGATGAGATACCCACTCCCTGGAAACAAATGATTGATCGCCTAGATCTTATCCATTATAGGGAGCTGGAAACACTAGCATGGGAGGCGAAGCATTATGCGATGGAATTACTACGCTTAGCGGATTACACAACTGAATCAGCAGAGGCTATTGCAGAAAACTTTGCGAGAACTATTTTCCCCCATAGTCATTGCTTTGATTCAAGGGCATGTATTAGAATGGGACTAAAGATTGACGAAACAGAAAAATCACTTGGATATTTGAAAGAGTTGAAAGGAATAATTCACTTTGTGAATAGCAATCATGAAGATATTAATAAACACTACATTGAGGTTGCTATTCCTAATAGAACAACAGCTTCTGCTGTAGAAAGCGGACGACTGGGGCAAGCCAAAAATATCCGCACAAGACGATTATCCTCGCGTTAAAGTGATGACCCTCTTCAAAACAATCAGGGATGCGGATGTGGGGATTGATGCCTCTGCTCCCCTCTGTCTCTTAGGTTGAGCGGTGGGCGGGGTGGGTCATCGTTCCTCGAAAAGGGTTCGCGCAAAGGATATAATTTCACCGAATGAGCATCCGCGAATGAGGAGAGGAGTGAGCAAACTGCTTCGCTCGCGTGAGGGATTCGAAGATTCTGTAGTATTCCGGTATACTATACTTGGCTATAGCTCGTTCGCCATATGGCACTTTGAAAGGAGTAATGAAGGTATGCCGCTCGTCGTTGCTTTTGAGGGCTTGCCCGGAGGCGGCAAGACCACGGTCATTCGGCTTTTGATACAGGCGTTGTGCGCGGCATGTCTGCGGGCGGTGAGCGTGGACATTGACACAAGCGCGTATGCGTCAGCGCTTCGCGTTGCGACAGATGCGCTTTCCCTTGATAATTCCGTGCGAAGTATGCACTTTTGGGCAATGCGTATCCATCAATATAGGATAGTGCAAGAGATGCAGGAGCACATGGATGTTATCGTGATGGATCGCATGTGGGCAACGGCGCTTGCCTTTGACGGCTACGGCAACGGCGTGCCGGCTGCGATTCTTGATTGGATCGGACAAAATCTCACTCCGCCCGATGTCACTTTTCTCCTGCAGGCACCGCTAAAGGTATTGCGCGCGAGAAAGAAATCACGGACCATGCGCGATCGTGCGTTCGCAGAGCGCGTGGAGAAGGGATACGCCCAACTCGCCCGTATTCACTCGTGGCACTGCGTGGATGCGACTCGGACACCGGAAGATGTAAAGGAGCAGTGTCTTGCGATCATTTACGCGGCGCTCGCAAAAAAGCGGCTCCCCTGACAGAAGGACGGATGTACGTTCCGTCCTTTTTTGCGTTTCATTGATCCCCTACTCCGTTTCTTTCCAGTGTTTGATTTCGTAACCGCCGGACGGGCCGGACGTAAACTGCAGATTTTGCAGGCCCGACTCGTACGTCACGGTCGCGTTGTTGTCCAGGGTGATGCGGTAGGCCGTGAGTTCCGACACGGTTACATTATTGTGGACATTGATGAGCCCGTGCCCGGCATAGAAAATGGCACCGTCCGCGTTGTTGTGCAAGTCAATGGCGGCGTTGTGGTGCGCGGTGTCGCACGGCGGGGATGTGCTGGCGCCGTCGCAAGCAGACGCGCTCAAGAGCAGAATATAGCTTCCAGCGCTACCTGATCCGGAAAATATTCCGTTGTTTCTCGTATGCACCCACCCGTCATTGAGGATCACGCAAGAGTTGCTCGCGTACGACGGATCGCAGCGAACCATGGAGCCGTTGCCAATGGACATATTTCCCTGCACATATATCGTGCCTGTAACGGTAAGCGTTTTGTTGTTTGCCGTAAGATCAAGATCGCCCGTGATCTTCTTCGGCCCCAGCGAAACATCGGAGGACACGGCGTAATTTCCCGTTATGGTCCCGCCCGCCGCCGCGTCATCTTTCCATTCTTGTATGATTCCCTCCGAAATGGGCAACCCTTGGGGCGGATCGTTCGCGACGATGCAACTCGGATTGGGGCACGCCGACCCTCCGGCAGATACATCATCAAATGCCGGCGCCCGCGCCGTGCCATCTACCGTCGTATCCGCAAGCGAAGTGTTGATACCTCCAATCCACACGCGAAAAACCAAGTCCCCGCCGACATTGGTCCACGTGGGGCTTCCTGCCGACCAGTTCGCCGTGTATTTCCCCGTCTGCCCGGTGTACCCATCCGTGTTGTCTTTGCGCCAATTCCAATGATGGGTCGCTGAATTGGTGCTGTAGTCAAGCACGATCCAATACTTTGTTCCGTTGATAATGTTTGGCGACGTGGCAAACGTGACATCAATCCACGACGGCGTTCCTCCCACCGAACTGCGCAGAATCACTGCAGTGCCGTTGGATATTGCGGATGTATCGGGGCGGCCGCCGACATCAGTCGTGATGCGCACATTCAGATCGGCAGTCGGTGCGCCGTTTTTTCCCAAAAAAACCGACACTTTCGTAAGCGGGCCTGTGGCATTGGCGGTAAATGACTGGGCGATATCCCGATTACTGCTGGCCGTTGCAAATAGATGATCCGCATTGCCGCACCCTGCCGCGCATCCGGCAGGCCATTCAAGCGACGGCGTTGCGGACAGTCCAGTCGCCACGACGACATTGCCCGTCGCGCGTCCCCCACTGACACTGCCGTTTGAAAACACATTGCCGTTGACTTGGGCGCCGTTACCCATGGTCACGCCGCCGACATCCACATGCACGCCGTAGAAAAAACTCACGCTGTCGGTGGTCACGTCAATGCGTGTTTCCATACTTTGGCGATAGTCGTCGCGGTTGCCCTCGGCGCGTATGATGCGCTGGCCGCCGTTTTGTGTGAGCGTCGTCTCGGTGACGGCATTGCCAACAGCAAGCGTGTCGGACGCAGAGGTCTGTTTGCCCGATACCAGCCGGTAGGCCACGTCCTCAACGCCCGATTCCGCGGCAGTGCGCGCCTCAATCGCCTTTATAAAGCCACGGTTGATCCGCACCTCATTGAGCGAGAAAAAGGTGAACGAGCCGATGAGGGTAAGCGACGCGCCAAGCACCACGAGCAGGGTCATCAGCGCCGCGTATCCCCCGCGAGATGCAAGAGAAAGATACATGCCTTTATTATAGGTTCCCGCCATGCGCGATACAAGATTATTTAGCGCACCGCGTCCTGGATGCGCGCTTGCGTGTCTGCGGACTTTGCCTTGTTTTTGGCCGCGTCAAAGGCAAAGCCGTAGATGAAACCCTGTTCAAGATACGTGATGACGGCGCGGATATCCTGTACCCGACTGCGCGACCCCAAAAGCGTGATCGCCATTTTCCTGCCGCCGTATTCGGACACGCGCACGCTCCACACGCCCGCCATGGTCTGGAGTGAATCGTCGGTGAATCCGGCTTTGCCGCCGATGTAGCGCGTGTCTCCGCGCGGCCAGTTGATGTTGGACCAGACATGCTGTTTCTTTTTGTTGGCCGAACTTTGGGTGGCGGCGCTCTCACGGCTTAAGGCAAGCAGATCGGGGTGCCTCTCACTGATATAGCGCAAAAGTTTGAAAAGATTTTCAGCGCTGGTTACGTTTTTACCCGACAGTCCGCTCGCGTCTTCAAAAGAGGTCTTCGTAAGCCCAATCTCAAGGGCTTTCGCATTGAGGAGATCAAGAAAATCAGGCAATGCCTCGGCGTACACCGTTGCGGCGTCATTGGAAGAGGGCAGGATAAGCCCGCGCAGGAGGTCTGCCGAGCGGAACGTCTCGCCGCGTACCAAACCGCCCGAATCCCCATACGTGCGCACCGCCGCATCCGTTACCGTAAGCAGGCGCTTGGGATCAATTTCCTCCATGGCAACGACCGCAGTCATGAGTTTGGTGAGCGAGGCCGTGGGATAGATATCGTTTTTATTTTTTTCAAACAATATCTCGCCCGTCTCCAGATCTGCGGCGAGTGCCGCGGCGGCGGTGACTTCGGGCACCCGATGAGGCAAATTGTTTTTCCGTACATAGGCAAAGGTAATGTCTGCGGGCGAATCCTGCCGTGATACCAGGACCGGCATACCCTCTATGGCATGGGCATAGAGATCGCGCGCATGACTCGTAGCCACCTGAATGCCGCCGCTTTTCCCCAAGCTGTGGGCATGAATCAGATAGTTGCCGTAGAGATACATTGCCCATGGAAAATATTGGCGCCCAATCTGCGAAAAATGCCGCTCGGCTTTGCCTTGCACGGTGTAAAGCCCCTGCGGCACTTCAAAAAAACGCTCTATACCTGCAGAGGCAAGGATGGGGAATTCCTGCTGGGCCGCTCCCTTGTCAAAGCGCATGATCGCGCGCCGGTCCAGATCAACGAAGAAAAAATCCCTCTCCTCCCAGACCAGGGCCTCGCGCTTTTTTTTTATTTCTTCATCGCCAAGAAAAATCGGATTACCCGTGGGCGGATCAACATAAAAAGAATTTTCGTCAGCCGTGAAAGCCGGTTCGGAAAAAGAAATACCCTCCGGCACGGCAGGCGTGGACCACGCGACAATTTCGCGCGCGGCAAAATGCGCGGACGCGGCAATAACGCCCGCAACGGCGCAGAGTTCAAAGGCGTAGAGAAGTCCCTTTTTGTCTATTTCAATGCTGAACATGGTACACGCGTAGCACGATATATATTGTATGATACCACAGCGCAGACCATGGCAACAAAAACGTCTCGGTTTGAACCGAGACGTTTTTGTTGCTCTAGGGTGCGCGGGCGACCGGACTCGAACCGGCGACCTCTTCCGTGACAGGGAAGCGCTCTAACCAACTGAGCTACGCCCGCATAGTCCCATGCGAATTATTTTACTTCTGAACCGATCTTTTCTCCCAGGAGCAGTCGTTTCAGATTGCCTTCCTTGAATACATCAAACACGATCATCGGAATCTTGTTCTCCATTGCCAGCGTTACGGCCGTCAAATCCATCACTTTCAAACCGCGCCGGACCATTTCTTTGGAATCAATTTCTTTCAAAAGTTTCGCCTGCGTGTTCTGTTTAGGGTCTTCTTCGTATACGCCTTCCACATTGGTCGCCTTCAGGATGACCTCGGCGTCTATTTCCGACGCGCGCAATGCCGCGGCAGTGTCTGTGGAAAAATATGGATTGCCCGTGCCGCCGGAAAAGATGACCACCCTCCCCTTTTCCAGGTGCCGGATGGCGCGGCGGCGGATGAATGGCTCGGCCACATGGATGGCGGTAATCGTACTCATCACGCGAGTATACAGGCCCATCGTCTCCAGCATGCTTTGCAATGCCATGGCATTGATGATCGTGCCCAGCATTCCCATATAGTCGGCGGTCACACGGTCAATGCCGATGCGGGAAAGTTTTTCACCACGGATGAAGTTGCCGCCGCCCACGACGATCCCGACTTCGCACCCCATATCCGTGATCGCCTTTACTTCGCTGGCGATATAGTTGGTCGCGTCCACATCCAAACCGAACTGTCCCTTGCCGCCGAACGTCTCGCCCGACAATTTCAGCATGACGCGCTTCCATCGGATATTTTTTTTCTTCATGTATTCTTTGTTCACAACACCCATGCCGGCGGCAGGAATTGGACCTGCGACCTATCGCTTATGAAGCGATCGCTCTAACCACTGAGCTACGCCGGCGAAATTTTTTCGGCACTTTTCAGCGCATCAATAAGACCCAAGACGCGATATTTCAGATTCCCGCTCCTTCGCACGCCGAGAGCTAATACGCCGTAATAATGCTCATGGTTTTCATATATCTTCTTCGGCCTGCCCTTCAAGAGTACGGGCTTTCCGAACTGACGCACCGATACGCCCAAAAAATCAGACCAGAACCGTACAACTTTTCTGATGCGCGGCTCGTGGATGGCGTTGATGAAGATACGCGGCATAAACTCCTCTTTCTTGATCCCAAATATATGTTCCAGCCAATAAGCCATGAATGCGACCATTGCCGGTTCTGAATTAGTGAACGCAAACTTGCTTTTCCGGCTTCCTTCCGCCCAATAAAGCGCAACTCCCGTTAACAGCACTTCCCGAAAAGAAAGCGCTGATATTTCCCTCTGCCCCGCTTCCTTATAGGACGCGATAGCTGCTTCTTTTTTCTGACGATTCGCAAGAGCGCCTTTCATTCTTCCCACATGGCCCGCTTGCACGGCATTCTTAAAAAGAAGATCACTTTGGCGCTGAGTAAGCTGTAGATCGCTGCACCAAACGCTTGACGAAGCACGAGAGATCCCAAGATGTGAGGCAATGGAGCGGATACTCCATCCCTTTCTTCTCAACGCACGGGCTTCCAACCTCTTTTCGAACTTAGCCATAGTAGTATATATTTTACTATGGCTTCCGTCTATTTTCCAAAGGAATTATCCACAATCTCCCAAGTTGACAAATGAACAACCCTAAACCTTTCAGAAAAAGCATACATTATTTTCCGCAAACGGACAAGAGATTTGCAATCTCTTTTATGTGCCTTGTTTTTCTTAGGGAATGAGGTATACTTTGTCTGCGGGGTGGAGGAGAAGTACCTCGCGAGGCTCATAACCTTGAGACCCGGGTGCAAATCCCGGTCCCGCAATACTTCACAACAAAAAATCCCCGATGTAGTGTCGAGGGTTTTTTGTTATGCATGCGTGAAAATTTATGCGGCCTGTTCCTCCTCCATCATGCCCATTTCTCTGAAGGCGGTTTCATAGGCGCGGAGGGCGTATTCAAGGGTCTCTTTGGTGTGCAGAATCGAGGGGTCGTGGGCGATGATGTTGCGCAAGCGGTGCGCGGACAAGAGCCGGTCAAGGGACGGCACCATGGTCGGGTCAATCTTGTCGATGCGTTCTTTTACGGTCACGCCTTCATGCCCGAGATATTGCAGAACATCGTCGAGCAGGGTGTCGGCCCGCAAAATCGCCATGTTCCAATCGGACGTATTGTCGGATTGCAGGAGTTTGCGCACTTCCTGCCACTCATTGCCGATTTCCTTTTTCGCGCGCTCCGGCTTCATGGGTGCCACACCCACTTTTTTGGCGCCGAGTACCATTTTCGGCTGACGATTCTTCAGGGCGTTGAAGCGGCGGAGAATGACGGTGATGAATCCTACGAGCGCGGCGCTCGCCATAATGGTGAGCACCATGACGATCGCGCGAATGCGCTCCCATATACGATACACGACCTCAAGAAACGAGCGGTACCATTCAAATCCCAACTCAAGATAATAACCGATGGCGAGCAGTACGATGACAAACACGATTGAGGCGATCGTAATTTCCATGAGCCACGTCTGCGGGTCGCCCGCCATGGGGGACGACGATGGCCTTTCGTCTCGGTCTTGGGGAGGCATAAGCGGAAATTACAAATTCCAAAACATAAATAATAAACTACACAAGCGATTCTATGCGCTTGGCGATATCAAAAAGTTTCTTGTCCGCATGGCGCGGAGCGATGAGCTGAAGGCCGATCGGCAAGCCCGTCGCGCTCGTACCCGCAGGCATGGAGAGCGCGGGAAGTCCTGCCAGGTTGACCGCGACCGTATAGATATCGGCAAGGTACATTTCAAGCGGACTGTTGCTCCGGCTTCCCAGGGGAAACGCGGGCGCAGGCGTCGTGGGGCCGGCGATTATATCCACCCGCTCAAAGACCTTGATAAAATCATCCGCGATGAGCCGCCGCACTTTCTGCGCCTTGAGATAGTACGCGTCGTAGTATCCTGCCGAGAGCGCGTAGGCACCGAGCATAATGCGCCGCTTTACTTCTATCCCAAACCCTTCGTCCCGTGAGCGCGCATATACATCATACAGCGTATCGGCGTATGCTGCATGATGGCCATAGCGCTGGCCGTCCAGACGCGCGAGGTTGGCCGACACTTCGGAGGGGACAATAATATAGTACGCGGGTAATGCCAGATGCGCGTGCGGCAGGGTGATTTCCTCTACCTGCGCTCCTGCTTTTTCTGCTTTTTGTATTGTTCCGCGGACGGCTTTTTCAACTTCAGCATCCAACCCCGCTCCGAAATATTCTTTAGGAATGCCGATCCGCAGTCGCTTCATATCTTTGTCAAACATTGAATGTTTGACAGGAGAAGCGGTGGCGTCAAACGCATCCGGTCCCGCAATTGCGCTAAAAAGCATTTCTGCATCAGTGATGGTTTTCGCCAACGGGCCGATGACGTCCATGGATGATGCCATGGCAATCAGGCCGTGGCGGCTGATCGCGCCATACGTCGGCTTCATGCCGACCACGCCGCAAAATGCCGCGGGCTGGCGGATAGACCCGCCGGTATCAGAACCTAGGGACGCAATTGCCATGCCTGCGGCCACTGCGGCGGCAGACCCGCCCGAAGAACCGCCGGGCACGCGCGTGAGATCATGCGGATTTTTCGTAGGCCCGAATGCCGAGTATTCCGTGGAAGAGCCCATGGCGGAATCGTCCATGTTGGTCTTGCCCAGCACGATCGCTCCCTGCTCTTTTAGTTTTCGTATTGCGGTCGCGTCATAACTGGCCGTATAGTGCTCAAGTATCTTAGAGCCCGCAGTCGCTTGTTTGCCTTCAACAAGAATATTGTCTTTGACCGCGATCGGCATGCCAAAGAGCGGCGGCAGTGTTTCTATATCGAGGGGATGCGCGACGGCTATTTTCTTGTCCGCCTCAAGCGCCGCCTCGCGTGCATCCTCAAAAACATCCAGATACGCGTGGATGGCGCCGTCTTTTTCTGCGATCGCATCCAGGTATGCGCCGACCAGATCGGATATGGAAAATGCGCGTTCGCGTATTCCTTGGGCCGCGGCAGACAGTGTAAGTGCGGTGATATCCATATGGTTAGTCAAAAACTTTTTTTGCTTTTACCCATCCTTCGCGCCGCTCCGGCGCCGCAGAGAGCAGTTGCTCGCGCTTGCCTTCAAGCACAGTGTCAACGACCGCATCATCACGCATGACATTTTCAAGCGTGGTGCCGCCGGTCATCGGCACAATGCCCTCGGTGTCGGCTTCATTCAATGCCTCCACAAATCCCAAAATTGAAGAGAGTTCTCCCACGAACCGATCTTCTTCCTCCGGCGTCAGCGCGAGGCGCGCCAGATGCGCAATGTGGTGTACGTCTTTCTTGGAAATCACGTCTTTTTCTGCATCTTAAACATTTTTGCCACTTCTTCGTCTGTGGTTGCATCCTGCGCTTTTTTGTCATCGCGGAAACGCACCAAGCGCGGGAAACGCAGGGAGTATCCTTTCCCGTCGGCGCCTTTCTTCCCTGCCGTATGACGGGGAGAAAGCGTAATCTCGTCTGCCAATATCTCTACCACAAGCGAGGGCTTGAGCCAAATGTGGGGCGCGGTTTCTTTTTCCACTGCATACTCCTTTGGTTGCTCTTTTACTGACAGCATCCGCACCCTACGGTGCGCCTCGCGAAAATTATCGTCGGAAAGTCCGGTGCCCAGGCGCGAGAGAGAAAAGTACCGTCCGTCTTTGCCGCGGACGCCCAGCAAAAACCCGCCCACGCCAAAGGCCGCCCGCTTTCCCCTGCCCCGATAGGCGCCCATCACGATGCAGTCAATGGTGTCGGGCAGGCCTTTTATGCCGCCGCCGCGCAGATTGCCCAGAGCCGCGGTGGTCGCCTTGAGCTTGACCCAGTGAAAGCCGCGACTACCGGGCTGATACGGCGCGTCAAGATTCTTTGCGACCAGACCCTCAAGTCCCTTGCCAACGCTTTCTGCAAGCGCCTCTCCTACGCGCGCCGGGTCCTGTGTTACTTCAAAAGTCGTCAGCCGCACGGTGTCGTCCTCGCGGGGCAACGTGCGCTCAAGCATGGCACGGCGCTCGCGAAACGGCCGATCAAGCAAGGACTTCCCGTCCAGATAAAGGAGGTCAAAAACAAAAATGCTCAAGGGCAGTTTTTCGGCAAATGCGGCGACATCGTGTTTGCGTTTACGCTGAACCGTCTCCTGAAACGGAGCGAACGTGCCGGTCTTGGGATAATAGCCAATCGCCTCGCCGTCAAGGATGATGCTTTTTACTTTTAAGCGGCGCGCCGCCGCGACGATTTCGGGGAACATCGCCGTCGTATTTTCCAAATTCCGCGAAAAAAGCGAGACGCGCCGCTCGCTGACTTCATGCCATACATGCACTTGCATGCGCAGACCATCAAGCTTTTCCTCCAAGCCGACTTCCGGGCCCGCCTTTTTCATGGCGTCGGCAACATGGCTGACGCGCTCGGCAAGCGACGGCCTGATGGGCGTGCCGGGTTCTGCATGGAGACGAGAGAGCGACGCGAGTCCTCCTTTTTTCACCCGTTTTGCAATGGCGCCGATGTCGGCCATTACGTTGTACGCGCGCTCAATCGCCGGACGCGCGGATTTGTCGCCCTTGAGCATGAGGGAGAGCGCGTCCAAAATCGTTGCTTCGGAAAATCCAAGCCGCATTTTCCCCACCGGAATGCGCGCGACATACTTTGCCGACGTACGATCAAGCGCCTGCAGAATATCCGCCATTGCCCGTTTCTTGCGCTCCTGGCTTCCCGTGCCCGCGTCCTCGGCAACCGCGCGCAGACGGTCATACACGTCTTCAACATTTAAACTACTGCTGTTTTTGCCGGCTGATTCGGCGAGTTCGTAGGCAAGGTCTCCCAGATCCCCTTTGCGGCGAAATTGGTTCAGCACGCGGGCCGCGGACATCTCATACGCTGATGCGAGTATCTGTATCATCATCTTCTCGGCAATCTGGAAATCAACGCCCCGGTACGAAGGCGTCAACTCTCCGAGCAGAAGATATGATAGTTTGTCCGTCTCGTCATGCCCGGCTTTGGCATACACCTCGGCAAGGATTTTCGTCATATCGTTGCGCGAAGCCGTTGCTTCCAGTCGTTCCAGATAATGTGCTAGTTCGGAAAATCGCATATCCTATCAGTACCTAACCTGAAATCCGCGCTTTACGATGCGCGCCGCATTGGCGCCCTCGCGATTCTGTCCCGCGACCACCACGGCGGTTACGCCCCCTTCTTTTGACACGCGCACGCTGTACTGTCCGCCCGAACGCACCGGAACATCTACTGCAACAAAACAATCAACGCCCTGAATCACCGTACAAATCGCATTGTCCTGCCGATCGCGATAGAGCGTGCGTTCGATACCCTCGTCTGCGGCGTACAGTGCGCGGAACGAATCCGCGACTTCGCCGGAAATCCTGAATTCGCCGTACACCACGTTGAAAATCCCGATGCTGATCGAGAGAATGGCGGACAGCAGGACCACCACGAGGAGAAGCGTAATGCCTTGCTTTTGGTAAACCCAAACCCCCAAATCAGAATCCCGAAGAAATACCCAATGCAAAAATCTCTCAATGGGTGTTGCGGTTTGGAGATTTCTTCGGGATTCGGAGTTGGTCATTGGTGATTATCTTTTTATTGATCTCTAAACCTCTGCACCACCATGGTCTGTAAATCCATCTGCGAATCCAGCACGGGCTTTGAGCCCCGCGAGCGTATAGAGAGCGACACCATTACCCACGGCTGTCCGTCTGTAGCGCCTGGCGTAGCGCCTCCTATCCTGAACCGCAAACTTTCGACGCCCACTTCTTCGCTCATCAGGGGTTTGGCCGTACTGCAATTCGTGCTGTCCACCAGCCGCATGAGGGACGCACCAGACCGATAATACACGCGTGACGTGCCGCTCGACGCCACAAACCTGATCTCTTCTCCGGATGTTCCCGCGCACAAATGCGACAGCTCGTACTGGGAGCCCGTGCGCATCTCCTTGGTCATGAGCTCCACGCTAAAGCGAATATTGTCCTGTGCCGCCTGCACGCTTGAGGCCTTGATCTGGGCATTGGAAATACCGATGGTGATGCCGATCGAGGCAATGACGATCGTGGAAAATATCCCGATCGAGATGATCATTTCCAATAAGGTGAATCCGCGGTTACCTCCAATCATACAGGCGCTCCCTTAATACAACCCTTCGCTCGACCCCCCGTTCGTTCCAAGTAACGGTTGAGATAACATCCATCTGGGCCGATGCGGGAATGTCGCTATCGTGCGCATCGGGCGGCGACGTAATATCAATACACCGCGAAAAAGCCGTCTGAATGCCGCTTCTATATCCGTACATGCCATAATTGTCCAGAAGGGGATCGTTTTCATAGAGCAAGGGTCCGGAGCATGATACCGAAAGGCGCGGTGTGGAAATGATCGCAGTGCCGCACGAGATCGTGGTAAAGGACTCCATATCCACGCCGGCGCGCACCCGTGTCAGTATCCCGCCTTCCGGATCCCGATTCCATTGCCACGTGGCTGGCCCGTTTTGCGTGTCGCACGCGACGTTGTTTTCCCGCACCAGGCGCACGATCTCCAACCCCTCCTGCGCCAGATTGGAAGCGATGACTTTATTTTTTGAAAAAGAAAAAGTGAAGAGCCCGCGCGTGATGAGGGACACCGGCCCAACCACGGCGGCCAGAATGACGGCGAGCGCCACGACGGTCTCGAGAAGCGTAAAGCCCGATTGAAATCTTATCATACCTGTGGCCATGACAATGACAAATGACGATACGACAGGTCCATCGCCATGGTCATAGTCATTGTTACCTGATGCTTACTTGTCCGCTTGTCCGCACTAGGATTCTCTTGGTCAGCTGGCCCGATGCCGTGACGAGTTCTATCTCCGCCAGGTCGCCGAGCGGCGCGCCGTCAGCTCCGGCAATCGTCACCGCGGCTTCAGGCGCCGCAAAGATAACATGCAGGACGGGTATCGCCTGGCGCTGATTGAACGCGTCATAATACGCGACTGACTTAATTTTCACATTGCCTTCGAATACGGCATCGGTGACGACCCGCACATCCCGCTCGTCTTCCGGCAATTCGTTGCCATAGCGATTATCCCGATTGAAGTCCCCGAAAGATACATAGGTCTGCGCGTCCTGCGCGAATCGCATGCCTATGGCCGGCGGAATGCGCGGCCCTGCGAGAGGGGTGTCGATTTGCGTCACGGCAAGCGACATGTTCTGGGCGCGCCTGACCGCAAGCGCTAGCTCGCGCGCGGAGCGGTTGATCGCCGCTCCTTCATGAAGGCCGGTAAAACTAACGAGCACGATGCCACTGATAATTGTCACGATGGACATCATGACGACCACCTCCACCATCGTGAACCCCGTCTCTCGCCCTTGTCCCACGCGTGTGTCCCCCGCGAGACGATTGCCGAAATTGACAGATAAACGCATGCCATTATTATACCTCTTCACAAGAGCAAAGAAAGCCCCGTGTACGCAAAGAATGCGTCGGCATACCTCCATGCAAGGAGAGCGCCCGCGAGAATAAAAGGGCCGAACGGGATGCGGCTCTGCAAACTCTTTTTCCCGAGCGCCAAGAGTGTAAGCCCAACAATACTGCCAAGCCAAAACGAAAAGAGGAACGCCGCGATGGATGACGGGAATCCGATGACGAGTGAGGTCGCGAATACGAGCATCCAGTCCCCATTCCCCATCCATCGGCCACCCGAGACGTATGAGAGTAAAAAGAAAAACAAGGAGCATCCGATTACTGCGGCAAGATCCCCCAGGAGAGTGTTACGACCAAGCGTTACGACGATACCCGCAAGCCCAAGGACAATCACCGCGCCAACGGGAATGATCTGAAACCGGAAGTCAGCGACAAAGATAACAATCGCGGCGCATGCCGCGAGCAGTAGCACACCGAGATTCAACAGCGCCTGTGCCGATATTGCGGTTCCTCCCCCCATGAGCACGGGGACAAAAAACCACGCGATACCAGCAAACGCGAGCGCCGTACCCAATTCCACCAGCGGATACTGCACAGAGAATCGCTCCCTGCACCCGCGGCACCTGCCATGCTGAAATATGAAGCTTGCCACCGGCACAAGCTCGCTGATGCCGAGTATTCGGCCGCAGGCCATACACCGCGACCTGCCGCCCAATCCCTCACCCCGCTCGCCGCGCAGAATGACGACATTGAGAAAACTGCCGATCACAAGACCAATCACAAATAAAAAACCGACAATGAGAAAGGTCATAAAGAATCGCTAAAAAGAATGACGATGACCGACAAGTGTCATCGTCATTCATCGCATGATGTCGAGTGCGACTAGGGAATGATGTCGTAGACCGCTCCGGTCGCACCATCAAAAGGCGCACCTGAACCGCCATATGTCACACCCGTTGTGCAGACGGGACTGTTGTCCGTGGAATCGCAATCTTTATCCGAGTTCAACGCGGGGTTGGTGGACTCTTCCAAAGTAGCGCCCAAGTGATAGGTGGTGCGCGGCGATGCTGAATTGGAAGCATATCGGTAGCATCCGCCCTGTGGGTCACGAGGTATTTGCGGAATATAGCCGCCCGTGGCCAGCACTTCAAGCCCGTTTGCGAGGGTCACCGTGCACGTGGTCGCCGGATCCGTTGCCGCAGGGTACTGCGGAGGCGACTGCGCATCAAAGTAGAGCTCAAGCGCTAATTGTATCTGCTTGAGATCCGTGATGCGGCGCGCGTCGCGCGATTTGCGCCGGGCGCTATTGAGGGATGCAAGCACAATACTTGCCAGCACGCCGATGATCGCGATGACTACCAAAAGCTCGATCAGGGTAAAACCCAGGATACCGCTTTTTCTCTTCATAAAAAGAATAAAGTAAATAATGACGGCTAAGTGATGACCACCTCTATTTTACCCGATACAGCGAACGGCACCACACCCAGTTATCCACAGTACCGCTCCCGAAATTGCCTGATGTTGCTGAGCACAGCACCTGTGGGAATTTGAAACACTGTTTCAAATTCCTCTGCCGTGATTGCAATATCAGCGGCGAGACAAAGGTATGGTTCGGCAACTGCGGCAGGCAATATCGGCACCGGAACGTCAGATGGCGCCCACCAGATTATAGAGAGGTACCAGCACCGAGGCGACCAGAGCGCCTATGCCGACACCGAGGAAAATGATGAGGGCCGGCTCGATGAGTGCCACGATGTTCTCCAGCACGCTGTCCACTTCCCGGCGGTAGAACTTGGAAACCGATCCCAAAATAGAGTCCAGACGCCCGGACGTCTCCCCTATCCTGATCATCTGGGTCACCAACGGCGGTATTTCAGGCGTTTGCTCGAAAGCCGCCGAAATCGTACTGCCCCCTTTTACCGACTCTATCGCGCGCTCGATGGCGTGCTGATAGACCACATTTCCCACGACATCGCCCGTGATCGTGAGCGCGCGGACAATGGGAATCCCGCCCATGATGAGTGTCTGGAGGTTGTCTGTGAGGCGCGCCATGAATAGCTTGCGGTAGAGCTGGCCGATGATCGGCACGGATACCTGCAGGCGGTGGAAAAATAGTTTTCCTGGGGGTGTTGCCGACCAGCGCCACAGCATGACGCCGACGCCGATGAGAAACAGGAGGAACAGCAAGCCCCATCGGCGCAAAAACAGGGACAAAAAGATGATGGCCTGTGTGTAAATAGGCACTTTCTGGCCCGTTTCCTCGAAAATGCTGATGAGACGCGGAAACACCACGACGAGCATGACGATCAAGACGCCGGTAAACGCGAGTAGGACGAACGCCGGGTAGATCATTGCGTTCCGGGCTTTGGACGCCAAGTAGTATGAACGTTCCATATAATCGGCAAGATAGGTAAAAATTTCCTGCAGCTTCCCTGATTCTTCTCCGGATAGGACGAGATTCACATAAAAAGAGGAAAACGCCTCCGGCCGCTTGCCCATGGACTGGGAAAGCGACATGCCGCCCGCGACGTCATCCAGAATGCCGGCGATCACCTGCCGCAAGGCGGGCTTTTCCGCCTCGCTCATGAGCGTTTTGAGCGCTTCCACCACCGGAATCCGCGCCTCGAACAGCGTGGCGAGCTGACGCGAGAATATGACAATGTCCTTGTACTTAACGCGCGCGCCAAAGATATTGCGCGCCAAGAGCGATGGTGGCGCGGTCTCGCGCACCGCAATCACGGTCAGCTTGTTTTGCTGGAGCGCATCGAGCGCTGCTTCTTCGGAAGAAGCGGTTACCAGGCCGTTGCGCACCTCGCCTTCCGGCGTACGCGCTTTGTATTGAAAGGTTGGCACTTCATTAGGGTTTAGGGTTTAGGGTTTAGGGTTTAGAAAACTATACCCTAATACCCTGGCTCCTATACCTTTCTATCTCAGTAGCGTCTGTAATTCTCCGGGATTGAGAGAATACAGCAGAGCATTCTCCAAGCTTACCTCGCCTTTCCGAACGAGAGCGACCAGCGAGCGATTCAAGCTGATCATGCCCTCTTCCGAACTGGTCTCGATCACCATATCCAGTTCGTGCGCCTTGTTTTCGCGGATGAGGTTGCGGATGGCAGGATTGGCGATCATGACCTCGATGGCCGGCACCAGCCCGCCCGTTACACGCGGCACCAAGCGCTGGGACACAATGCCGATGAGCGTGGAGGCAAGTTGCGCGCGTATCTGGCTCTGCTGGCCCGAAGGGAACGTATCTATAATGCGATCAATGGTCTGCGCCGCATTGTTGGTGTGCAGGGTGGAAAGGATGAGATGTCCGGTTTCCGCCGCCGTAACCGCAGTGGCAATCGTCTCGCTGTCGCGCATCTCCCCTACCATGGCGACATCCACGTCTTCGCGGAACATGGAACGCAGTGCCTTGGCAAAGTCGCTGGTGTCAATGCCAATTTCACGCTGGTCAATGATGGAGCGGTCGGACGCGAACAGGTATTCAATAGGGTCTTCGATCGTAATGATGTGGTCGGCCCGCGTGCGGTTGATATAGTCAATCATCGCGGCGAGCGTGGTTGACTTGCCGTGGCCTGTGGGGCCTACGACGAGGAAAAACCCCTGCTGACGGCGCGAAAACTCCTCCAAAATCGGCGGCAGATTGAGATCAGCGAATTGCTTTATTTTGGCAGGAATCAGGCGCAAAGCCGCGCCCATAAAACCCCTCTGGTGGAACAGATTGACACGGAAGCGCGCTCGATCCTGGAAATTATATGAGAGGTCGAGTTCCTTGTCGCGCAGAAACCGCTCCTGCTGGGGGGAATCGAGCAATGCCATGATGAAATCGCGCGCCATATCGGGCGTCAGGATCTCCTCCTTAAGCAAAGGCACCAGTCCGCCGTCCACGCGTATGGCCGGATGCCGCCCCACCGTGATGTGCAGATCCGACGCGTTCTCCTTGACGACGGTAGACAGGAGATTTTCTACGACATGTTTTGCATTTGCCGCGCCCATAGTTAGGTGATGCCCAGAACCGAACGCACTTTGGCGACCACTTCGGACGGAGTAAAATGCGCTTTCACAATATAATCATCGGCGCCCAGCTTCATGCCGCGCTCAACATCCTCTTTCTGTCCTAGATTGGTGAGCATGATGATTTTACGCGCGTTGCCCTCCTTACGCAGGAGTTCGAGCGTCTGAAACCCGTCAATGCCCGGCATGACGACATCAAGGAGAATGACGTCTGGCGCGAATGATTTCGCTTTTTTCACACCGTCTTCCCCGTTGCTGGCGACCTCAATAGTAAAATGCTCGTCCTTGAACTTCAGAACATACATTTCTACAATAAACGGATCGTCGTCAATAAGGAGAATTTTATAGGGCATATCTTATACAAAATTCAAATCGTTGATATACGAGGATCGTTTTGGATTTGGAATTTTTGTCATTTGGATTTGTTTCGGATTTCGTGCTTCGTGTTTGGGATTTTACTAGGGGGTTGCGGTCTGGAGACCTTTTGCCTTCCCCAGTATGCTATCCGTTTCCAAGGTATAGGTCAGGGTGTATCCTCTGCCATCGGGCGAGTCATACGCGTAGACATAATCGCCGGTGCGCAGGGGATCTTCCGGCATTGCGGGTATCGCGCTGGCATCCAGCAGAGCCGCAGAAAGGTCGTCGCCGCCCGTGATCACACCCGACCCCACGGGAAACACGCGATGATCGGTGGCGTAAAGGGCTAGCGCTTTCTGTAATTCGCCGATTTCGCGCTCGCGCTCCGCATCCCGCGCACGCGCACGGTACCCGGCCATTTGCACGAACGCGACGGAGGCAATCATCGCGATGATTGCCGTCACGACGAGCAATTCAATGACGGTAAAACCGTGTCTCCCGATAAGAGCCGGCGGCACAGCGTTACGGCTTCCGATATTGCGCCATCGGCAGTGTCGAGCTTCGGCAACTGCGGGACGCAACTCCGGCATCGGTATTCCTTTCCTCCCCAATCTTGCAATCCTGTTCGTCATCTTACACCACCTCCAATAATTCCTCAAATCCGATTGTCCCCTTAAGTACTTTAATCAGCCCGTCCTGCTTCATGGACAGCATACCCTGGCGCAGAACCTCCCTCTGTATGTCGGCCTCGGATGGTTTGGAGAGGATAATTTTTTCAAGCTCCGGCGTCATGGTGAGCACTTCAAAAATACCCGTACGCCCGCGTGTTCCTTTGGGGCAGATGCCGCTAACTTCTGCCTGATAGACCTCTCCTTTCAGCATGGCTTCGGCTTCTTTCTTGGCCGCAGGTGGCATGGTCTCGATTTCGGTCATGAGCGTTTCTTTCAGGGCGCCTTCTATGGTCACGGCCTTGCGGGAATCCTGACACAGCTTGCGCACGAGACGCTGGCCAACCGCCATAATGAGCGTGGGCGCCAGCAGAAACGGATCAATACCCATATCAATGAGGCGCGGAATCACGCCGACCGCATTGTTGGTGTGGAGCGTCGAGAGAACCAGGTGGCCGGTGAGTGCGGCGTGAATGGCGAGCGCTGCCGTCTCTTTGTCGCGTATCTCCCCCACCATAATAATGTCCGGGTCCTGGCGCATGATATGGCGCAAGCCCGTGGCAAATTCATATCCGATTTCCGGCCGCACCTGGGACTGATTGACGCCTGGGATGTAATATTCCACAGGGTCCTCAAGAGACACGATGTTGTAGCGCTCTTCGTTGAGTTTTTGCAAAAGGGCATACAACGTGGTTGATTTTCCCGACCCCGTGGGGCCGGTGATGAGGATCATGCCGAACGGCCGCTTGATTGCCGCCTCAACTTTTTCCAGATTCGAGCCCTCTATGCCCAGATCTGCCATGGTCGCAACGCCCGCTTCGGGGTCGAGGATGCGGATGGCAACCTTTTCACCGAACGCCGTGGGAAACGTGGACACGCGGAAATCGATGAAGCGGCCGTTGATCTCTGCATGGAACCTGCCGTCCTGGGGCACGCGCGTCTCGTCAATTTTGAGATTGGTCATAACTTTGATACGCGACACCACCGCCGGATGCACGTCAATGGGCAGGAGGAGAGACGTATAGAGCACGCCGTCCACGCGAAACCGCACCCGCAGGTTGGCTCGCGTGGGCTCAATGTGAATATCCGAAGCCCTGCCCTCCACGGCGTGGCGCAACATCACGGCCATCATTTTGGTAACTGGCGCATCCTCGACGATCTTGGTGGAGTCGCGCCTGATCTTTACATTCGCGCCCAGCCCTTCATATTCTTTTTCAAATTCGCCGAGCGCCTTGGTCACTTCTCCGGACAAACTGCGGTACTCTTGGAGCACGGCCTGGAAATCGTCCGGCGTGATGATGAATATGCGTAGCGGCAGGCCCGCGCGTCCAGCAATGAACTTCAGCGCCTCTTGCGATGCCGCGTCTTCGGGATGCAACATCCCGATGTCCAAAAATCCCTCGTGCCTCCCGAGCGGAATGATCGCGTAATGCCGCGCTGATTCTTCAGGGATGTCACGGAGCACGTCAAAGGGCACGGCCACCCCCTGCAAATACTTCACCGGATATCCCGTGACCATACTTTTGGCTTCTGCGACATCGGTCTCTTTGATGCCGCGGCTGTAGAGTCCGTCGTCAAACGGCGCGTCTTTTTCGCGCGCCTCTTTGCGTACGGCCGCACCCCCCTCAAGCGTGAGGAGATTTTTGGATACCAAAATGTCTATGATGGTCTTGGCCATGCCGGCTAAATATAAAGGTATTATATGCTTGGCAACACTCTCATTTTTTCATTAAGTTAAACTCGTCATTACTCCATACTGATCTAGCAATGATATAGACTATTCCAAATACTTGTCCAAAAACAGCAACGGCAAAGATATCTAATCCTTGATCGCTCATTACTTCAAAATAAGGGTCTACCCTTGCACGAAAAATAATCTGCATCACCACTACCCCATATAGAAAAAGCAGAGAAACACTACTTGCTATCCAAGAAAAATGAAATAGGAATGCTCTCTGAAAATTTCGTTGCTTGAAAAAGACATCCGAATTCCATTTTGGAGCAGGGATATTTGGTTCTGTCGTTTCGAGAACATCTGCTTTGGTACGCCAATCCGCGACGGATTCGGCATAATCTACTTGCTGTGGGTCAGTCGGCATATCAAAATGTTCCAATGTGTAGCCACTTCATTCTTGCCTCAACCGCGGGCACAGAAACGCCAAAGGCCTCTGCAACCTGATCTAGACCTTTCGCATTATTAAGTGCGTTGAAGAATTTATCTTTTGGCATCAAGAGACAACCGGCGAAATAATTAGCCTCCGTTTCTTGATTATCCGGATCACTTTCGGAATAGTCCTCTAAATCTATTCTGAAATTGTTAGTATCCTTGTGCAGAAGGAAATGTCCCAACTCATGAGCCAATGTGAAAGTCTTTGTAGTATCAGCTTGATTTGAATTTAGATATATCTTTGCCCGATAAGGCTTCCCCATTTTTTCTTTTTCCTCATCCGAGAGCCATTTTATGTATCCTTTTACTTTTTTTGTTTGTAAATCCGGTAATTCAGCAGAAACAACTTCTACTCCAAGAGCCTTTGCGATATCCAACAGACTGTCTTTCGGATAAGAAAGGCCTGTATTCAAAACCATCTGTTCAACCGCTTTATCTATAATAGATACTCTTGTGGGGTTGAGGTATGCCATATATTTATGTCTTATATATCTGTAACGTTAGCAATGAGATGTAAGGAATGAGGTCATAAAAGAGTCGGATGTCTTCAATGGTATGATTACCTTTTGTTATTCTACTGATAATTCGAACTTCTCCGGGTGTTCTAAAACCCGCTTGATAGCGGAAAGGAAAGCATCAAAATCGCCGAGATGTTCATGTAAAACCTTATAAACTTCTGCGGCGGGGACATCCGCATAAAAATGCGTGAGGCGGTTGCGATACCCGGCCATGCGCATAAGGGCGCCATCCGCGAAATCTTTTTCCACAATCCCAAATTCACCCAATTTCTTGGCAATTTCTTTATATGCCGTGGTGCGGCCGCCTTCCATACGGGAGAGAATATGCGCGCCTATGTTAAAGACCCCCTCCAGCGCCTCGCGCAAACGCAATTTTGCAACATCAAAATAATCTTTTTGCATATCGGAAAATTCTTCTTGCGGCAATGATGCAATCTCGCGAAGCTTTACCAGATCTTTCATAATCCCGTCAATGCGAGGAAGAATGGACTGATTTTTTAACGGAATCCGTTTCATATCCGTTGAAGAATCGCCGCATTCTGCTCTAAAAGAAGCGGCTTGAAATCCCGATAGAGCGCCGAGACGCGCTCTTCAAAATCAAGGCGGAAATCCGAAGAAATTTCAAAAAGCGCTCTGCCGTGCGAAATGGCGTCAAATTGCAGTTCAAGCGGCGCGCGCTCAAGAAATACTATGTCAATCGTCCGAAAATTACTCATGTCGAATGCATCGCAAAAAATGTCATAGAGGGCGCCATATACTTCTGTTGTGTTGCCGCGCGCAGTCGTGGAATCCGTGAACAGCACGCCGACATCAATATCGCTTGCAGGCCCTGCGACGCCCTCGGCGCGCGAGCCAAACAGATACACAACGCCTACGCCCAGCGCGCGCAATTTTTCTTCAGATAAAATCCCTTCTTTCATGCTCGCATACTATCACATACATAAACATCGAGCCATCGGCTTATTTCGTATCGGACTTAACCAGCGAGAAAAGTTTTAATACGTTGAGGCGGTTCTTGTCTTTTTGATATATCTCCACTTCCGAAAGAATTTTTTGAACTGTCGGCAGATGTAAAGGCAATCCTTTCACAATGCGCTCCATCACCTCTTGCACTGTTGGCTGTTGCATTGCCTTTATTTAAACGGCGCGAATGGATTCTCGCGGCCGGGCGTGACGTCCGGCTGGGGTATTTCCTGCGGCTCTTCCAAGTCACGGAAAAAACGATCTTGAAACAAGGATGTGTCCAGATCAAGCGTCTTGAGGAGACGCACTTCGGTGAGTATCTTGGAAAAACTGGCGCGTTCCGTATCCGCCCCGGGAACGGGCGTTTCAAGATATCCGTACCAAGTATAGCCGATGACCCCGAGAAGAACGACCAGCGCCAGCGAGAAAAAAGTATTGCGATTCATAGAAGTGGACTATTGATAATACGTTTTCGCCTTTAGAGTAAAATCGGATATCTCGCCCTTGCCGCTCGCGCTGAATGAGATATTTTCGACATCAATGAGACGCAGATTCCGCTCCATGTCCGCAAGGAATTTCTTGAACGAGGCATAGGAGCCGGCGACTTGCAGATTGAACGGCAGGGATTGCACTTCTTTGACGGGACGCGGCGAAGACACGGCCCCTGCCGGACGCGGCGTTCCCTGCCCGGCTCCGGTTCGCTGGGGCTGGGCATCGCTCTTGTCCCCTTCGGGGCTGACGAGATCTATGCGCCGCAGGGCAACGCTGTTCTGAATCGTGAGGGCTTCCATGGAAACGAGAAAATCGGACGCATGCGGACCCTGCGGTAACATACGGTCCACGCGGCCAAGGTTTTCTTTGCTGATGGAATTAATGAGCGAGAGCAGTTTGTCCCGATTGGCGATCAGCTCGTCGAATTCGCTGCTGATTTGCTCCAATTCAGCGACGTCGGTCCGCAATGTCTGAAAACGATCCCATTCCGGACGCAGATAAAATACGCTCAAGAGGAGCGTGGCGGCAAAAAGTATGACAGCGATAAAGATACGGGGCATAGGTTATTGGCGCAGATGCAAAAGCGTTGGCTTAAACGTAAGAGTCAGTTTGAACCCCACGAGCCCATCACTCGTTGCGGACAATCCGCCGAATTCGGTTCGTTCAATCTGCGGCTCCTGCTCAAACAGGGCGATCTGGCGCGACAGCGCGCGGTAACTCGCCGCTTCTCCCGACATGTCAAGTTTCAAACTATCCGCAGAAAAAGTGAAGTTCAGGAAACGCACCTGGGGGTGGGTATTCTTTTCGATGACGCCAAAAACATTGGATGTAAACATGTGCTCCCCGATCAAGGTGCGCACGCCCTTCAGGCGCCGGTCCAACAACACCACCTGCTGGAGCAATTCGGGCCGTACGCTTTCCTCCTTGATCCTATTCTGGGCGATAAATTCATCGCGCTGGGATTCCTGTGCGCGGTTAAGCACGAAAAGCCCGCCAATGCCGGCGGCCGCCAGTACCAGCGCGCTTGCGGCTACTATAAAGAAAAGCGACACGCCGCGGCCCTGCAAGGCGCTAGAAAGCGCTGATGGTTGTCGTGAGGTGAGAAAGTCAGTCGCCATGGAGTATAAAAAATGAATCCGCTATCGAGGCGTAAATTCCCGTAACGCCGCGCCCACGGCCGTGGAAAAATTGGGACCTAGGTCATTGAGCAGGGGCTGAAGAAATGGGGGCGTAACGAGCCGTGCGAATGGATTACCCCGTGCCACCTCCACACCGAGCTTGGACGCGCCATATTCAATGATGCCTTTCAGATGCGCGCCGCCGCCGGTGATATTCACGCGCTGGATTTTTCGGGGTACTCGTCGGTTGTAGATCGCCATGGTCCGCGCGATTTCGGCAAACAGGGTCTCAATAAGCGGTACGAGCACGGAGGAAATCTCGCGCTCTTCAATACGCTCCGATAAGCCGATGTCGCGCTTTGCCTGTTCAGCCCTGTCTTTACCAATGGCCAGCCCGCGCTCTAAAGCCAGCGTCAATTCCTGCGATCCCCTGCCGATGGTATGCACAAGACGGATAAACCCTTTATCCACAAAGGTCAGCGTGGTGGCAACGTGTCCGATATTCACCAGCACTTGCGGCGTAGCATCGTGCCCCACGAGCGAGCGCACCAAACTGAACGGTTCGACTTCCAACGCGCGTAAGGTAATACCTGCCCCTTGCGCCACGCGCCTGAACTTCTCGACGATCTCGCGGGGAACAGCCACAAGCAGGACATCTATGGTATCACTCGGCTCCGAACTTTCCAGAATCATCCATTCCAGCACGACTTCGGCAATGGGAATGGGCACATACTTGCGCGCTTCGTACGGCACGGCCTGCGCAATTTCCTGTGACAGCGATCGGGGGAAGGAAATGGTGGTGATAAACGCGGCGGTCGCGGGAATCGTGCAGATGGCGGCAGTGGCGGTCACGTTTGACTCGCGAATCAGATCTTTGATCAGTTCCGAGATATCCGTGTCCAAATACGGGATGCCGCCTCCGCTCCGGCTCGTCTCCGGATGCTTCAGATATCCCTCATTTTTTATTTCGCCGTACGTTTCCAGAATCGCGCGCTCTCCCTCGTACCGCAATTGTACCACCTTGCTCGAATAGGTACCAATATGGAGACCCATCATCTGCGAGGGCTTCTGTGAAAGAAAGGAGAGAGAGAATCCCGGCCGCGCAAGCTTTTTGAGAAAAGAGAAATCTACTGCCACACATTTAGTATACCCCGATTGCGCCGCAAGATGGAGAGCATGAAAAACAAAGTTATCCACAACCGCGCGTCCGCCGCAAAGCAGGTATGATGCGGATATGCAAGGTTTTGCGTCCACAAAACAATTATTCCTTGATCTCCTGTTCCCCGCGTTCTGTGCAGGATGCGGGAGCGAGGGCGCTGTTTTTTGTGATGCCTGCCGCGCACTCCTGCTCTTCATCCCCCCTTCCTGTTTTGTGTGCAAAAAACTTGTACCCCCTGCAGACGGCGTGCCTGCCGGCAGGACATGCGCACCATGCCGCAAGAAATCCCGCATCTATGCCTTTTTCTCGCCTTTCTCGTATGACGCTGCGGGTGTCAGAACGCTGGTGCATGATCTGAAATATCGGCGCATGCAGGGCAACGCCGCGATACTCGCCGGCATGCTGTACCGCGCGATCGCGTATCACGGCGTGGTCCTCTCCCGCCATGCTCTCATCGTGCCCATTCCCCTGTATAAAGCCCGCGAGCGCGTGCGCGGCTTTAATCAGGCGCGCCTCATTGCGCATGCATTGGGTACGCGTATGGGCATACCCGTGCGCGCCGACATACTCTTGAAAACAAAAAAGACCGCGCCGCAAATGGCATTGCGGCGCGAAGAGCGCCTCACCAATCTTGTGGGCGCGTTTGCCGTGTCCGATACCGAATCCGTACGCAATCGGACAATTATCCTAATGGACGACATAAAGACCACGGGAACAACGCTGGAAGAAGCGGCCAAAGTTCTCAAAGCCGCCGGAGCAAAAAGAATATGGGCGATCACCGTCGCCCATTAAAAAATGGTACACACGTCCGTTGCCAGGCACTTTTGGCGCAGTATTGCTGATAGGGTCCTCGCGGCGCAGGACGGCACGGGTCAGTACGGCTTTACCACCACGAGCCCCGCGTTTTTTTGAAGCGCTGCAAAATGTTTGGTATTTCTTGTCGCAAGCCGAAGACCATAGCCCCTGGCGCTTGCGGCGATGATCATATCAGCAAAAGGCATCGCGAAGTCACGACGCAACTCTCCCGCGGCTCGCGCCAATGATGCATCCACATCAATCACCTGAAAATTTCCGAGAAACCGCCCAACGGCAAGATACTTCTCTTCCCGTTTTGTCTCTTTGCCCGCATATAATTCTGCGATGCTCACCGCGCTGATATGCAGCATCGCATCTCTGCTCGTTTCCAAAAGAAAAATGCGGGCATCGGCAACGCCCCGCAGATAATCAATCAAAATATCGGAATCAATGCAGTATCCCCGAGTCATTTCCGCCATGCTTTTCTCAATTTTGCGACATACGAAATCGAGGACTCTTTCCCAAAGTCATCTCTCAATATCCCAAATGCCGCATCCGCGAATCCTTTTTTTTTATCCGCCTTCTCATCCCTCCTGCCAGCACGCAAAAGACGCTTGTATTCTGTAATCGGAATTGTAATAGTGTCCATATCTCAATAGTATCAGTTTCTCTTTTGTCTGGCAAGAAAAAAATCCTATAGGGATGTCCATAATGATTCCAGGAGTTGGCGCTGGGCGCCGCTTATGGCCGCATCCTCCGTTACCACCGCGATGAGCGTCTTGGGCGAAATCATCGCAACCGTATGATCGTACACCAAAATATCTACGCCAAAATGCGTACCATGCGGTAAAAACTTTGTCTCGCCCAGCGCCAGACGGTTTTTCTCTGCGAGATACTCCCGCGCCTCCGGCGAATCCTCCATGAATTCACGGATTGCGCCGCCGGTTGCTTTCATGCTGTGCGTCAACCCATCAAGCTCATCCCGGGACATCATGGAACGCAATGTCCGTATGTCAACCAATGCAAGAATCTCGTGCGCATTGAAAATCTCCTTTTCGTACAACGCCATAATACTCTTTTTGCCCTCATAAAAACGCACGCGCGGCTTTCCAGGAGCGGCATTGTGCAATGACTTCAATTCGGGCAGAGCGACATTAAACGCTGAAACTTTTTCATCAAACCCGCGGACAATTTTTTCCGGATCAACTGCCTGATACAGCGTTGTTGTGCCTTTCGGGATAACTTCAATGAAACCCTTCTCCCGCAAAGCGTTCAATATCACATACGCCGTAGGCCTTTTGATGCCTGCTTTATGGGCAATTCTCAATACCGGTGCCTGCCCCAATTCAAGCGCCGCCAAATACACCGCTCCTTCTTTTGCGGTAAGTCCAATCCCCTGCAAAGTCGTTTCTATTGCCATAAACATCAGTATACTGCAGAGAACTTATTTCTGTCAATAGTTCTGACATCACGACACATATCGGCTTAAATAAGCCAGTAATTTCTCTTGAAAAGCCACCGGTAGGTCATGCTATAAAAATGGTCAGCGTCATATATCTTGACACTAAATAGTTTTGGTGCTATACTTTCTCCCGTAGATGGTTCCTTGACTCAACCCAGCATTGATTGATGCAGATTGCGTTGACCTCAACGCATAGAGGAGGCGATATGCCGGAGTACGATTGGAGAAAAGTGGCAGTGAATCAATGGTCAGTGAAGATTGATACCACTGGCGCGATTGACCATCTCGCATTCTCGGCGGATGTCATGCATTGGTTTCGGGATGAGGGGCAGACGATGCTCAAGAGTGCCTGCCCGCTCTCCGATGAGGCATGGCGGGAACTGCTTGCGAATGGCTTTTCGCTCCTTCGTGATTTTCATGCAACAAAGTCAGTGGCGCTACTCTTTGTCGCGGTGGTAGAACGCGGCATCGCGGATCTCGCCGCTTTTGTTTCTTCCAACGACTGTCGCAACGACATCGCAAGTCACTCAAACCAAAAGACACCGCGCAAGATAGCGACCGAGTGGTTTCAGACCATCGCGTACCAAATCCAACCGGGCGCCCGACTCGGCATCAATGGAGACATGGATGCGGCGCTCTGCGATACGAGAGGCATGATTCTCCGGCTCGTACCGATTGCGCAAGATCTGCGGACGATGTGGTTCCTCCAACAACTGGCGCGTTCCTATCATCCCGGAGACGAGCTGGGACAGCAACTCTTCATCGCCCATTTCAAAAACTGGGCGGAGAACGAAGAGTAAAAGAAGCAATCA
>Ga0155895_120_pt1 | contig 63084 bp, 73 predicted proteins | sample RifCSPlowO2_01_FD_107549 | JGI IMG/M metagenome (GOLD analysis project Ga0155895, IMG submission 107549) | Candidatus Sungbacteria bacterium RIFCSPLOWO2_01_FULL_54_21 | reverse complement strand
CCCGCCGACCTGCCCGCCGAAGTTTCAACGCAGGCGGGGCCCAGCCAGTTCCGTTCGGATATTTTCAAACAGACACCGCAGATTGATACTTCCTCGCGCGTAAGCTCGGAATGGTGCCGCGCCTCTGGCGCGGCCGCGCGGAGCAACCCTTTCAAATCGCGAAGTTTCTGCGGATGGCGGTTTCTGCCGGTGATTGTTATGATGGGAAAGACCAGATGGAGAACATCCATATTTTTTGATAATCGCCGTGGCAACTATGTGCTACCTTTGAAAGCAGAGGTGCGCAAGAAAGAGAATATATCGGACGGCGATGTGATACGCTTTTCAATAGGGATAAGGGTTTAACGGCAAAGAGACATTGATCGCAAAGCGCAAAGACGGGTATAGAGATACGGGGCCGTATATGCTGGTGGAAAGCAGGCGGGCGCGGATGCTGCGCTTGACCGTGCATGCGGATGGACGGGTAGTGGTGACTATGCCTCGGGGCATGTCACCGGCATACGCCATGCGGTTTGCGCAGGCGAGGAGCCAGTGGATTGCGGACAAAGTCGCTTATTTTCAGCGCAAGCCCAAACCCCTTTTGCTTTCTGCAAACAAGCGTGATTATCGGCAATACAAAGATGCGGCTTTGGACTTGGCGCGCCAGCGCCTTGCCTTTTTCAATGTGATATACCGGCTTGCGTTCCATTCTGTCACGATCGGGAATCAGAAAACACGATGGGGGAGTTGTTCAAAAAAGGGGAATGTGAGCTTTAGCTATCGCATTGCCCTCCTGCCGCCGCGCTATGCCGACTACATCGTGGTGCATGAGCTGTGTCATTTGAAAGAAATGAATCATTCCCAAAAATTTTGGGATTTGGTCTCTCTTGCCGTCCCTAACTATCGTGATATAAGGAAGGCGCTCAAAAATGCTTGAATCTTTTTCCCTGTCCCGCATGCGTGCAGAAAAAGTATTTGCCCCACGGGTAGGTCAGGCGTTGCCTGCGAGGTAGCGAGGGGGGTATGATGCAGGAATGACCGGAAAAGATATCCCCAAAGCATCCATAGTATTGACGCGCAGGCAGTTTCTGGCGCTCCTCAAAGCCGTATATCTGGGCAATTGGGTTGCCAACGCATACCGAGACGGCGGACCCCTAGACCCTTTGGCTGAAGAATACGAGGGGATTTTGCATCTGGTTTTTTCGCAGGCGCCGCGTTTTGGTTTGGAAAAATATGCGAGCCGCGAGCCCGGATCAGATGACGCGCATCATCCCACGCGCCTGTTTGAGGAAGGAACGGATGTGCGCGCCGTGCTGGATGCGCACGAGGACGCGGTATTTTGGGAAGAATTGGCAGAACGTCTCGGCGAGCGGGACTTTCATGCCATGCACACCGAGGAAATGGCCGCGGGCATGGCCGAGGACGAGTCTATGCACCGGCACCACGAAAGTATTGATCGGTACGAGGACGAATTTGCCAATCACGGTATTGACCGTCTGCGCATCGCAGAAGATGAACATGAAAAGGGAAAAGACGCTCAATAAGATATACCGGCATTTTGAGGAGCGCGACCCTGTGCTTTTTTCTGTGCTCTCCGGTATGCCACTGGAGCTTCTGCAAAAGGAGAAAAAGACCGATATTTACTTTTCCAAACTATGCCGCGAGATTATTTCCCAGCAACTCGGCGGCAAAGCCGCGGCCGCGATCGTGGGCCGCTTTTCTGCGCTATTCCCGGGAGAGCGCGCAACCCCAGAGAATGTGCTGGGATTTTCCGAGCACGCATTGCGTAATGTCGGCATGTCGTGGGCCAAGGCGCGGTCCGTGCGCGACCTTGCCGCCAAATCCGCGGCGCGAGAACTGAACTTGCAGATGATCCCCGCTCTCGGCGACGAAGCCGCGATCGCGGAACTCATGAAAGTAAAAGGCATCGGCCGCTGGACCGCGGAGATGTTCCTTATCTTCACGCTGGGGCGCGAAGACGTGTTTTCGTTTGGCGATTTGGGGTTGCGGAAAGGACTTGCCGCGATATACGGCAAAAGAAAAATAGCGACGCCGCGGAGCATCGCCCGGATCACCATGGCGTGGGCGCCGTACCGCAGTTACGGCTCGCTCGCGGTATGGCATGTCGCGGACAATGCGCAAAAGTAAGGTGACCCAATCTCACTTCAAAAACTCCCGGCACAGGGAGTTTTTGAATGGAAACGGCATGCGCGTTTATGATTTCAACTGCTTCATCCCCGTTGCCCAGTCCTCCAGATGATATACTTTGGCGATCTGGCCGTTCTCTACCGTATGGATGTCTATAGTCATGATCTTGAACGATGCGGAGCCGTCCATCGGCATGCCCATGAAGTCGCCTTTCGGCGAGCCGGAGGCGATGCTACGCACGATGACTCGATTGCCGTCCTGGAACATTTCCTGAATGCCCCACTTCATATCGGGGATGAGTTTCCAGAAAAACAGAACTTCGCCCGTGAGTTTCTCCTTGGATTTTGTATCCACGCTGCCGATGGACTGGAAGCCGTCGGCAAGTACGCGAGACATAACCGCCCCAGGATCCGCATGGGTGTTGACGGTCAGGCAGTCGGTGTAAAACGGCTTTACGATTTCTTTGAGGTTTTCCATATTAATTCAATAGCGGAAGATGTACAAATCATCATATCTCCTACGCGACCTTTGAAATGGTCTCTATGCATGAAGATAGCACAAAGGATGTTTTCTTACCAATCGTTCCATTGCCAAAATTGCCCGATGTCGCCAAGCACGGCACCCGTGGGACAGGACACATCGGGTACGGGTGACATGCGCTCACCGCCGCTCAATATCGGTAGCGGATTGCTGTGTCTGTTTGAGCGCGGCGATGTCTTCGCGCAGGCGCGTCATGGTCTGCTCTATGTTCTCCATGGCCTTGCGCGTGTCGGTTTCCTGCTGGGTCTCCTCCGCGTCTTTTTCCTGAATCTTGTCAATGTCGCTGGAGATCTCCTCCACATCTTCCGATATTTCGCCTACCCCGCTTTCCAGTTCCTTCACGTCTTCCTGAATCTCGTCAATGTCCTCTTCCACCTCCTGCAGGGATTCGGTGTTGCGGTTGACCGTCATCTGAATAAAGATGGAGAGATAAATCGCTTCGAGCGAGACAATGGTCGTGAGCACGAGCAGAACGGTATCGGCCGAAACGCCCGCGAAGATAAACGTGAAAGACGCCGCGAATATAATAGTATGCGCGATCAAGGACTCGGTGGTGCCGATCCACCGCGTGGCGCCCACCGCGCCGGTTTCAATTCTGCCCTTCTTTGCCATCACCGAAAGTATGACACATCATCCGTATGTCTGTAAACCCGCCCGTGCGCGGTTTTCCACGCCAATTCTGTTTGAAGTGGAACTTCTGTTTGAAGTGGAACTTCAAACACTTTGAGTCGTGATGATGAATGGCAAACTTCCATTTTTGTCTGAAAGGTGGTTATAATTGGGTCTATGGGATCGCCAGTGGAGGACATAAAAGCGCGGCTGGATATCGTGGAATTCATCCAGTCGTATGTGCGCCTCGACAAGGCGGGGACCAACTACAAAGCGCCCTGTCCTTTTCATAGCGAAAAGACCCCTTCGTTTTTCGTGTCTCCCTCGCGTCAGATTTGGCACTGCTTTGGCGGATGCGGCGAGGGCGGAGACATTTTTACCTTCGTGATGAAGATCGAGGGGCTGGATTTCCCCGAAGCCCTGCGTCTGCTTGCAGGACGCGCGGGCATTGAGCTAAAACGAGAAGACCCGCGCATCCGCTCGGAGCGCAACCATCTCTACGATGTCGCGGAGGCCGCAGCCAAACTGTTCGAGAGAAATTTGCTCATGACCGATGCGGCGAAAGAATACGTCCGCTCGCGTGGCATTACCGAGGAGACCGCGCGGGGATTCAGAATCGGATGGGCGCCGGACCAGTGGGACTGGCTCCTGCGCGGGCTTGCGGCAAAGGGATTTGGCGCCGATGCGGTGGAAAAAGTCGGTCTTGCTCTGCGCTCCAGCGATGGCAGTGGCCGTCTGCACGACCGGTTCCGCTCGCGCGTCATGTTCCCGATTGCCGATGCCAACGCACGGGTGATCGGATTTGGCGGGCGCGCATTACCCGATGCCGATGTTGCCCGTGCTACGCCATCAAAGTCCCTGATGGGACAAGGGGATAGCGGGACAAGTGCCATGCCGTTGAACGAAGCGGCAACTTCGGTAGCGGGGCGCGGCAGTGGTACGCCAAAATACATCAATACGCCGCAGACCCTGATTTATGACAAATCGCGCGCGCTGTATGGATTCGACAAGGCCAAGCAGGTGATTCGCGCGAAAAACCAAGTGATTGTAACCGAAGGATATATGGACTGCGTCATGTCGCATCAGGCAGGAGTGACGCAGACCATCGCGGTGTCGGGGACAGCGCTCACGGTTCCGCAACTATCCATATTGCGGCGCTTATGCGACACGATGATCTGTTCGTTTGACGCCGATGCCGCGGGTGATTCGGCTACCCGACGGTCGCTAGCGCTCGCCGCGCAGTTTGATTTCAGCAGGCGTATTGCGGTGATTCCTTCGGGTAAGGATCCGGCGGACGCCGTGGCTGAAGACCCCGCGCTCTGGCGCGCGGCCGTGGAAGATGCTCGGCCTGTGGTCGCGTTCTATTTTGACAAAGTGTTTCGGGCGGAAAACCGCGATACGGCCGAGGGGAAGAAACGAATTTCGCAGGCACTGCTTCCGTTGGTGGCTGAACTCACCGACGAAATTGAAAAAGCCCACTGGATCGCGCAGTTGTCGGAGCGGCTGGGCGTTGCGGAAGAAGCGACGTGGAAAGAATTGCGCAAGCAGGGGGCGCCGGCCCCACCTCCCGCGAAACCTGCAGAGGAAAAGATCGCGGTGCCAACGCGGCGGGATCTCGTGGAGGAGCGGTTCCTCGCCGTACTTGCCCTGATGCCGGACGAGGTGAGAAAGCGGGAATTGGCCGAGCGCCAGATAGAATTTTCAACCGCGCTTTCTGGAGAAATATTCCGGGCGCTGATGGCAGACGGCGCCACCGCAGTGGCCGAGCTCGCTCCCCATGTGGAAAGCGTGCGCTTTAGGGGGGAAGTTCTGCGCGAGATCGTGCCGGACATGGAAAAAGAATTTATGGTCGCGCGCCGAGAGCTAGAGCTGATGTGTGTGCGGGAGCGGCTCGCCGTCTTGGGACGAAAAATCGCGGAGAGCGGGCATGACGTCGGGGCTACGCTCCAGCAAGAATATCGGGCGACTGTTGAATGTCTCCGTCATCTTTCCTAACATTTTCATATGGCGACATCAAAGAAAAACCAAAAGAAAAGAGCGTCAAAAAAGAAAACCACCGCAAAAAAAGCGCCGGCCAAGCGCCCGGCGACTGCGGGCGCATCTTCCTCAAAAAAGAGCGCGGCAAAAGAAGCGGAGCAGAAGATTGAAGGACTTCTCGGGCGCGGCCGCGAGCGCGGATTTGTGACATACGCAGAGATTCTTTATTATTTCCCGATGATCGAGGACGACGTCCTGCTCCTTGAAGATCTCTACGAGCGGTTTGAAAAAGAGCACATTGAGGTGCTGGAGTCCAAGGAATTTATCGGCGAAGGGGGAAAGGACAAGAATTCCTCGAAAAAGCGCAGTCGCGAGGAATCTATGGATTTTGACCAATTGGCCCAGGATTCGGTGCAAATGTATTTGCGCGAGATCGGGAAAATTCCGCTGATTTCCGCGGACGAGGAAAAAGACCTGGCGCGGAAAATTGAAAAAGGGGACGAGGAAGCGCGTAAAAAAATGACACAAGCCAACTTGCGGCTCGTGGTGTCCATTGCCAAACGCTATGTGGGCCGCTCGCCGCATCTTACATTGCTCGATCTGGTGCAGGAGGGCAACGTGGGTCTTTTCAAGGCCGTGGAGAAATTTGATTATCGCCGCGGGTACAAATTCTCCACGTATGCGACGTGGTGGATACGGCAAGCCATTACGCGCGCGTTGGCTGATCAGGCGCGCACCATCCGGATTCCCGTGCACATGGTGGAGACGATCTCCAAATACCAGCAGATGAAGCGCCGCCTCCTGCAGGACTTGGGGCGCGAGCCATTGAGTGAGGAAATCGCGGCGGAGATGGGGCTGGAGGTGGAAAAAATACGGCACATAGAGAAAATTGCCCAAGATACCGTGTCGCTCGAAGCACCGGTGGGCGAGGATGACGAGGACTCGGTGCTGGGCGAATTCATCGTGGACGAAAAAACGATTTCTCCAGCACAGCACGCGGCGCGCCGCCTCCTGCGCGACCAACTGATGAGTGTGATACGGGAACTGACGCCCCGCGAGCAGAAAATACTTTCCATGCGGTTTGGGCTGGAGGACGGCATTACGCATACCCTGGAAGAAGTTGGCCGCGAATTTGGTGTTACGCGCGAGCGCATCCGCCAGATTGAAGCAAAGTCATTGGAAAGGATACGCACCCACCGCATGGCCAAGAAACTGGAGGGGTATTAATCGTCCCGCTGCAGATGTTGCGTGAGGTTGCCAGCATGTCACCTGTGGGACATCGGGACAAGGCGCAACGGGACGGGTTCCATGCTCTCAACGACGCGCAACATCGGCAGCGGTATGCACAGTTATCCACAATGCGGCGTGGTGCCTGGGGCTGGGCTGGAGTAGAATGAGGACACTATGAGGGAGGAAAAGGCAGACACAGAAGGCAAGAAACGCTTGCTGTTGATCGAGGACGAGGAGGTGCTCCTGGAGCTCTTGCGCGCGCGGCTGGTGGCTTCGGGATATGACGTGGCCGTGGCTCGCGACGGCATTGCCGGTTTGGCGCTGGTGAAAGAGATTCGGCCTGATTTGGTATTGCTCGATATGATGTTGCCGGGCATGAGCGGGTTTCAGATTTTGCAAAAGATGAAGGAAGAGGGTCTCCTGCCTGCAACGCCCGTGCTCATTATTTCCAATTCTGGCCAGCCCATCGAGCTTGAGCGCGCCCTGCAGTTGGGCGTGCGCGATTATTTGGTCAAGGTAAACTTTGATCCGCGCGAGGTGCTGGCGCGCGTCGAGAATATTTTGCATACGGAAAAGGCGGGTCTGCCGCACGAACAGGAAAAGGAAAGAAAGCCGTCGGGGGCGAACCGCACGGTCCTGGTGGTTGAGGACGATTTCCTTCTGGTCGGATTGCTCGAGCGCAAATTCCTTGCCGAAGGATATCGGGTGATCAAGGCGGTGGATGCTGCGGAAGCGCGCCGCGCGCTTGAAACGGACAAGGTCGACCTTATCCTGCTCGACATGGTTCTGCCCGGGATGGATGGCTTCTCATTTCTCGGAGAGCTGAAACAGCACGAAACGTGGCGCACGGTGCCAGTGATGGTCATTTCCAATCTCGGCCAGCGCGAGGAAATTGATAAAGGTCTCCAGATGGGCGCGGCCGCGTACATCGTGAAGGCCAATGTTTCGCCGGTGGAAATTGTTGAAAAAGCGGGGTATATTCTTGAAAAGCGTTAACGCATTGTCGCTATGATTCATGCGGGTGTAGGAACGGGCGCAGGCAGTGACGCGTATCAGGCGGGATACGCGGCAGGTAAGAGCGCTGTTGAGCGTGCCGGCGGCAAGCCGGAATTTGTATTTGTGTTTGCATCGTCGTTTCTGCGGCAGGAGGATGTGGTGCGCGGCGTCAGGGATGCCTCGGGGCACGCGCCTCTGCTCGGGTGCAGTACGGCGGGGGAAATCACCAATGACGGACCAACCCAGCGATCGGTCGGCGTCATGGCTATCCGTTCGGATACGCTCTCTTTTTACTCGGGTATGGGGCGGGATATCAAGCAAGACGCGCGCGAGGCCGGACGCGCCGCGGCGCGCGAAGCGCAGGGCAAGGCCGCCGCGGGCACTCCGCCCGCATCACTCCGCGCGTTTATTATGTTGCCGGATGTGCTGACCGGCAACGGAGCCGACATCGTGCGCGGCGTGTCCGATGTGCTGGGGCCGCATTTTCCCATCGTCGGCGGCGCCGCGGGCGATGATTTTATGTTTAAAAAAACATATGAGTATCGCGACGACGAAGTAGTGTCCGGAGCAATTGCGGGCGTGGGACTTGCGGGCGATATGACGATCGGCATTGGCGTTCGCCACGGCTGGGTACCCATTGGCATGCCCATGCGGGTGACCAAAGCGCAGGGCGCGGTGCTCTCCGAACTTGACGGCAAGCCGGCCATTTCCGTCTACGAGGATTATTTCGGGGCGCGCGCCGAGGAACTTCGGAAAGAAGCGCTTGCGCGGCTTGCGATTACCTACCCCTTGGGGCTCAAGATTCCGGAGTATCCGGAGGAATATCTCATCCGCGACCCCATCACCGTAAACGACGACGGCTCGATCACGTGTGCGGCAGAGATACCCGAAGGCAGTGAGGTGCGGCTCATGATCGGCTCCAAAGAAAAAGCCGTGGAGGCGGCCGAGGATGCGGCTCGGCACCTGATGCGCGAGTTTGAAATCGACCGCACCCGACCCGCGTTCGTGCTCATATTCAATTGCATTGCCCGCGAAAAACTTTTTGCGCAGAAAGCGGGCGACGAAATCCGCGCGGTCATGAATATTATCGGCCCGGACGTGCCGTTGCTGGGCTTCTACACGTATGGCGAGCAGGCGCCGCTCGGCGGGGAAGTGCGCAACCTTGAAAAATGCGATCCGAGATTTCATAACGAGACGGTCGTCCTATTCGGGGTCGGAGCGTAACCTCTCCGGCCGCACTTTTATGTCTCAAAAAACATCATGGTATATCGTGGGATGCGCGGTATTGCTTGCGGTGGGAGTATATGCCGTGCGATATCTTGACGTGGGGGGGCTACGGGAACATCCGATGCCTGCAAAGATGCTGACTGTCGGTGTCATCACCAATCCGCCATCGCTCATGCCAGCATGGGAGGGCTTCCGCGCCGCCATGGCAGAGCGCGGCTATGAGGAGGGGAAGACGATTCGCTACATCGTGGAGCCCGTCGGTAAAGACATTCCTGAAAGCAAACGCATTGTCGAAGGGCTCATCAACCAGAATATTGATCTTCTCTATATCATGGGTGTGTTGGGTGCCCGGGCGGCCAAGGAGGCGACCGCCGAACGGCAGGATATACCGGTTGTATTCGGCGCGGTTTCAAATCCCATAGGGTCTGGAATCGTGGCGAGTATGGCGAGTTCCGGCAATAATTTTACCGGCGTTACTCCCCACAATGAAGTGATCGTATCAAAGCGACTCGAGCTCTTCCGGGAAATGGTGCCCTCGGTTACGCGCGTCATATTTGTGTGGTCCGACGGCAAAACGGCCGGTATTGAAAACGTGCGGACGACTGCCGCATCACTCGGCCTTGTCCTTGTAGAACGGCAGGTGGCGGATCGGGATGAAATGCGGGATTTTCTTGAGCAATTTTCGTTTCGCCCGAGCGATGGGCTGGTGCGCGCGACTGATTCCGTGAGCGGAGGGCTTTCGGCGTACATGAGCGATTTTGCGCTCAAGAAAAAAGTCCCTCTTGCTGGAACCAATGCCGATGATGCGCGCACAGGAGCGCTCATGAGTTACGGCGCAAACTACTATAATGTAGGCGAGCAGGCGGCGCGTCTTGCGTATCTTGTTCTTAAAGGCGCTCGGCCGGCGGATCTACCCATTGAACTGCCGGAAAAACTTGAGTTGGTAATCAATCTCCGGACTGCACACGCGCTTGGCATCGCCATAGATCCCGCCTTTGCCGCAAAAGCTGATGAGAGCGTGGAATAACAGGAAATGTATCGCGCAACACCATGACCATTTGGCGCACATCCGTCATCTTTGCCGTTGTTGCGGCGGTACTTATCATTGTAAACCTTACCTGGCTGGTTCCGGCCTTGCGTGCCATTGAAGCGGCGGCATCGGTCCTGGCGCTTCAAGTGCTGGAGCGGGCAAGGAGCGATGTGAGCGGATCGCTCGCCACACTCCAAAAGCAGATGGAGCAGGCGGCTGAAGAAATTGGCGTGGAGCCGGAGCGCGGAAGAACCGTCATTGACCGCCTGCTCAAGCACAATCCGGCGATAAAAAGTGTCGGTATTGCGGGAGGCGATGGCAAAGAAATCCTGCGCATTGACCGGTTCCGGTTTGTCTCTCCGGCGGATCTGGGCGTGTACGCAGAGGAGCGCTCTTTCACCGAGGCGCGCGACGGCTCTGCAAGCTTTGGTGACATTTTTGTCTCTCCAGAACTTGAGCCGCACATGACGCTTGCCGTGCCGGTGCGACGCGGGGGACGCGTGGCGCAGGCGCTCATCGGCGATCTCAACGTGCGCGGGCTTGTCTCGGCGATCCATGCGCCCCCCACGCGTACGGGAGATATTTATGTGGTAGACCGCGAAGGAAACCAAATCATCCATCCGGACTTGAGCGAACTCTTGCGCCGGCCGTATTTTGGCGATCGCGCCATCGTACGCAGGGTGATTGACGGCGCGGTCACCGCACATGGCCTCGCTCCCGAAGATGGGTATCGCAGTGAAGTGGGTGAGCACATGTTTGCCGTGGGCATGCCGGTGGGTATCGCGGACATGAGCATCTTCTTTGAACAGCCGAGGAGCATTGCGCTGGCGGGTCAGCGGCAGATGATTTTTCTTGCGGGCATCACGGTCCTCTTGGGAGCGGTCATCGCGGCGGTGGTGATTGTCGCCAATATGCGTCTCACGCGCCTGAATACCGTGCTTGAAGAGCGCAACCAGGAAAGTGTCGTGAGCGCGAAAATTCTCGTTCGCCGCGACCGCGAGCTCGTCGCGGCAAACGCGCGTCTGCGCGACCTCCTGCTGGAATTGGAAAGCGTGGGCAAGATGCTTGTGCGCCGCGATCTGGAACTGTCCCGCGCCAATGCGCGCCTGGAAGAACTCGACGTCATCAAATCAGAATTCGTCTCCATTGCCGCGCATCAATTGCGCACCCCGCTTACGGGCGTCCGATGGTCGTATCAGACCATTCTCGATCGGGACGGTGCTTCGTTGACACCTGAACAGCGCCGCCTCCTGACCTCGGGGCTGGGCGCTACCTTGCGCATGATAGACCTGGTCAATGATCTCTTGAGCGTCGCCCGCATTGAAGAGGGGCGATTCGGCATACGCCTGCGCACGCAGTCCATCACGCCCCTTCTGGAGCAATTTATTACACGCTATGCTATGCTCGGCAAGGAGAAGGGCATATCGTTCGCGCTTGAACTTCCAAAAGACAAGCCCCTGCCGGATTTGGTATTTGATGAAGAGCGCATTGCCATGGTGCTCGACAATTTCCTGGACAACGCGCTCAAATACACCGAGCCGGGCGGCACGGTCGTCATGCGGGCCATCGAGGACCATGCACGCATTGCGGTCTCGGTGCAGGATAGCGGCATCGGCATCACGCCTTCGCAACTGCACCGCGTGTTCACCAAATTCTTCCGCGCAGACAATGCCATTCGCCTCCACACGTCCGGCACGGGTCTGGGTCTCTATGTTGCCAAAAATATCATTGAAAAACACGATGGCGCCATTGACGTAAAAAGCGAAGAAGGCAAGGGCACCATCTTCTCCTTCACGCTTCCCATCGCGTAAGATCGGCATCTTTCTATTTCCCGGCGTATAGCGTAGGGTGGGCGGATGGCTGATGCGATCGTACGCTTTGACCGCGTATCATTTGAATACGGATCGCAAAAACCCATTATTCGCGAAGGGAGCTTTTCCGTGCGGCGGGGGGCAAAATTCACGGTGATGGGGCAGAACGGGGCCGGCAAATCAACGCTCTTCCAGCTCATCACCGGCGCATTGAAGCCCGACGAGGGAGCCATCAATATCCCCAAGGGGCTTGCGACAGCAACCGCCCGGCAGGTCATTCCGCGCGAGGAAATGCCGCTCACCGTACGGGAATTTTTCGAACGGTGTTTTGCAAAAAAGATATATGATATAGATCCGAAAATCGATGAAGCGCTTGAGATCGTCAATCTCCACGCGCCTCATGACCGGATCATACGGTCATTTTCCGGGGGCCAGCAGGCGCGCCTCTTGCTCGCCTCAGCCCTGATCCAACAGCCCGATGTGCTCCTGCTAGACGAGCCGACTAATAATCTTGATCGCGCGGGCATTGAGCATCTGACAAGGTTCCTCATCGGCTATAAAAAAACGTGCATTGTTATCTCGCACGATGCGGATTTTCTCAACGCGTTTACCGATGGGGTATTGTATCTGGACGTGTTCACCAAAAAAATAGAACAGTACGCGGGGGATTATTTTGACGTAGTAGCGCAGATCACGGCGAGAATCGAGAAAGAAAACAGAAAAAACGCCCAGCTTGCCAAGGAAATTCAGGAGAAAAAAGACAAAGCGAACGTGTTCGCGCACAAAGGCGGGCAGATGCGCATGGTCGCCAAGCGCATGCGCGAGAAAGCCGCTGAATTGGAAGAGGAAAAAGTGGATGTGCGCATGGAAGACAAGACGATACGGCCTTTCAGGATTCCCCATCAGCCGGATCTGGTCGGCGAAATCGCGGCAATCAGCTCGCTGTCCGTGATGAAAAATCACAAGCCGGTCGCGCGTACGGTAGATATTTTACTGAAGCGAAATATGCATCTGCTCCTCTCCGGACCCAATGGCATCGGCAAGTCGACCTTGCTTGAGACGATCGCCGGAGGCATGGCAAAGGGCGTATCCATAGCGCCGGGCGTCAGGATCGGCTACTGTCGCCAGGACTTTTCCACGCTGAATTTTGAAGATACCGTGCATGACGCGCTCATGGGCGTCATGGAGCACGCGGCGGAGCAGGAGATGCGTTCGTCTGCCGCGGGTTTTTTGATCACGGGCGACATGATGCGCATGAAGATCGGCATGCTTTCGGAAGGGCAGAAGGGCCTGGTAGCTTTCGCGCGCCTGGTCCTGCAAAAGCCGGGCTTGCTGATTTTGGACGAGCCGACCAACCACATCAATTTTCGCCACATACCGGTCATTGCCAGGGCGCTTGATAGCTACCAGGGAGCCATGATTCTCGTGAGCCACATGCGCGACTTCGTCGCGCATGTGCGCATTGATCAGGTCCTGGATTTGGAAAAGTAAGTTCAAAAGAGGCAAGGACGGTGTTTCCTTGCCTCTGGCTGCTATTGTCCGGAACTACTTATCGCCACCGGGCGATGGAAGTTCTTAACCCTCTTTGGCGCAAGTCGTTTCCAGATCGGAAAACAGTGCATGCAGTTTTGCGCCGTCCGCGACGATCGTCTGCATGAGTTGCGCGAGATCGCCCGCCATGAGTTTCTGCATTCCCTCTGACGGCGTACCGCCAGCTTTGACGAGGGCGGTGACCTTGCCGATGAGTTCAACGACGCGCGCCGCGCTTGTTTCCATCTCGCGCAACGCGCGCAGGTGCGGTATCGCAGGAAGCTGGGCGCAGAGCAGTTGATGGTCGCCAGAAAGTTTTTGCACTTTCTCATTCAGGCGCTGAAACTGTCGAGCGGCGCGTATGGCGCTGTCTACTGCCTCCGCTATCTCGAAATGGAGGAGAGTGAGCCGGACGGTGGCGTGCTTCGCCTCCTGCTCGCGGATCATCTTTTCGATGTCTGCGAGGTTGCTTTGGGCGTACGCCGCAACGGCTGTTAGGGCAAGAAAACAGACAACTACGGACACAAACAGCTTCTTCATGGGCTACTCCTGTAGGGAGGGTTTCGATGTGCCGAAGCACTTTCTAAGAGCGATGTCAGAATGATAACATACCTAGTTTAATAAGTCAATAGGGCGTGCGGGGGGCTCTGCAGAGCGGAACTATTGACTTATCTTCCGCGTTGAATTACTATGATTAGCACTCATAGGTCGCGAGTGCTAAACGCATTAAAACTCTTTATTTTTTATGAAGATCAATCCATTGGGAGACCGCGTGCTCATTGAGCCAGACAAAAAAGAGGCGGGCAGGACCAAGTCGGGAATCTATCTGCCCGAGACCGCCGATAAGGAGCGGCCCGAGCAGGGCAAAGTGGTGGCTGTGGGTCCCGGCCGCGTAAACGATGAGGGCAAACGCATTCTCATGCACGTCAAAAAAGGGGATACGGTGCTCTTCACGAAATACGGTCCGAACGAAATAAAAGTTGATGACAAAGAATATCTGATCGCGAGGGAGGAAGATATCCTCGCCATAATCGGTTAGTACTATGGCAAAACAAATTATTTTTCACGAAAAAGCTCGGCACGCGATGGCGCGCGGCGTGGATATACTCGCCGAAGCGGTCAAGCTGACGCTGGGGCCGCGGGGGCGCAATGTCATTCTCGACAAGAGTTTTGGCGCGCCGCAGATCACCAATGACGGCGTGACGATCGCCAAAGAAATAGAACTTGAAGACAAGTTTGAGAATATGGGCGCGGAGCTCGTAAAGGAAGTCGCGTCCAAGACCAATGACGCCGTGGGCGATGGCACGACCACGTCGGTGGTGCTGGCGCAGGCGCTTATCCGCAAGGGCTTGAAATATGCCGCGGCAGGCGTCAACGCCGTCGGCCTTCGACAGGCATTGGAATCAGCGCAGGAGGAAATCGTAAAAGAACTGCAGAAAATCGCAAAGCCGATCAAGGAAAAAGAGGAAATCGTACAAGTAGCGACCATTTCCGCAGAATCAGAGGAGCTCGGCACTATCATCGCAGAAGCGATCGAAAGGGTGGGCAAGGATGGCGCAGTAACGGTGGAGGAATCACAGGGCACGGGCATTGAAAAAGAAATTGTGGAAGGCATGCAGTTTGACCGTGGCTATGTGTCGCCCTATATGATGACCAATGCCGAGCGCATGGAGGCCGTGATCGAGGATCCTTTTATCCTGGTCACGGACAAGAAAGTATCCTCTATTCAGACCATTTTGCCTCTGCTCGAAAAGCTCGCGCGCTCGGGCAAGAAAGAACTCGTGATCATTGCCGAAGATGTGGACGGCGATGCATTGGCCACACTGGTGGTCAACCGTTTGCGCGGCGCTTTCAATGCGCTTGCCGTAAAGGCCCCCGGGTTCGGCGATCGCAGAAAGGAAATGCTCGAGGATATTGCCGTACTGACCGGTGCAAAAGTGATTACCGAGGATTTGGGATTGAAATTGGAGAATGTGGAGATTGAGATGCTGGGCAAAGCCCGCCGCGTCGTGGCCGACAAAGACAACACCACGATCGTGGGCGGCAAAGGCAAGAAAGACGAAATTGAAAAGCGCATTGCCCAAATCCGCGTACAGAAGGAAAAATCCAATTCCGAATACGACAAAGAAAAATTGCAAGAGCGGCTTGCCAAACTCTCCGGCGGCGTGGCGGTCATAAAGGTGGGCGCCGCGACCGAGACGGAAATGAAGTATATCAAGCTCAAGATAGAAGACGCGGTGGCCGCGACCAAGGCCGCGCTCGCCGAAGGTATTGTGCCCGGCGGCGGCATGGCGCTGTTCAAAGCCGCAACGCTAGTAGCTGACCGGTGGAAGCGGCGCGCGGACGGCGCGTCCGAGCAGGCAAGTCCGGAATATCAGGCCGCCTACACCATGTTGCTCAATGCGCTTGAGGAGCCGTTGGCGCAAATTGCTGCCAACGCGGGCAAGCGCGCGGGCGAGATTACTACGCGCATTCGGGAGAAAATAGGCGGCGACGGCAAATCCAACGCCGGATACGACGCGCGCCGCGATGTGATCGTCAACGATATGCTCAAAGAGGGGATTATTGATCCAGTGCGCGTAACGCGCATGGCGCTGGAGAACGCAGTATCGGTTGCCGCCATGTTCCTCACGACGGAAGTGGCAATCGCCGATCTTCCCAAAAAGGAGGAAAAATCCTCCCCCGCGATGCCACACGAGGATTATTAATCTCTCTAGCTACGCTATATAAGGCAGGCGCCGCGGTTTACGCGGCGTTTTGCTTTTCGCGGCACGCTTCGGCCGCTCCTGCGGCGGCCTCGCTACCTGCCGAAAAAGTTTCTGCGTCCGGATGGACGCAGACCAAGCAAACTTTTCCGGCAAGTACCGCGAAAAGCAAAACGCCGCGACCGCGACGCTCTATTGTAAAGCTGTTTGAAGTCCGACTTCAAACAGCGGACAGCAAGCTTCATCTTACGCGGGGACACCTGTGCTATACTTAGAAAGAAGTTTAAAGGCATAGTATTATAGAAAAAGGTAGTATGAAAACTATCAGCAATATTTTTAGGGGTTCCATTGGAGAAAAATTTGTTGAAGAACTGTTGCGCAAAGAAGGATACAGCGTAGAGCTATCTGGTAAGGGCAGTGACTTAACTGCACAAAGAGGAAGGAGAATTATTACTATTGAGGTTAAAACAAGTGGCAATCATAAGGAGGTATTTCAATGAAAGAAGCGCATGGAGGGCAAACGGAATACGGCATTACCGCAGGCGGAGAACACTGCGGGACCCTCCGAACGAGCGAGTAGTGTTTGTCCGTGCCGTAACGCGTGAGCGGAGAGGGAGGCGGGGAGAGAAAATCACTGGGGATTGTGGCTGGGAAGCATGCGAGTATAATGGGGGACATGCAGATTCCTTCTTTTTCACTGAAATCATTGCAGGGTGCCTCCGCGCTTTTTTCAAATCCCACATGGGATGTGATGCTCACAGTTTTGCTCGTTGGCGGCAGTTTGTTTTGGTCGTTTCTGGCCGGACGGCGCAAGATCGTATCTACGATCATGGTGACCTATATCGCGCTCGCCATTTTTCCCGCGATTCCTGCGGCTCGGCTTACGGCGATGATGGGCATTCGCGATCAGTTTCTCGGAACCATCGGTATCTTCCTCATTCTTTTTATTCTAATGGTGTGGTTGCTCGGCGCGCGGCGAAGCCGGCCTTTTGCGCCGGGCGCGCCGTGGTGGCAGGTATTTTTCTTGAGTGTGGCGCAGGTAGGCCTGCTGACGCATATTATTCTGTCTCTTCTGCCGTCTGCGCAGACCGCATTTCTGTCGCCTCTGACACGGCGTGTCTTTGTGGATCCTGCGGTGCACCTGTGGTGGCTGGTCGCCCCCGCCGTACTCCTCATCCTCATCCGCCGCCTCGCCATGCGGGATGAGTAGGCGGTTGACACGGTATCTGCCTGTGCTATAGTGGATTGACCATATGCCGCAATCTTTTTTCTCCAACATCATACGGGCGACGAAGTGCACGAAAAAGACCTTTTCCGAGGAAGGTGTTTTTTGCGGCGTCTCCTAGTTATCCCCCAGAGTAGGTACCTCAAAAAGCCCTTTCCTCAGAAAGGGCTTTTTCGTTGCCGCGCGCACCGCGCGGCAACATCGATCTTTCACTCATACGGCAGAGGAGGAGGCATCGTGGCACAGCGATTCTACATACCGATGGCGCACGCGCGCGGGATGTTGGAAGGGCGCGCTGTCTTGCGTGAGAGCGTGGAGCAGTGGTGGGCGGCACAGGGATTCGTATTTCCTTCGGCCTTTGCCCGCCGAGCCCGCATTGGGTTTGTGAGCAGGCACGTTGCGACGGCGCGCTATGAGGACTGCGCGTTTATCCTGCTGGCCGAGCGAGCAGGGCTATGTCCGGTGTGGTCCACATATTTACGCGATCGGTTCGTGACGCACTCACCGGTCAAGGCGTCTTATGTGGCGCCCAAGGTCGTGGGGGGATTTAGCCCCCGCGGGTTTCCTGAAATCCGCAAGATAGTGCTCGCGGATTCACAGATCTGCGAAAAGGAGCGGACGCCGCTGGACCGAATACTTCTCGGCAGTGGCGAGGCCATGGTTGCATGGCACCGGCGTCTCTTGCAGGCGGTATATCCGGGAGCGTGGACCACCGATCCATCGGACATGTATCTCGCGCGCGGCTGGGCCAAGGGCTATTATCCTCTGCTCTTGTCGCTGGCGGTGGCGCACGGCGTGCTGTTCGAGGATTTCCACGGCGGCGAAACGGGCGAGGGGCTGATGCGCTTTACGCGCGAGGTCTTCGAGCCCGCGTTTGACGCGGTGGCGGCGACCTTTGGCGTAGCGCCCATGCTCGTACCGCTTCCATGGTGGCGTGAACTCGGCTATTATGTGGCTCATCACCGTGCCGACCAATGGCGCACGGATCGGAGCATTCTCAAGCACCTCCTTCAGTAGATGCTCATATCGTATCATCAGGAGGCGGCGGCATATCCGACATCTGCCGCCTCCCTTTCTTTGATCCCCCTAGTATTATTGGTCATCTGCATTATGAACATACAAGACACCAAGAATTTTATTACGGCGTTATACGATCTCGGCGAGCGGCAGTTCGCTGGAGAAAGAAAAACGCGGCGTATAATCGAGGCATCACTTCAGCGCGAGGGCGTTCCCTACGCCGTCGAGGAATTTGTGACGCATCTGCCGCGCGTGACAAGAGCGGATCTCGTCCTCGACGGGCGGCGGGTGCCGTGCATGGCAACATCATTTCAAGGCGGCATCATCAGGAATCAAAACCATCTCATCAGTTCGCTCACGAGTTCGCAAAACTTTCTCACGACGGAAAATATCAATTTCAATCCGTTGTGTGCCGTCATCTCCCGCAGTAATCACTATTTCGCTCCGTCGCTTGCGGTGGCGCGGGATATAGTGCCGTGGATCATGCACGCGAAAACCGTGCGCGGCGCTGTCAACGTGCGCAAAACCGCGCACCGCTCGGCCAATATCCTGGTCGGCAACCGCGTCAATCCCCGCTACCTCGTATTTTCCCATTATGATTCGCTCTTTGGCGGCGCGGTGGACAATGCGAGCGGCACCGCGCTCACGCTGTATCTTGCCGCCGCATATCCGCAACTGCGCCGCTATACGCTTTTTGTCTTCGGCGGCAATGAAGAGCTGTCCTACGATCAGCCGATTTATTGGGGTCACGGATATCGCGTCTTTGAGGAACGGCACCGCGCCCTGCTCGCGCGGGCGGAAAAGATACTGGTGCTCGACTGCATCGGATTCAGCGAAACATACTTTGTGAAAGATGAAACCGCGGTGCGGCTGGGCTTTCCCGTACGCGGCCTCGGACGCATCATCGGGCGCACGCGTTTGGTCATCGGCGATATGCAAAAGATGATGGCTTTCTACCACAGCGATCTGGATCGCCCGCATCTGATAAAGACGGCAGAGCTTGCGCGGGCGGCACTTCAGGTCGCCAAAGCGCTTTCGGCATAGCATATAATGGATTTAGGCGTGCGTGCGAGATTGTGGCTTTGCCGCTTCTTTACTATAATAGGCGCATATGGCAGAAGAACGGCAACAGGAAGGGCTTGGCGCTGGCGGTATGGCGGCGGAGCAGGAGATTCGGGTGCTGGAACAACGGCTCGAGGAAAAAAAGCGCGCCTTGGCGGAGCAGGGCGGTGCCGCACAGCCGGAAAAGGAAGTGTTCCGCGAGGTGGTGCGCGAGCATATTGAACATTCCGGTGCCGATATTGCAGACCGCAGTTTTACGAACCACGGGACTGCCGATATTGCGAAAAAAAGCGGCATGTCGCAGGAAGCGGCAAAGCATGAGGAGGAACTTCACGCTTTGGTCGCGCGGGCGCTGTCCGGCAGTATTGCCGATGCCGTGGACAAGGCGTACCGCGAAAGTCCGTATCTGCTTGATGCCCTGCACGACCGTCTGGTGGACGAGTACTACGACAAGCTGGTAGCGCTACGCAAAATAGACGCATGGTAATGGGGGACTATACTATCGTATATCTCTATTTCGGATTCATCGTCCTTGTCGCGGCTGTGGGCGGCATTTTTTTCATGCGGCTGGTCCTGCGGCGCAAGGGTCTGATTTCCCGCTCGCTCAATCTAGCACTTCTGGCCGTCCGTCTGCCGCCGGTGCTCCAGGAAGGCAATGCGGAGATGACGCAGGCGGTTATGCGCGAGCGCATCTCTCACATGGAGCAGTTGTACGCCAACCTCCACGATATCCGCGATGCCGGCTTTCGCAGTTTTTTCTACGGTCCCGCCATGTTCGCGCTGGAGCTGACTGTTCCCCATATTGGCGAGGAACTCATCTTCTATATTGCAGTGCCGCGCCGCCTGTCTGCCGCGGTTGAAAAAGCCGTGCAGGGCATCTTTTCGGACGCATCGGTGGAGCGCGCCAAGGATTACAATATTTTCAATCCCACAGGCAGTACGGCGGCCGCATCCCTTACCCTTTCCCGTAGCCGTTTTTATCCTATTCGCACATATCAGAAGCTCGAGACCGATCCCATGCGTGAGCTGACCAACGTGTTCACCAAGCTGGCGGGTACAGGCGAGGGCGCGGCATTGCAGATTATTGCGCGCCCCGCGCGTATCAAGTGGCAGATGAGGATCAAGGAGCACGCAAAGACGCGGTTTGAGGGAAAGCGGCCCAAAGATAGATTAGAAAAAACGGTTGACGCAATTACGCAGTTGATCGCTTCTCCTACGGGTCCTGCCGTCGGACAATCGCCATCAGGGAGTCCCGTGCCCATGGTTCGGCTCACGCCATCAGAAGAAGAGATGGTGCGGGCGCTGGAAAACAAGGCGTCCAAATCGCTTTTTGAAACCAACATCCGCCTTGTCGCATCCGCAGGCACGCGCGAGCGCGCGGGAGCGATTTTGCAGGGCCTGCAATTGGCATTTGCGCAATTCACCGACCCCAACAGCAACAGCTTTTATGTGCGTCAGGCGACCGGCGCGTCCCTCAAGGCGCTCACGCTTGATTTCTCGTTCCGCATGTTTGACGAGCGCGCGATGATGGTGCTGGGGAGCGAAGAACTTACGTCGGTGTTTCATTTCCCGAGCGTGCCGATGACCACCCCCAATGTAAAAAGCGTGAAAGCGCGGGAAGCGCCGCCCCCGCCCAACCTTCCGGCAGAAGGCATCCTGTTGGGCTACAACGTATTTCGCGGGGAGACGCGCGAAATACGCATGCACGACGAAGACCGACGACGGCATCTCTATGTGATCGGGCAAACGGGCACCGGCAAAACGACCTTTATCCAAAATCTTGCGGTGCAGGACATCAAGGACGGCAAGGGCATGTGCTTTATAGATCCCCACGGCGACACCGTAGAGCGCTTGCTGGGGCTGGTGCCGCGCCATCGCGTGCAGGACGTGGTGTATTTCAATCCGGGCGACATTGACCGACCGATGGGGTTGAACATGCTCGAATACGACCCCCGATTTCCGGAACAGAAGTCGCTCGTGGTAGACGACCTGATCGGCATTTTCAACAAACTTTTCAACATGTCGGTCGCGGGAGGACCTATCTTTGAGCAATATTTCCGCAATGCGGCGTTGCTCGTCATGGAAGATCCGGCGTCTGGCAACACGCTCTATGAGGTTGAACGTGTGCTCGCGGAAAAGCCGTTCCGCGATCTCAAACTTTCGCGGTCAAAAAATATTGTGGTCAATAATTTTTGGACCCAGATCGCGGAAAAAGCGGGGGGCGAAGCGTCTCTCAAAGACATGGTGCCGTATATCGCATCCAAATTTGACGGCTTCATCTCGCATGATGTCATGCGTCCGATTATTTTGCAGGAAAAGTCCGCGTTCAACTTCCGCGAGGTCATGGACAGCGGCAAACTGCTGTTCGTCAACCTTTCCAAGGGCCGCCTGGGAGAATTGAACTCGTCGCTTATCGGCCTTATTCTGGTGGGCAAGCTGTCGCTGGCCGCGCTCTCGCGCACGGATATGGCAGAGGAAAAGCGCAAGGATTTTTATCTGTACATTGACGAGTTTCAGAACGTTACAACCGATTCCATTGCGACCATTCTGTCCGAGGCAAGGAAATACCGTCTAGACATGGTGATTGCGCACCAGTTCATCGGACAGCTGAAAGACGAGATAAAAAAGGCCGTGTTCGGCAATGTGGGCTCACAAGCCGCATTCCGCATCGGCTCGGAGGACGCGGAATTCATGGCCAAGCAGTATGCGCCTGTGTTCGGCGCGCAGGACATGCTCAACGTGGATAATTACAACGCATATCTGAAACTCCTCATCAACGGCGCGACCGTCTCTCCTTTTAGTATGAAGACGTATGTGCCGGAACGGGGGGACGCGGAGATGGCGGCGGTGGTGAAAGAAATATCGCGCGTCAAATACGGACGTCCCCGCGCCGAGATCGAAGCGGAAATCGCGGCGCGGCATACGGAAAAGGTTGGAACAACGACGAACGTATAACATAAAGCGATAAGCGGACGGTGATCGTTTGTCATTTTACGTTAGTCGTTATACGTTAACCATACATTTGTATGCCAAAGACGGACTATGCAATCGGGTCGTTGATAGGGTTTTTCGCGGGAATTTTCGCGATTCCCACATTCTATAACCTCGGCATAAAAAGCGCGATGATTCTGCTTGCGGTTCCGTGGGCCGGAGCTGTCGGGGGCCTGGTCGGCATCTGGACCGTATATTTTTTCGCGCGGAAGATGCCCGTGCTCGCCCAATTCGGACGTTTCTTTGCCGTGGGCGTATTGAACACGGTGATAGATTTCGGGATTTTGAATCTTTTAAGCCGATCTACGGGTATTGCGGCAGGGTTTTTGCTCGGCGGCGTGAACGTGCCTGGTTTTCTGGTCGCCGTGATCAACAGTTATCTTTGGAACAAGCTATGGGTATTCAAAACGGGCTCACAGAATCTTTTTGCCGCATTTCCCAGGTTTTTTGCCGTGACGCTGGCGGGGCTTCTGACCAACAGCGCGATTGTTATCTTCTTCACGACGTATGTCGCGCCCTCATCGGGCATGGCGCCCAACATAGCCCTCAACATCGGCAAACTCCTTGCCACGGCCATTTCACTGGCCGTTAACTTCCTGGGCTACAAGTTTTTCGTGTTTCAAAAGAAGGAACTGTAGTATTGACGGCTGGTTTATCGCCACGTATACTCACAGGGAATTCTAGGGAGTTCCTTTAGCGCAAAGGAGAGCAGAATGCCGACGCCAGACGATACAGAAGAAAAGACATGCGGCCGGTGTTACCAACGGATCAAGGGTGATCCGGTTGTGGTAGCCGGTATACCTTTTCATAGGGAGTGTGACGAAGAAGGTCTTCGAGCAATACTCCGTGCGTATGAGCAAGGCAAGCGTTTCGGGTATAAGATGCCTGGCATTTCTTCATAATGCGTCTCATCTGCTCATATCAGGAGCGTGTTCCAGCGCTCCATTTTCTTTTCTTAGGGTGGGACGAAACCATGCTTGTCCGCGCGGCGTTGCACATGCTAGTATAGAAAAACGTACAATTGAATAATATTATCACGAGCGCAGGGGAGGGAATCGGCCCCGTGATCCTGCCGGCAACCAACTGGATATTTCGACCTATTGATATATCTAGGGATGGTGCCCCATCCGACCCACGTCTTGGGGAAGATAAAGAGTATTTATCATCCCTCCGTGCGAAGGGGTTTATTTTTTACTTTTAGAAATGTTATGAAGCATACTATCCATACCGTAGAGAGCGTTACGTCCGGGCACCCGGACAAAGTGTGCGATGCTATTTCTGACTCAGTGCTGGACGCGTTTTTGGCTGTTGACCCGCACTCGCGCGTGGCAGTAGAAACGTTTGGCTCGCACGGACTTCTGGTCATCGGCGGCGAGGTTACGAGCAAGGGCGTCGTTGATGCGGGCAAAATCGGCCGCGCGTTTTATCGTTCGCTTGGCTATACCGATGATCTTCAGATCATGACCAATATCGTCCAACAGTCGCCCGATATTGCGCAGGGTGTGGATACGGGAGGCGCTGGCGACCAGGGCATAATGTACGGCTATGCGACCGCCGAGACGCCGGAATTCATGCCGCGTGCCGTGGCATTGTCCCACAAGTTGACGCAGGGCTTGGAACAATTGCGCCGCACTGACCCCGAATGCGCGTGGCTCGGGCCGGACGGCAAATCGCAAGTTACCATGCAGGACGGCAAAGTGACGACGGTACTCATTTCCTGCCAGCACGCGGATAGCGTGAGTCAGGAACAGATCAAAGATACGCTGGTGCGCAAACTTATCCGTCCGGTCGTGGGCGACCTCGACGGCGTGGAGGTGTTGGTAAATCCGACGGGCAAATTCACGATCGGCGGCTTTGCGGCAGACACCGGCCTTACCGGCAGAAAGATCGTGGTGGATACGTATGGCGGTCTCGTGCCTCACGGCGGCGGCGCGTTTTCCGGCAAAGATCCTACAAAGGTGGATCGCTCGGCGGCGTATATGTCGCGCTTTGCGGCAAAAAATATCGTGGCCAATGGCGTGGCCAAGGAATGTACGGTCACGGTGGCGTACGCCATCGGCCGCGCCGATCCCCTCATGGTATATGCCGAAGCAGACGACGGCAGGGATTTGTCCGCGATCGTCAAAGAGAAATTTGACTTCAGGCCCAAGGCCATCATTGAGCGGCTGAATCTTCGCCGCCCCATCTATGCCAGGACCGCCGCGTACGGCCACTTTGGCCGGGATGGCTTTCCCTGGGAAGAGGTGGTGTCGCTGTAGCGTCTCTCTGAAAAGAGAATTTCACCGCGTTACCACTGGCGGGCTTGCGCTCGCCGATGATTTTGCGTATGACTAAGTTTGAGAAAGATAGAAAGAAACGGCGCATTCGGCTATAATGTCGGTGTTATGGACTCCGCGGCATTACGGAAAAAATTCCTCGATTTTTTTGCGGCACGCGGGCACGCCGCCGTGCCGTCGTCTTCTCTTATACCCGACGATCCGTCGGTGCTTTTGACGACCGCTGGTATGCAACAGTTCAAAAAGTATTACACCAATCCTGAAATGGCGGATCGTGATTTCGGCTCGCGCAATACCGTATCAATCCAGAAATCCTTTCGTACCTCTGATATTGACGAAGTGGGCGACGGGCGACACCTCACCTTTTTTGAAATGATGGGGAATTTCTCATTCGGCGGATATTTCAAAAAAGAAGCGATTACCTACGCTTTTGATTTTTTGACAAAAGAAATGGGACTCGCCATTTCATATGTAACCATCTTTCAGGGAAAAGAGGGTATCAGTGTGCCAAAGGACGAGGAATCCGCGCGTATCTGGCGGTCTCTCGGTATCACCGACATCCGCGAGGAAGGGATGGATGACGTGTTTTGGGGGCCGACCGGGGCATCAGGCCCCTGCGGTCCAACCACGGAGATTTACTGCAAAAACAGCGCGGGAGAGGATATTGAAGTTTGGAACATCGTGTTCAATGAGTTTTTCTGCTCGGGCAGTCGGGAGGAACTGCTCGCGGGCAATGCGACATTGGAGCCGCTTGCGACCAAAGGCATAGACACGGGCATGGGGCTGGAACGGCTTGCGATGTGCGTGCAAGGAAAAAATGATATTTTTGAAACGGATCTTTACGCGCCTCTCATGGACCTGGTGCCTTCTGATTTTACCGATACGCAGAAGCGGGTAATTGCTGATCACGCACGGGCGGCCGTGTTTCTCCTTGCTGACGGTGTAAGACCGTCAAATAAAGACCGCGAATATGTTCTCCGCCGTCTGCTCCGGCGCGCGATCGTCATGCACGATGTCAGACCGCTCATTGAACGGACGATTGAACAGTACGGCCCGACGTATCCTGAACTTGTGCGTGAGAAAGACAGTATCGTCTCGGCATATTCTGACGAGAGAGAAAAGTTCATGAAAACGCTCCGCCACGGCCTCAAAGAAATGGAGCGTATGCCGTCCGGAGACGCGAAGGCCGCGTTTCATTTGTACGAGAGTTTCGGCCTGCCGTACGAAGTGATCAAAGATTATGACGGAGGAAAGAGGGCTATTCATCTCACGCGCGAGCAATTTGACGAGGAGTTCAAAAAGCATCAGGAAGTATCACGCGCGGGATCATCGGCAAAATTCGGCGGGCACGGGCTGTATATGAAGACCGGCGAGGTGACGATCCGGGATGAATCCGAAGTGGAAAAAGTAACGCGTCTGCACACGGCAACACACCTGCTCCATGCAGGATTGCGTGCGGTGCTGGGCCCGGAAGTGCGGCAGGACGGGTCGGACATCACCGTGGAGCGCACGCGTTTTGACTTTCGCTTTCCGCGCAAAGTAACTCCGGAAGAGATCAAAAAAGTGGAGGACTGGGTGAATGACGCAATCAGGCACGACTATCAGGTGAAATGGGAGGAAATGCCCTGCGAGGAGGGGATACAGAAAGGCGCGCTCGGATTTTTCCGCGAGAAATATCCGCCGCGCGTGAAGATATATACCATGCACGACCCCGCGAGCGGGGAGATCGTGTCATGCGAATTCTGCGGCGGGCCTCATGTTCAGCATACCGCCGAAGTGGGGAAGTTTAAGATCGTCAAAGAAGAAGCCAGCTCCGCAGGCGTGCGCCGCATCCGCGCCGTGGTGGAATGACGCGGAGCTAAAAAGCGCCCGCGTAACGCGGGAGCTTTGTGTTGCAGAATCATCAACGTTTGCGTGGCTTCGGATTGTAGAAAATCAGCACGGCAAACATGAGAGCAAAGAGAACGGCCGTGATAGTGTAAAATACTGCATCGCCGATCATATACTGCTGTTTTTAGACCGCATGCCAACAATATACAACACCGTGCCTATCAGGGTGAGGGTCAGATATACAATGATGATTTTTTGATGGAGGGGCATATGTTTTTATTTTCTCGCGAGCGCGATGCTTATGTATAAGAAAGACAAGGCAGCAAAGATTCCGGAGAAAAATACAGGGAGAGAAAGCGGTTCTGCCTCGTTGGGAATGAAGAACCCTATGACAACGGATCCGACGAGCAGTTTTGAAGCATCACCGAAATATTTTGAAAGCGTCTCGATTTGTTGATGATCAAGGTACATAAAAATATCAATTCCTTCAACTTCTATAATAACCGCGTCAAAACCGAGATGTCAAGAAGCGAAAACTCCCTATCGCGCGGTGCCGACTTTCCGCTCTACGCGCGTGAGGCGCTCACCGAGATCCTTTACTTCCTCGCGGATGTCAGGCAAGTCGGGGATATCTTCCGCAAGAGGTCTATGCGGCGATTGACCGCATAGAATCCGTCCCGCATCTCGGTCTTCGTCGCCATTTCCTCCCGCATCTGCGCAATATCTCCCTTGAGTTCCGATCTCACCCCCGCAATATCTCCCTTGAGTTCAACCTTGAGGGCTTTAAGATCCTCCTTACTTGCCATGGTCCACTGGATCATTGCGGCAAGCTCTCCAATTGTGCTTATTTTCTTTGCCATCAGATTCATTTTATCGGTTGCCATGATGCTGTCAACTCCTCTATAATAAACGTAATGATGTATGACATCGTCATCAAAGGCGGATCGGTGCTGGATGGCGCGGGGAATCCCGCGGCGGTCAATGATATTGCTATAGACGGGGGCAAGATCGTCCACATTGGGGCCTTGCCGCGGGTAAGCGCCAAGACGGAAATCAGCGCGTCTGGCAAGATCGTGGCTCCGGGCTTTATTGATATTACTAATCACGCGGATACGCACCTCACGCTCTTCAAATATCCTCTGCAGGAAAGTATGGTCATGCAGGGCGTTACGACGATCATCGGCGGCAATTGCGGCGCATCGCTGGCTCCCTTGGTGTCGCGCGAGTCCATTCAGGGCGTGAGCAAGTGGGCGGACCTGTCGGACATGGGCATCAACTGGACGGGCATGGGTGAATTTCTGACTGCGGTTGAGAAAGTGCGGCCTGGCGTGAACTTCGGCGCGTTTGCCGGATTCGGTACCCTGCGGCGGGGAGTCGCAGGCAATGATACAGGCCCGCTCTCGCTTGAAAATCGCGCCAAAGCGGCTCTGCTTGCCGAGCGCGCGGTGCAGGAGGGCGCATTTGGCCTTTCTTTCGGCCTTGCGTACGGGCATGAGCGGTTGTCCGCGACCGAGGAACTTATGGACGTGGCGCGGCCCCTGTCCCGCACGGGGGGCATTTTAAAAATACATTTGCGTTCGGAGGGTCCCGAAGTGCTGGGCGCGATCAACGAAGCAATCCAAATCAGCCGAGAGATAGGCATACCCGTCGTGATTAGTCACTTGAAAGTTATCGGCCGCAAATCATGGCCGCTCGCTAAAAAAGCGCTCGACCTCATTGCGTATGCGCGCTTGAGTGGCGTTGCAATCTGGTTTGATGTCTCGCCGTATCGCACGACTGGCTCGCCGTTGTATCTGTTGATTCCGGAGTGGGCGCGCAGGGGCGGGCTGAAGGACTTGTTTGATCGCATGGGGCGGCAGGCGGAGAAGAAGCGGATTTTGGAAGGTTTGGCACAGCGCACCCTGCACTACGACCGCATCCGAGTTATCTCGGCCAAGCACGCATCCATCGCAGGCAAAACCATTGCCGAGATCGCCAATGGTATGGGATTGCCGCCGGAAGAAGCCCTGCTGGAAATCGTTCGCGGCAACGAGGGCAGGGTGACTATTCTCGGCCGCACCATTTCAAAAAAGAATATGGAGTTGGCGGTGCAGAATCCCCACTCGCTGATGGCCTCTGACGGCTTTGGCATGGCGCAAGCGGCGGAAAGCGCCGGAGGACTGGTGCATCCGCGGTGTTTCGGCGCATTTCCGCATTTCTGGCACCGCTTTGTTAATGACCTGCGCGTTTTGAAGCCGGAAGAAGCCATCGTGAAAGCAAGCGGGGGACCGGCGCGCTTGTTGGGCATCACGGGACGGGGGACGATTGCAAAGGGCAATTTCGCCGATATTATTATTTTTGATCCTCGCCTCATCCGCGATCGGGCGACCTATCAAAATCCATACCGGTATCCGGCGGGCATGGAGTGGGTCATCATCAACGGAAAAATCGCGGTTGCCGAAGGCCGCCACACCGAGGTGCGCGCGGGGGAAGTATTGCGCAAGCACGCCTAACACTATGGATTTTGATGTCAAAAGAAAAAAAGTGTTGATCATGGGTCTTGGCCTGCATGGCGGGGGAGTAGCGTCCGCAGAATTTTTTGTACGGCGCGGTGCGCGGGTTACGGTTACTGATGTGCGGTCGCGCCGCGATCTTGCGCCGTCTCTGCGCGCTCTTGCACGGTTCAAAAATATCCGTTATGTCCTGGGCAGGCACGATGAAAAGGATTTTCTTGCGGCAGACCTAATCATAAAAAATTCTGGGGTGCGACGCGACAACCCCTTTCTTCGCAAGGCGATCGCGCGCGGTGTCCATGCAACCAGCGATGTCGGCATCTTCTTTCAGACATGTCCGGCGCGGATCATCGGCATCACAGGAACGCGTGGCAAGTCCACCACGACGCATCTGGTCTGGAAAATGCTGTCGTCAAAGTATCCGCGCGTACACTACGGCGGCAACATACGCCGATCGGTGCTCGGTGTTCTGCCAAAAATAAAAAAAGACGATCTGGTCGTGCTGGAGCTTTCCAGTTTTCAATTACAGGACGTGGCTATGGGGCGCAAAAGTCCCCGAGTTGCTGTGTTCACCAATCTTATGCGTGATCATCTGAACTGGCATCGCGATATGCGTGAATACCGCGAGGCAAAATCCGTCATCTTTCGCTACCAGCGCAAAGACGATGTATTGTTTATCCCCGCAGGGGACAAAGATCTCCGCGCGCTTGCGCGATCAGCCCCCGGGCGGGTGCGCGAAGCTGTCCTGCCGCGCGTACTTATTCCGATCGTAGACCAGAATCTAGGCGAGCATTACCGGTCCAGCGTGGCTCTTGCCTACGCTGTCGCACAGTATTTCAAGGTATCTGATCGCGCAATTACGCAGGTGATTCGCGAGTTTACGGGCCTTGAGTCACGCCAGGAAATCATCAGCTCAACAGGCGGCGTGCATTTTGTAAATGATACGACCGCTACGATTCCGGACGCCGCGATTGCGGCGATCAGGCGATTCCGCGTACTCGCGGACAGACACCAACGCCGTCTGATCTTGATTGCGGGCGGGCAGGACAAAAAGTTAAAATTCGCGGATTTTGCGCGCGAGATCAGAAAATCAACGGATACGGTGGTGCTCTTGCCTGGCACCGGCACCGACGTGCTCATACCGCACCTCAAAAATACGCGCGTGTCTGTGCAAAACGCACGGAATATGCAAGAAGCGGTCAAGCGCGCATATACTCTGGCATCTTCCGGCGACTATGTCGTGCTCTCGCCCGGGTGCGCGAGTTTCGGCCTGTTCCTTAATGAATTTGACCGAGGAGCGCAATTTGTCAAAGCCGTGCAAAAGCTGAAAGCGAAACATGCCAAACGCTAACCGTTCTGCGATAGCGCATCCCATTGATCGTCAGCTCCTCTTCCTGGTACTTGGGCTTTTTGTTATGGGACTTTTGATTCTGACTTCTGCGTCCATGACGCTCTCGTACAAAAATTTCGGATCCATCGGCGGCTATGCCCTGCGCCAGTTGATCCTTGGCGGCGGATTGGGACTCGTGTTTATGGCCGTAACGTCGCGCATACCGTACCGCGCGTGGCGCGCGTGGTCCTTGCCTCTGTTGCTGATTTCTTTTGTCCTGCTTGCATTGCTCTTTGTGCCCCAGCTTGGTTTTTCCGCCGGAGGCGCTACGCGATGGCTACGCCTGGGGGCGTTGATGTTTCAACCGTCAGAGTTACTCAAGCTCGCGTTTATCCTGTATCTAGCGAGCTGGCTTGATGCGCGGCGGCGGGAAGTCGCGAGCATATCCTACGGCATGATTCCTTTTGTCATCATGCTCTCCGTGGTCGGCGTGTTCCTTCTCATGCAACCGGACATGGGAACGCTGTTTGTGATTGTCGTCACCGCGGGGCTTTTGTATTTTCTCGGCGGCGGCAAGAAATCGCAAGTGGTAACGTTGGTGTTGCTCGGCGTTGCCATGTTCTATCTCCTCATTCAATTGGCGCCGTACCGATTTGACCGCGTGCGCGTGTTCTTCAATCCGGGACTCGATCCGCAGGGCGCGGGATATCAAATCACCCAGGCATCCATTGCTATCGGCTCGGGTGGATTTTTCGGCCTTGGTTTTGGCAGAGGGCTTCAAAAATACCAATACCTTCCGGAGCCGATGGGGGACTCCATTTTCGCCATATTCACAGAGGAAATGGGTTTTTTGGGCGCCGCGGCGCTAATCGCCCTGTTCTTCTTTTTATTCCTAAAAGGGTGCATGATCGCGCGCCGTGCCCCTGACGTATTTGGCAAGCTCTTGGCCGCAGGTATTGCGATTGGTATGATGACACAAGCGTTCGTCAACATGGCGGCGATTTCGGGCCTACTTCCGCTCACCGGCATACCACTCCCGTTCGTCAGCTATGGCGGCACGTCGCTGGCGGTCATGCTGGCTGGCACAGGGATTCTGATGAATATATCGAGACATACCTAAAAGGAACGCAGGCGGTAGGATAGTAGGATGTAGTTTTCTACAGCCCTACTAGCCCTACTAGCCCTACAGCCAACATGAGGATACTTTTCACGGGCGGCGGCACCGGAGGGCATTTTTTCCCCATCCTCGCGGTGGTGCGCGAAGTAAAGCGCATTGCCGAGGAAGAACGGATATTGGATTTGGAATGCTACTACATGGGGCCGGATGACTTTGGCCTGCCGCTCCTCAAAGACGAGGATGTGGTACCCATACGTGTGCTTGCTGGAAAATGGCGGCGGTACGGCTCCTTGGAAAATGCGCTCGATATAGTGCGTATCCCCCTTGGCTTTCTGCAGGCACTATGGAATATGTTCCTCATCATGCCCGACGCCGTATTTTCCAAGGGCGGATACGGGGCCTTGCCTGCGGTGCTCGCCGCTGCGGTCTTTCGCATCCCGCTCATCATCCATGAATCCGACGTCGTGCCCGGAAAAGTAAATCGCTTTTCCGCGCGATTCGCATCGCGCATCGGCATCGCGTTTCCCGCCGCAGCCAAGCATTTCCCCGCCGGAAAAACAGCCCTCGTCGGCATACCCCTGCGCAGTCGCATTCTCTATGGCAATCGCGAAGAAGCGCGCGAAGCGTTTGATCTCTATTCCGCCGTGCCCGTCATAGGCCTCATCGGCGCGTCGCAAGGAGCCGAACTCCTCAACAACGCGGTGCTCGGCGTTTTGAAAGAACTCACCGCAGAATATGAAGTCGTCCATCAGACAGGAGAAAAGAATTTTGCGAATGTACAAGCCGAAGCCAGCGTGGTACTCGCATCCGGACACAAGGAGCGATATCATCCTGTAGGATTTATGGATGAGACGGGCATTCGTGATTTTTACACAGTATGCGATCTGATCGTTTCCCGCGCGGGCGCATCTTCCATTTTAGAGATCGCGGCGCGCGGCAAGCCGTCCATTCTAGTGCCTTTGTCCCATGCGGCGCAAAATCATCAGTGGGAAAACGCGTTTGCCTATGCCGCGGAGGGCGGCGCCATGATTCTGGAAGAGGGGAATGTCACGCCACACATCCTGCTGGCCGAGATAAAGAAGCTCATTGACGATCCTGAAAAACGTGCCAAGATGAGCGAGGCGGCCTTGAAATTCGCCCGCCCGGATTCAGCCCAAACCGTGGCCCAAGAACTCCTAAAATTGGGTCTCCATTAACAGTATGTCTCGAGCATTTGCGTCTCACTATGCTTCTTCCCCGCGTTCGTATAGCTCCAAGCCCTACGGGCAATCTCCACATCGGCACCGCCCGCGTCGCGCTCTTTAATTATCTCTTCGCCAAGAACCAGAACGGAGTATTTGTCCTCCGCATCGAGGACACGGACATTGAGCGATCGGACAAAAAATACGAACAGAGTATCTTTGACGGTCTGCGGTGGCTCGGCATTGACCCGGATGAAGGGCCGGAGCAGGGCGGGCCGTACGCGCCTTACCGCCAGACCGAGCGCACCGAAACGTACGAAAAATACATCCGCCAACTGCTTGCCGAGGGCAAGGCGTTCTATTGTTTTCATTCGGAAAAAGAATTGGCCGAAGAAAAGGGGCGCATGATGGCGGAAAAACGCGTCTTACTTCACTCATGCACACATCGCGATACGGCGCCTGCAGAAGCGCATGCCCGCGCCGCAGAAACATCCGACTTTATCATTCGCTTCAAGACCCCTGCGGGAAGAAGGATTGAATTCACTGATCTTATCCGGGGCACGGTCGCATTTGAGTCCGATCTTTTGGGCGACTTTTCCATTGCCAAGCGTCCTAACGTGCCGCTCTATAATTTTGCGGTTGTCGCGGATGACTATGAAATGAAAATCACGCATGTCATCCGCGGAGAAGACCACATCACCAATACACCCAAGCAAATGCTCATTGCCGAGACCCTCGGCTTTCCCATGCCGGAGTACGCGCATCTCCCGCTTATCCTCGGCCCTGACCGTTCAAAGTTGTCCAAGCGACATGGCGCGACATCCATAGACGAATATCGTGCACAAGGGTATTTGCCCGAAGCGTTGTTCAACTTCATGGCGCTAGTGGGATGGAATCCCGGGGATGATCGGGAAATTATGAGCAAAGAGGAACTGATCCGCGACTTCCTGCTTGAAAAGGTACAGAAATCTGGGGCAGTATTTGATGTGCAAAAACTCGATTGGATGAACGGCGAATATATCCGCAGGAAATCAGTGACAGAATTGGTTGACTTGTGCATGCCTTTTTTCGGAGGTGTCACCTCCGAAAAAGATCGCGCATATCTTGGAAAAGTCATAGCCCTTGAACAGCCGCGGCTTAAAAAACTCTCGGAAATCGCGGAGCGCGTGGGTTATTTCTTCAGTGAGCCGGAATATGATAAGGAATTACTGCGGTGGAAAAAAGTGACAGATGCGGATATACGGACATCGCTGGAACGCGCGGAAAAAGTGCTTTCAGGCATTTCCGATGAAGCCGCGAAGGCAAAGCTGGAAAGAGTGTTTCTTGACGAAATAGGAGGAGGGGATAGGGGATCCTTGCTATGGCCCGTGCGGGTGGCATTGTCGGGTAAGAAGGCGTCCCCCGGGCCGTTTGAAATCATGGAGATATTAGGTAAAGAAGAATCGCTCGCGCGCATTCGGGGCGCGCTCAAAAAGATGGCATGAGGATGCCTGCACGCCTGGCCAGGGATATATTTTTTTGTGTGGCAATCCCTGCCGCGATTATTGCGTTTCCCCTGGCCGTGCGCGGAGAAACGATTGACGAGCTGAAGCGTTCGATTCGAGAGCGCAACGACGAAATAAAACATCTTGAAGAAGCGGCAAAAAAATTCCGCGATGAGATCACGGTCCAACAGGGCCGCGCAAAGACATTAAGTGGCGAGCTGGTGCGCATTGATCGCCTCATCGGGGGGCTGAAAAACGACATCACGCTCACCGAACGCAAGATCTCCGCGCGTGCGTTGGAAATAGGAGTGTTGGGGAGCGAGATAAAGGAAAAGGAGATATCTGTTGACCGCCTGCAATTGGGGCTTGGCGCGGCACTGCGCGTCGTATCACAGCGCGACGAGGAGCCGATGGTGCGCGTCTTGGCAAAGCGGCCGCGGCTCTCGGACTTCCTGCAGGAGCTCGATCACTTCTCGTCTTTGGAAATAAAGATGTTAGGGTCTATTGATGCTCTGCGCGATGTGCGTCAGGAGTTAGAAGCCCAAAAAGGAGAAGCCGAGGAGAAAAAAGTCCTACTGGAGGACTTGAAATTCGAACTGCGCGATCGCAAAGTCGCGCAGGAAGGGGAGAAACGCACGCGCGCCGAACTGCTGATAGCGACCAAAAATCAGGAGAAAAAATATCAAGAATTGGTGCAGGAAGCGGAGAAAAAGCGCGCGGCATTGGAGCAGGAAATCCATACGATCGAAGAAAAGATACGGATTACCATCGACCCGTCGCTCCTGCCGTCGCGCGGGAGTGGGGTATTCGCCAGTCCCTTGCCGAAGCCGATTCTTGCCACGTGCGCGAAAACCATGACCCAGGACAGAGCAACCAACTGCCTCACGCAATACTTTGGGTACACATCGTTTGCGGCGAGTGGGGGATATAACGGAAGCGGGCACAACGGCGTTGATTTTCGCGCTGATACCAGCACCACGGTTTTTGCGGCGGAAAAAGGAACGGTGACGGCGATCGGGGATACTGATATCGGATGCCGCAGGGCATCATATGGCAAATGGATTCTCGTGCGCCACCCCAACAACCTTTCAACCCTCTATGCGCATCTCTCCTCGATCGGCGTATCCGCGGGGGATACGGTCGAGCGCGGCGGCCGCATCGGGTCTTCCGGCATGTCAGGATATGCCACGGGCCCGCATCTCCATTTTTCCGTCTTCGCGACGCAGGGCGTGCGCGTGGAAAATATCCGCTCGCGCGTGTGCGGCACGACCATGACCGTGCCGATCTCCGCCGTCAACGCCTACCTCAACCCCCTTGATTATTTATAGAATTTGAGGATGCGCTTTTTTATTTCAGCGGATGGAATTCTTTGTGCGTTCTCTCGGCGTACTTGTCCGAAGCATGCACATAGCGCGTAGTGGTATGGAGGGATTCATGGCCGAGGAGTATTTGCAGGGCCGCGGGGTTGGCGCCCTGCTCCGCCATATACGTCGCAAAGCCGTGGCGCAATGAATGCGCGGATGTCGGGACATTGATGCCGAGCTGTTCCTTGTAGCGTTTGATTTTCATCTGCAGATAATTGGGCGAAATACGCGCCCTGGTCGTCCCCGCGTTTTGCCCGCGATAGGGGATGAAAAGGGCCGGATATTCGTCGGTGCGGGTATCCAGATATTTCTTGATGCAATTTTTTGCGCGTTCCGTAAGATAGACAAATCGTTCCTTCTTCCCCTTTCCGCGGATAAATATCTTTCCTGATCTATCCAGTTGGTCTTTGTTGAGAGATAAAAGTTCGGATATGCGCATGCCCGTCGCAAACAATGTTTCCAGCATCGCGCGGTTGCGCTTTGCTATGTTCTTATTTTTTTCAAAATGCACGGGGGATTCTATAAGTTCTACGAGCTGTTGAAATTCTGCCACTCGCGCATGCGGCCGCGGCATCTTAACGAGTTTGATATCATTTGGATATATGGGTGCGGGATAATCGTTATCTCCGAGATAAGCCAAATATCGGCGAAGCGTTGAGAGCATCCTATTTATGGATCCTGCTGATAATTGAACCCGTCCCCGCATTAGTTTTTTAGGTGTTTTGCGATCTTTGGAGATAAGAAATGCCTTATAAAGGTCAATGGTTTTTTTGGACATCCCATCAAATGGTATTTTCGCATCTTTCTCAAGGAATAAATCAAAGACCATGAGGTCGTGTTCATAGTTGTAGATTGTCTCCAGCGAATACTGGTTCGATCTCAAACTTAAAAGAAACTCATCAAAATGAGGCAACATATTTTGCATTTATAAAACTCATCCATAGGGATATTATACTCAATTCTATTTCATCCAAACAACGTGGTCAATCTATGGTTATCCACAGTCCCCTTGTAGGGCGGGCGTGCAAGGGTATAGTGAAGAGTGCTATGCGCACATCGTATTCGGCAATTAATACATATTTGCAGTGTCCCCAGCGGTATAAGTTTCAAGAGGTTGACCGCATCCGGGCGCCGAAAGGAAAAGAGGCGATCTTCGGGTCGCTGATTCATGACACGCTCCATTTTATGTTCGAGCGCACTCCCCTCTTTCCCACGCTCGACGAAGTGATAGCGCATTTCCGCGAGCATTGGCCCCTGCGCGAGGTCTTTTTGCAGGAAGAAAAAAACGATCCGCTTAAGCGCGCGTGGACCCCCGAGGAGGAAAAGGCGTATTTTGAGGATGGTGTTGCGATGCTCAAAAAATTTTATGAGAAAAACGCGCCGTGGAATTTCGCGGTTGTGGATTTAGAATCGCGCTTTGAAATCGTCTTGGCAGACCCCAAAACCGGAGAAACACACATTTTGGCGGGTATTATTGATCGGATAGACAAACTGTCGGATGAGACGTACGAAATCATTGACTACAAGACCGCCAAGCGTATGCCCTCGCAGGACGCGATCAACCGCGACCTTCAGCTCTCGCTCTATTCTCTGGGTCTGCAAAATCGCTGGCCGCACATCAAGCCGGAGGAAATCAAACTGTCTTTGTATTTCGTAAAACACGGGGTAAAACTCTCCACGCAGGCGTCTGCGGAGAACACGAAAAAAACCCAGACGCACATTCTAAAAACTATCGCCGACATTCAGGATAAAATACAGGGCGGAAAAAATTTTGATCCCATGCCGTCGATCCTCTGCAATTGGTGCGGGTATCGGCCGATGTGCCCTGCGTGGAAGCATCTGTATAAAAAACAAGACCCGGCGATTAAAAATGAGGCCGATGCCAACGGCGCCATCAATGAATATCTGGGTTTGAAAAAGAACGAAGACCGCTTGAAAAAGCGGATGGAGGAACTGCAGGCGCAGATACGCGAATACATGGAGCGCGAGGGTCTGACGCGGGTATTTGGCGACGAGGGGTATGTGTCCAAGCGGACGCAACAGCGATTTGAATACGATTATCAAAAAATAGAAGCGCTCCTCTCCCCTCTTGGGAAATGGCAGGACATTCTGACGGCAGACGCGACAAAATTGCGTAAGATACTGTACGAAGTACCCGAAGATGTGCGTCTTGTCGTGGAAGAAGCGCGCGCGGTTGCAAAAGAATATTCCGTGCTCACGGCATCGCTCAAAAAGATCAAAGGCCCGGAAGACGCGGCCACCGAATCCCCTCTCCCCACCGAACTATAGAGTCATATTCTTTGTGTGATAAAATATGCTATAGCATATTTTATCACACACCGCGTCAGAGGCCGGGACAATTGCCTGCGGGCTTGTATCCTTTTTTCTCGGCCTCTTCTTTGGTTTGGAACCATATCTTGTTTTGTTCTTTGATGCGCTGGGCGCCTGGGCACCACGGAAGATGATATGCGGTGCCCGATACGGAGCCAAGGTATCGCCCCGCTGCAGATGTTGCGGCGGCTTTTGCCGCAAGTCCCCCCGCTCCCACAGCGGCTGAAGAAGCGTCCTGGGCAGCGATGTCTGTGATCTGGGGCGAGGTCACTTTTATAGGCGGTTTTGAGGGCATGATGGCTGATAAGCGGCCCAGGCCAAAGCTCCCCAGGCCAACAAGAAAGATGACGGCCGCGATAAACAGGTCGTTCTTACGCTCCCCTGCCCATGCGTTGACTTTTTCCCGATAGTGCCCTATCATAACCAGTACAATTTAACAAGTATTTTCCTTGTATGGCGCATACAAAATCAGCGGGTGCCGGCAAATACGGCCGCGACTCGCAACCGAAGTATCTCGGCGTAAAAAAATACGATAATATGCCGGCAGAGGCGGGCGATATTCTCATTCGCCAGCGCGGGACCAAATTCGTCCCCGGGGAGGGTACGCGCCGCGGCGGCGACGATACGCTGTATGCCATCCGCCAAGGCGTAGTCAAATTCCGCACTATTCGCAAGGAGCGATTTGACGGGACATGGCGTCATGCAAAGCAAGTGAGTGTCGTTGCTGTAGGGACATAGGCGTGGGCAGACCGCTGTGCGCGATGTTCGTGTGCGGCGGTGCTGGTCATGCGATCTCTCTTCTCTGGAGGTGTACATTGAAAATTGATAAGCGCTATATTGAGGGGTTTATCCGTGGGAAAGTAGAAACGGAGGCGCTTACTGACCGACAGATTGCCGTTTTGCTTGATGTAGGTACCTCCACGGTGTCGCACTGGCGTAACAAGTTTAATATCAAGCCGTCTGATAAATTCAGCCGGAACTTTAAGGAAAAGTACGGCCCGGATGCGCTGGATCAATTGGATATCATGGTGCAGGGCCGTGCCGCACTCCAGGAGATTGCCGATTATTTCGGCTTCAGCCGGGAATATGCCGGGCAAGTTCACCTCATCATTTACGGCCTCAGCTACATGGCGCACATGAGGCAGATGGCGCGACGCGCCCCAAACGTGTAGGTTTTCGTTGAGCAAAACTTCAGCCCCCATCATCGGTCACGCCGTTGTTGGAGGCATTTTTATTTTTAGTATCCAAAGCCGCTTGAATGAACGCCCGATACAACGGATGGGGCGAGAGCGGGCGCGACTTGAACTCCGGATGGAACTGGGTGCCCACGAAGAACGGGTGATCCGCCAGCTCGATAATCTCGACGAGGTTGCGTTGGGGATTGCATCCCGCGACGACCAGGCCTTTCCTTGTCAGCGTCTCTCGGTACGCGTTATTGAATTCATAGCGGTGGCGATGGCGTTCGCTGATCACGCCGTTTTTTTGCGTGCCTGATTTGTCTTTTGCATACGCGCGCATGGAGAGAGAGCCGGGCGTCAGTCGGCAATCGTACGCGCCCAGGCGCATGGAGCCGCCGAAGTGCTTTTCCTGGATAAGCGACTGCTGTTCTTCCATGGGGGTAATGACGGGATGGGCGGTTTGAGGATCTACTTCGGTGGTGTTCGCGCCCTTGAGCCCGCAGACATTGCGCGCGAATTCAATGGTCGCCAACTGCATGCCATAGCAAAGGCCGAAATACGGTATCTGGCGCTCGCGCGCGTACTGAATCGCGAGTATCTTGCCTTCCACGCCGCGCGGGCCAAAGCCGCCCGGCACGATGATACCGTCGTATGCGTCGAGTTCCTGTAGTTTTTGCGGATCATTTTCGTACTCCTCGGCGTTGAGCCATACGATTTCTGGCGTGATTCTTTCGGCCCAGGCCGCGTGTTTGATCGCTTCGATGACGGAGATATAGGAGTCAGCGAGCACGAAATCGCCGGTCTGGAAATATTTTCCTACGATTGCGATACCCATCTGCCTCTTCGCTCCCTTGATGCGTGTTACGAGGTCTTTCCAATCCGCCATGTCGGACACGGAGCGCTTCATGCCAAATTTCTCGAGCACGCGGTCGCCAAGCATATCTTTTTCAAAATTGAGCGGTATCTCATAAATAGAAGTAACGTCGGGCGCGGAAATTACGTCCTCCTCGTGTACGTTGCAGAACACGGCGAGTTTTTTCTTGCGTGGCTCGTCGATGGAAACGGTGGATCGCGCGATGATAAAGTCGGGCTGGAGTCCGGTGGCATTCATGGCGCGCACCGCGTGCTGGGTCGGTTTGGTCTTCATTTCCCCGATCATGCTGGGCACGGGCAAATATGAGACAAGAACAAAGAGGACGTTCTTGGGCCGCGCGAGGCGCATCATGCGCGCCGCTTCGAGAAAAAGGATATTCTCATACTCCCCTACCGTGCCGCCGATCTCAACCAGCGTAAAATCCGCTTGTGCTTTTTTGCTTGCGGTTTCCAGCCGCTCAATCACTTCCTGCGGAATCGCGGGTACGACCTGCACGCACGCGCCCCCGTATTCCAGGTTGCGCTCCTTGCGGATGACTTCCTGATACACCGCGCCCGTGGTCATATAATTCTCGCGCGGAATGTCTTCACCCAAGAATCGCTCGTAATTTCCCACATCCTGATCGCACTCCATGCCGTCGTCGGTGACAAACGTCTCGCCGTGCTCGATGGGATTCATGGTGCCCGCGTCCACGTTGACGTACGGGTCAATTTTAGCCGCAGTCACGCGAAACCCCCTTGATTTGAGAATACGGGCGATGGAGGCCGTGGTAACGCCCTTGCCAATACCCGACATCACGCCTCCCGCTACAAAAATATAACGCGTCATAAAAGATTTTCGGCTTACGGTTATTCCGGTTCTACGACTATTTTTATTTTTGCCGCAATCTCATGGGGAAAACGTACGATAATCGCGTGCTCGCCAGTGGTTTTGATGGGATCTTCGAGCTCTATCCACTCCTTCTCCACGACAATGCTCGCCTTGTGCAGGGCTTCCGTAATCTTGGCGCTACTTACGGAGCCAAAGGTCTTGCCCTTCTCTCCCATCTTCATCTTGAAAGAGAGCGTTATATCCCCCATTTTTTTCGCGGCTTCTGCCCAGCGCTGCTGCTCTCCCGCGATCTCCTTTTCCTCGCGCGCTTTTTTCTGCGCTACGTCCTGCATGACGGCGTCAGTGGCGATAACTGCGAGCTTTTTGGGGATGAGGAAATTCCGGCCGTATCCTTCGCTGATGTCCTTGGTATCGCCTTTCCTTCCGAGATGCCGCACGTCCTCCAGCAGAATGACTTTCATATGATTATTGATTCTTGATGACTTCAAGGGCTTTTTCCAGCATCAAATCTTTTATCCCGTCTCCTTCCTGCGCTGATTCCGGCGGGATTACAGCAACATCCGGTTCCAAGCCCTTGCCATCTATTTCCGTGCCTTTGGGCGTGAGCCATTTGGCTATCGTCACCTTCAACGATGCCTGTTGGGGTAATTGCACCACTTCCTGCACCGAGCCCTTGCCGAATGTCTTTGCGCCGACGAGTGTGATATTTCGGTGGTCGCGCAAAGCTCCGGCGACGATTTCTGACGCGGAAGCCGAGCCCTCGTTGACGAGGAGTACGGTAGGAACGGCGCCCAGGACATTGTAACCAGACGAACGATAGACATCTTCTTTGCCATCGCCGTAGCGTTCCCGCACGATTGCCTCTCCGGCAGGCACCCACCAACTGCCGATATCTACGGCTACGGTCAGGAATCCGCCGGGATTGTTGCGCAGATCAAGGATGATCTTTTTTGACCCGGAATCAAAGAATTCCTGTACGGCCTTGCGGAATTCAAACGCAGCATTTTCCGTGAAGTGATTGAGTTTGATGACAAAGATGCCGTCGGGCAGTTTCTCCGTACTGACGATTTGGATTTTGATAATGTCGCGGATGACGGTGTATTCCTGGGTGCGATCAGCGCCGTCGCGGAACACGGCAAGGCGAACCTTGGTGCCAGGCTCTCCTCGGATGAGGCGCACGGCCTCATCCAGCGCCAGATCATTGGTCGTCGTGTCGTCAATTTTGAGTATCTTGTCTCCTGCCTTGATGCCCGCCTTTTCCGCGGGATTGCCCTTGAGCGGCGCTATCACGGTGATCACGTTTTTGCGGATGCCGATTTCCGCGCCGATGCCGCCGAAAGCGCCCTTGATATCCTCTTGGAATTGCTTGGATTCGGCGGGCGGGAGGAATTCGGTATACGGGTCTTTGAGCGAGCGCGCGAGTCCGGCGATGGCGCCGTACACCATTTGCTTGCGGTCAATCTTGTCGTTGTCCACGAATTTATCCTCCAATTGCGACCACACTTCCCAGAAAAGGTTGAAATCGGTTGCTTCAAACTCCTGCGGCGGCTTCTGCCCCGTCACCTTGAGCACCTTTTCCACAGCAGGCCGGTTGGCGTATCCGTACCACGCGCCCAGGGAAAAAGACGCGCCCAAAACAAAAACGGAGGCGACGATAACGGCGGCCTTCGTGTATTTTCTCCATTGAACAGCAAACATCACCTATGCATTATTGCAGACCCTCGGCAGAAGGTCAACACGACCTTATATGGCGCCAGGTCACTAGCATAGCCATGAATGCCACCGGTCGATTACGCGCATGGCTTGGGCTCTTGAGAGAATTTCATTATGCCCCGGCAGTACATATTCAAAATCAAGGGTTCTAAGATGATTAAGCGAACGCTTAAAAGCTGTTTTATCCGAGTTCGGAAAGTCCGCGTATATGCCACCGTCATAGAGCATATCACCCGTTACCAACATTCGATTTTTTTCATCGTGCAATACGATGGAGTCATCCGTATGTCCGGGGAGCGAAATGATGCGCAACAGACGCTCACCTATAGATATCTCCGATATTTCGGACGGAGTCATCTTTGGTAATCGGATGGCAAAATCCGCACACACCTCCGGCGGAGATTTTCCGATCACCTCGCGAGTATGTTGAGAATCAAAGTATTCTGGCTTGAGAAAATTAAGTCCCCAGAGACGTTTCTCAACGATATTTGCGGCCGTCAGTGGTGAGACAAGAACATCCTCATCTGTAAAATGCGAAAGACCACCAATATGGTCAAAATGCCCGTGCGTAATGACGACTTTGGGGCGGAATCCGCGTGATGTAAGAAATTTTTTTAGGTCGCAAAGCCCTAGGCCGGCATCAACCAGGAGATCAAAAGGAAGCCCCGTTAAAAGAAATAGATTCGCGTGCCCGCGGAAGTACGGCTCGGTTACGAGATAGATATCAGCCACTATTTTTTCTATTTTGAAGCAATCCTTCATAGGTTAATGGATGTGATGCGGGAGGGACGCGGTGCGCCCCTCCCTGTTTAGCTAACCGGCAAACGGATGCCGGTATATCACCCAGCATCCCGCATTGCAGGATTCTGGATCCTCCATTGAATAAAGAACCGGTTTCAGGATCTCCGCGCCCATGCGCTCATGGAAGCGCAGAACAGGGTCTTGGAGTTTTCCGTCCTCTCTGCGGAGTCGGCAGTATTCCTGCGGAGTAAGCGCCCCGTGCAGATGATATCCGGGGATGCGAGCATTTCCAATGATCTGCACCACACCCAGCCGGAAGAGGTTATCGAGCGTGACGGCAATGAGAAGCTCTGATACCCGCATGGGTTTCTCCCACCCTGGTCCGCCTCGTTTCTCCAATCGTCTCCCGCCCCAGGGATAAGCAGGAGCAAGATGGTTATGGCGGAAAAAGTCACCGCGATATTTTGGTACTACTCCTACTCCCACCAGGAAACCCGTGTTCCCGTCGGGACGATGGACAATGTCAGTCCAGCCATTGGCAGTGTGCGCATCCCAACTGCTTAAAGATGCAGGGTTGCCGTCCCATTCGCAACGAAACGCATACTGCGATCCTGCGGGATCGAACGATTCCAGTTCATCAACAAATCCCTTGGAGAATACGGGCTTCACCTCTTTGTTTTACGACGGGATGTAAGAAAAGCCACCGCTTCATCGGCGGTATCAAAGGGCCCGTAGTATTTTCCGGCGCGATATTCGGCGAGGGACTTTTTTATGTTCGCATCAAGATCGCTTTCAGCGCTTTTTACTGTTCGTCCCTTCAGGGAGCGGCGCATGGCTTCATACTCCGATCGCGGTATGACGACCAAATCGCCTCTCTGCGCCATCCTTTTTGGGATAGTAATCACCTGATTCATGCCTCTATCGTATGATTCGCGAGGTCTGTCGTCAAGTCATAAATATCTCCTGCGCCCATGACGAGGAGCACGTCTCCACGGCGCAATCCCTCATCCAAGAATTGCCTTGCTTCGGGGAATGAGGCGCTGTGCCATGCGTCTTTGCCCCTTTCTTGAAGTCCTTCGGCAAGCAAGAGTGAATTGACCGCTTTCTTTGCGGCTAGGATTTCGCGTCCGGCAACGTCATAGACGGGCAGGAGCACTACGCGGTCGGCCATGTCAAACGCGGAGAGAAAATCATTCCACAGATATTTGAGACGCTGATATTGGTGCGGCTGGAACACGCACCAGATGCGGCGCATGGGAAAATGCTCGCGCGCGGCGGAAAGCGTTGCCATGATTTCGCGAGGGTGGTGGCCGTAATCGCTGACCAGATGCGCACCTTTATAAAGTCCTTTCATTTCAAATCTGCGCCAGGTGCCGCGGAATTGCGAGAGCGCACGCAGAATGTCGGGCTCTAACACGCCGAGTACGCGCCCTGCGGTGAGCGCCGCCAAGGCGTTGGAAAGATTGTGTGTCCCCGGCACTTTGAGGAGAGGTTTGACCTTCTTGGCTTCCATGTCCTTTACCGAGTACCAGGCGACCTTGGGGCCAAACTTTTTTGCGACAACCGCAAGGCGCGAGTCGTCGGCATTCGCGATGATTGTGCCGTCCTGCGGCACCTTGCCCAGATACTCGGAAAATGCCTGCTCCACCGCTTCCACAGTTTTGTATGTATCCAAATGTTCCGCGTCAATGTTGGTGACAACGGCCACATGCGGCGAGTAATGAAGGAATGACTTGTTCCACTCGTCCGCCTCAAGAACGAGATGACTTCCTTTTCCTGATCGAAAATTAGAATCGCCGAATTCTCTCACTTTGGTGCCGATGATAACCGTAGGGTCAAGATACCCTGCTTCCATCACCAGCGATGTCATGGCAGTGGTCGTGCTTTTGCCGTGCGAGCCGGAAATGGTAACCGTGCGGTATTGGCGCGTTAAGTCCCCCACTGCCTCGGCGTATGTCTGTGTTGAGAGTTTCCTGCGCTTTGCCTCTTTGAGTTCGGGGTTTGTTTGGGGTGTTGCGGCGGTGTAAATAACTCGTGTCGCGCCTGAAAGAAGATTGAGGGCAGCGTGATTGCCGATGATGACGGTCGCGCCCTTTTCGGCAAGAGCGCGGGTGATTTCCGAGGCAACCAAATCCGAGCCGCTGACCGTGGCTCCGATAGAGAGATAATAACGGGCAAGGGCAGATACCCCGATACCCCCGACGCCTATAAAATGGACGTGCTCCATATAGGCAGGATATACCTCTTTGCCCCTCTTTTCAACGAGCATGAAAAGTCCTCCGTGTATGCCACGGAGGATGGCGATAGCGCTACTTCACCCGTACGATCCCCTCTTTGTCTATAAAATACGTCTCTAAGGCGAGATTTGGAAATCTCTCTTTGATAATGCCTGCGGCGCGGCTCAACTCTTTTTCATGAAATGCAAGCTGACGCGCTTCGTCTCCGTCAAAGCGAACGAGGCCCCCGTACGCGCCGCAGTCGTAGTGAGTGAAGAGCATGACGCGCGTTGTGCCGTGGAGCATGACGGATTTTTCTATTTCCCGCAGAATAAAATCTCGGTCGCCCTCTTTTTCGGGAGACGCGATGATCTTGGCGCCGCCGGCGACGGACGAGTGATCCAGCGAGGTGATACTCTGCGATTTCAGAAAACTCTTAAATGCCGCGTAAAAGCGGTCATCAAAACACCGGAGCACGAATGCCTGGGCTGTGTAGTGATCTAGAGAACTGGGCGATGCTAAAATGTGTTGTCCGCGAAGGGATGTCGTGATGATCTTCATTGTTCTGCAAGGATACGGGCGTCGCTGTCGGGACGCACTTCCAAAAAACCCGATATAAGGGATATCGTAACGCTCTCGTTGTTTTTGTCAACAATTCGGAGGTCCGGCCCCTCAAGCCGCGTGATCATCGGAATGTGATGATCCAGCACCGTGATCTGTCCCTGCGGTGTCCGGCAAATCAGTTTTTCCGCCGTGCCCTGCCAGCGCGTGCCCCGAATGGAATGAATAGCTACGTTCATGAGATCTCTTCAATACCTCCCTTCATATAAAATGCTTCTTCGGGTTTGTCGTCGTGCTTGCCTTCTAGGATTTCTTTAAATGCGCGTACGGTGTCTTCGCGTTTAACAAATTTTCCTGCAATGCCCGCAAATGCTTCGGCGACGAAAAACGGCTGGGACAGAAAGCGTTGGATTTTGCGCGCGCGATGCACGGTTTTCTTGTCGTCTTCGGACAATTCTTCCATGCCGAGGATTTTGATAATGTCCTGGAGTTCGGCATAGCGCTGGAGCGTGCGCTGTACGTCGCGGGCAACGCGATAGTGTTCTTCCCCCACGATTGAGGGATGAAGTCCTGCGGATGCTGATGCAAGCGCGTCCACGGCGGGATAAATGCCGAGTTCGGTGAGCGCGCGGGAGAGCACAATCGTGGAATCCAGGTGACCGAACGTGGTCGCTGGCGCGGGGTCGGTAATGTCGTCTGCAGGCACATAGATCGCCTGCACCGACGTGACGGAGCCGCGCGTGGTGGACGTAATGCGCTCCTGCAGTTCACCCATTTCGGTGGCCAGCGTCGGCTGATATCCCACGGCAGACGGCATGCGGCCGAGCAATGCCGACACCTCACTCCCCGCCTGCGAGAAACGGAAAATATTGTCAATGAAAAGCAATACATCTTTTGATTCATCGTCGCGGAAATATTCGGCCATGGTCAGCGCAGAGAGCGCTACGCGCAGGCGCGCGCCCGGCACTTCGTTCATTTGTCCGAAGACAAGTACGGCTTTGTCGAGCACGTTTGATTCTTTCATTTCCAGAATAAGGTCATTGCCTTCGCGCGTCCGCTCCCCTACCCCTGCAAACACGGATACGCCGCCTGACTCCTCCGCCACGTTGCGGATGAGTTCTTTGAGAAGCACGGTTTTCCCCACGCCCGCGCCGCCGAAGAGGCCCACCTTGCCTCCTTTGATAAAGGGCGCCAGCAAGTCAATGACTTTGATGCCGGTTTCAAAGATCTCGGTTTTGGTGGACTGTTCCGTGAGGGCAGGAGCTCGGCGATGGATCGGCCTTCGCAGGGGAAACTCCTCTTGAGCAGGTGAGAGCGCCGCTCCCGATGTTGCCTTTCGTTGAGGCAAAGGCCTTTCAGTGCCGTGCTGCCGAGTGCGCACAACGTCGGGAGCGGGACGGTCAATGGGATCGCCGAGCACATTGAAAATGCGTCCTAATGTCTCGCGGCCCACGGGCACGGAAATCTGCGCGCCGGTGTTTTTAACCGTCATGCCGCGCGTCAGGCCGTCGGTTGATGCGAGAGCGATTGCGCGTACCCTACTGGAGCCCAAGTGCCGCGCCACTTCGCACGTTACCTCCCTGCCGTCCGGATGCGCGATAGTGAGCGCGTGATAAATCTCCGGCACGCTCCCCTCTTCAAACGTCGCATCCACGACCGGCCCAATGATTTGTACGATTTTTCCTTCTCCAGTCATATGTGTTGCGTTAGGCATGTGTTGTTTCCGATCCGGCCGTCACCTCAATGAGCTCACTGGTAATCCCCGCCTGCCGTGCTTTATTATACGCAAGACCAAGCGTTTCCATCAACTCTTTCGCATTGTCAGACGCGTTTTTCATGGCAATCATGCGCGCGGAGTGTTCACTTGCATTGGATTCAAGAATGACATGGTGTACATGGATGCGGATGAGCTGGGGCACGAGGGCCGCAAGGATTTCGGCGGGAGATGGCTCGAACAGGTATTCATATTGATACGAGTTTGTAGGTTGTAGGTTGTAGGTTGTAGAACTGGATGATTCAGCGAAGCGGCCGCGTTCAGGCAGGATGCCCCGTATTGCCTCTTCAATGCTTTCTTGCGTTGCGGGCAGGATTTTCTCCGTCTTCGCCTGCTGGATCAGCGTTGAGCGGAAATTGGTATAGATCGCGTGCGCCTCGTCCCATGCTCCTGCGAGAAATCCCTGAATCATCATATCAGCGATCGGCTGGGTTTCTTCGGGCGTCGCATAATCGCCGTATCCGATATGCGCCTCGCGTATGGGCTCATTTCTGCGCTCAAAATACTCCTTTGCCTTTTTGCCGACCGTTACGAGAATATATGGTCTTCGCAAGACCTTATATTCGGCGAGCATTGCCTCGGCTTTTTTCAGCATGTTGGCGTTGAATGCTCCGGCAAGGCCTTTATCCGACGTGATGACCACGACCAGGGAGTTCTGTATCGGTCTCGCCGTCAGGAGCGGCGGGATATGGCTTTCCGGCGTGCGCAGAAAAAGATTCTTCAGCATTTCCAAGGATGTCACGGCATATGGCCGCGCCGAGAGCGCGAACTGCTGGCTTTTGCGCATCTTCGTCGCCGAGACCACTTCCATGGCCTTGGTAATCTGGCTCGTATTTTTCACCGAGCGTATGCGCCGTTTGATGTCGCGTGTTGAGGGCATAGTGTACTATTCCTGGGACAGCACCAATCTGATCCATCAATTACTAAAGTTCGAAAGTCCCGTTCACGCTGGAATTTTGGTTTTCATCACCTTTGAACATGGTGAAGTTCTTTCCATAACTCTCTCCAGAAAAAGAACGCGATGATCGGAAATCCTAAAGCGGTGATGAGGCCGGGGTAATAACCGCCAACAGAAATGGCTTTTATGACATGATGTAGTTCGAAGAAATACACCAGTCCGGGCAGTATCATAAGGCGCAACTGCCATTTGGGGCCGGAGAGGAAAAGAAAAGTAATACCGAAGAGCAACCATATCATAATTTGAAAAAGAAGAAATGTCGCTTGATTCACCGACATCTCCACAAATGGGCGGAAGACAAAAAGGGAGTAAGAATCAATATTATAAAAATCGGTGAAATATTCCTCCAAACCGTGCGCTATAAAAAACGGTATGGAAATGCAAAAAATATTTTTAAGTTTTGAAGAAATCATATAGATAATTTCTTAAAATCATCAATCGCGGTTTTTAATTTTTCCTCGGTTTCTTTGGTGAGGTCGCCGGTTTCGCGGATAGTGTCCAGGATGTCGGCGCGGTGGAGTTTTTCGATGTAGTCCAAAAGTGCGGCACAGGTCGCTGGCACATCGGCGGACAGGACATCATCGAAGTATCCGTGCGTGCCGGCATAAATCGCGATCACTTGTTTTTCAAACGGGATGGGGTCGAGTTCCGACTGTTTGAGCAATTCGGTCAGCACACGTCCGCGCTCAATGCGTTTTTTCGTTCCTTCGTCCAGTTCGGACGCGAATTGGACGAATGCCGCGAGCTCGCGGAACTGGGCAAGTTCAAGGCGTAGACGGCCCGCAACTTTTTTCATGGCTTTGGTCTGCGCGGCCGATCCCACGCGCGACACCGAGAGGCCTACGTTGAGCGCCGGGCGCACGCCCTGATAAAACAATTCCGGCTCCAAATAAATCTGTCCGTCAGTAATGGAGATGACGTTGGTGGGGATGTATGCTGATACGTCTCCCAACTGCGTCTCTATAATAGGGAGCGCGGTGAGCGAACCGCCTCCTTTTTCTTTGCTCAATTTTGCCGCGCGCTCCAGAAGCCGCGAGTGGAGATAAAAAATGTCGCCCGGGTACGCCTCGCGTCCCGGCGGACGGCGGAGTAGGAGCGAAATTTCGCGGTAGCCCCACGCGTGCTTGGACAAGTCGTCGTAAATAACCAAAGCGTCGCGGCCTTGATGCATAAAATATTCGCCGATTGCCGCGGCGCTGTACGGAGCCAGATACCAGAGCGGCGCTGGCGCGGACGCGGGAGCCGACACCACGATGGTATAGTCCATGGCTCCTTTTTCTTTGAGGGTGGCTACTATTTTGGCGACTTTGGATTCTTTCTGCCCGATGGCGACGTAAATACAGACCGGCGTGGGATAGCGGCTGTCGCGCGCTTGATTCAAAATGGCGTCAATCACGATGGATGTCTTGCCGATCTGCCGATCGCCGATGATAAGTTCGCGCTGGCCGCGGCCCACCGGAATCATGGCGTCAATCGCCATAATGCCGGTGTGCAAGGGTATGTTTACAGGCTCGCGGTCGGTAACGGACGGCGCCGGACGCTCGGCAGGATAAAAAACTTCCTTTTCACGTTCTTTAAAAATGGGGCCTCTGCCGTCGAGTGGCTCACCCAGTGCGCCAACGACTCGGCCGATCAGCGCGTCCCCCACGCGCACGGACAGCACGCGGTTGGTTTGCCGCACGACGTCCCCTTCTTTTATTTTCGTATAATCCCCCAGCACGATGGCGCCCACGGTGTCTTCCTCCAGGTTGAACGCAATGCCTTCTACCGTGCCCTGCGCCGTCTCAAACGAAAGCATTTCCTGGGATGCGACTCCTGACAAGCCGTAAATACGGGCAATGCCGTCGCCTATCTCCAAAACGCGCCCGATACGCTCGGGCTTTACGTCTTTGGCAAGTCCTTCCAATTCTTTTTTAAGTCCCTCAATGATAGGAGAAGTCATATCAAATGCAAAAATCAAAATGAAAAGTTATGGAAACAATGTCGTAAGACGGCGCAGCGCGGTCGCGTCAATCAGCGTCTCTTCGTCAATGATAATCCGCGTGCCTGCGAGCAAATGCGGATTCACTTTTTCGATGATCGCCGACTTTGGCCCCAACATGCGTTTGATGCTGTGCAGATGTTTTGCGCTCAAGGGCGCGGCGCTTTCCACATCTGCCGCAGAAATTTCCTCTTTGCGGCGCATCCTGCGTCCGGCTTCACGCACGACCCGATCAATATCCTTCGTTGCCCGCGCCTTGGTCATGTGCGTGAACAGATTGGCGGCAATGTGCTTGAGTTCGGCAGAGGTCTTGCCCTGCAGGACTTCGGCGAGCGCGGCGGCATATTGTGCGGGCGTGTATTTCATTTTTTCATTGCGGCCACCGCCGCATCAATCAGCTCGCGGTCGCGCGCTGTCGGCGGCATCTTCATGAGGGCGGCCGCAATGCCGTCGCGGATGAGCTCGCGGGCTTCATGTTTCAACTCTTCGCGCAATTTGCCTTTCTCCTCCATGATGACGCGCTTGGCTTCTGTGATCATGTGCTCACCCCTTTTTCCGGCTTCGGCAATCAGCAGTTCGCGCTGTTCCTTGGCTACTGCTTCCGCGCGGCTCACGATGGCCAGCGCTGTCTGCTGGGCCGCGGAGAGCTTTTCTTCCTGCAATACCGCAATATCCGCCATGCGCTTTTCCGCATTGCGGGTGAGCGCCAGGCCCCGCTCAATACCTTCTCGGCGTTCATGCAGAACGCCGAGAATCGGGCGGTAGGCGAATTTCCAGAGAATAAAGAGGAGAACGCCGAAATTGACTGCCTGTGCCAACAGCATTCTCCAGTCAATCCCGAAATGTCGGATAAGCTCCTCCATCGTGGCTTATACGAACTTGATGACGAGTGCCACGACTAGCGCGTAAATCGCGATGGCTTCTGCGAATGCGATCGCAAGAATCATCGCGGTCTGCACTTTTGCCGCGGCTTCGGGATTGCGTCCGATGGCCTCCAGGCCCTTCACGCCGATAAATGCGATGGCAGCGGCTGGCACCGCGGTTCCGCCGACAATCGCGCCGGCAGTAGATAATAGCTTGATTGATTCTACATCCATAGTGATTAGCTTGTAGGAATTAGCTTGTAGGTTGTAGGAATGCGATGTGGTATTTCCTACAAACTACCAGCTACAAGCTACCAGCTTTAATATTTTTAATGACGCGCGACTTCTTCTGCCGTGTCGTGAGTACTGACGGCGATGCTGATGAACACCGTGGTCAGCATGGCAAACACTAGCGCTTGCACGAATCCGACAAATATCTCAAGCATGAGAAACGGGAGCGGCCCCCCGAACGGCATGAGAAAGCCGGTCACGACGAGCAGAACCTCGCCGGCAAATATGTTGCCAAAGAGGCGAAACGAGAACGATGTAATCTTAGCACATTCCGAGATAAGTTCAAGTATGCCCACAAAGAACTCAATAGGGCCCCGAAACGAGAGGAATTTGGATATATGGGCTTTGAAACCAATGGCGCCGATGGCAAGGGCGTGGATAATGAAGACCGTAACCGTGGCGAGCGCCAGCGTGACGTTCAAGTCGCTGGCGGCCGAGCGGAACAAAGGGATGAATCTTTCTCGAGTGTCAATGGTTTCGAAAAAACCAATAGAGCCGATGCCGGGCATGATACCAAGCCAGTTTGACGTGAGGATAAAAATGAACACCGTGCCGACCACGGGGAAATATTTCTCTGCCGTGGCGCGCGAAGCCAGCACGCCCTGCATGAGAGAGATGAGCTGCTCAATGAAAAATTCAAAGACATTCTGCAAGCCGCCGGGCACGATAGTGAGGCGCTTGTGCACCACGACGGCGGCGGCAACCAGGAGGGCGACGACGACCCAGCTCGTAATGAGCGTGTTGGTGATGTCAAACCCCCCGATATGAAATAGTTTTTCTGCGGCAATTTCAATACGCGGCATAATCGCTTGAGTATAGCGCAAAAAAGGCGAAATGTCCAGTGTGCGCCATTGAAAATGCCTCCGTGCAGGGTGTCCCCCAGGAGGCGGTACTGTAAATAAAATATGGGGATTCATCCGGCTTCTTCTCGTCTAGCGATCCCACGCGCTTTGCTGTGCCAATAGCGCGCGGTTCCCGGCTTGCGGTTTGGCATACCTTGCAGTCGCGCCTCAATATCTCGGAGTGCCGCCTTTCTCCCCGGATCTTCTTCACGCGAGCGCATGTCTGCGACTTGTTGAAAGAGCCGTGTCCATTCCGGATTGATCGGCTTTGGGAGATCTTGCCAATGCTCTGGGGCGCTACGACTGGCGGGGGGCGGCACAAACCCGTCTCCAAGCGACGGTATGTGCCGCAGGGGCGGAGTGCGTTCCCGTATGGTTGCGGCACGGTGTTGTTTAGGCGGCTTGGATCGTCTGTGTATCATGCACAGCCGCATCCCTATCCAACGCCAGTGCACAGATTGGTATAGGATTACACCACCCAGCATAGTGAATGCGCCACCTGTGACATACATAGCGTAACGCGGCTTTTGTGGCCCCTTCTGCACAAGATCGCTTGATTTCAACGCGAGGAAGAGGAGACAGCCGATGGTTAAAAATAGCAACCCTGCGGTGCGTTCCACCGTCCAACCCGTTTTGTGCACGAGTGCATCCCTTTCTGTCGGGAGGTTGAAAAATTGTCAAAAGAGCACAACGCCCTCACTCATTCTCTTATAGTATCTTTTCCATCTTTTTCCAAGACGGTTTCTCTGCGCGTGACACGTATATTGCCGACAGTTTGCTAAACGTTCCCTGGCGGATAGCATCTCTAATCTTTGACATCAACGTATTGAAAAAGGAGACATTGTGAATGATGGCAAGGCGTCCGGCTTCGTGATTTTTTTCTTTGAACAGGGCATGTAGAGCGCTTTTTTCCGTCTTTAGTTCCGCGCAGACATAGCACGCGCATGTTGGATCTAAAACGGTTCTGTCGTCGCGATACATTTCTTGCCATCTTTGGTGATTCGTAAGACTTTGCTCGCAGGACTTAAACCGATGTTCAACACTCGGTGTTTAACAATAATAGTGTTAAACACCGAGTGTTGAACATGCCGCGTGACTTTGCCGACACCATGCTCGCGCATGGCTCCCATGCTGAACACCTGAAATCCGCCGGAATCGGTCATGAGCGGCCCCTGCCACGCCATGGCGGCATGAAGCCCGGGAAATCGCGTGAGTCCTTCCTCGCCCAGTGTCTGCCACAGGTGATATGTGTTGGCAATGATGAGCTGGGTGCCGGTATGCTTCAGATCGTCGGCGTCCAGCGCGCGCACTTTTGCATGCGTGCCCACGACCACATAGCCGGGCGTCTCCACCATGCCGTGCGGCGTTTCTAGCATTCCCACACGTGCGCGGGTATGCTCATCTTTTTTAACAATACGGACCATAGAATACAGGGATCCGATCCCTGTGAGGCGTTAATTTATTTTCTCCAATCCCCGCTCGCGGAGTTTCTCAAAACTGCGGTGCAGAAACCATCCGGCAAGGGTGAGATACACGACATTGAGGACGAAGCTGATGAGCAATTTTTGCGGGTCTATTTTCCCGGTTGCGATCACTTCGCGGCTTCCCTCGAACACATACGTGATGGGGATGCACTTCCCGATCGTCTGCGCCCAGTGCGGCAGGGTCGAGAGTGGATAAAATGCCGCGGAAAACGGGGAGATGACGAAAATGGATGTCCACGCGAGCGCCTGCACTTTTCTGCCAAAGCGCAGGATGAGCCCCATGACGAGAAACCCGAACCACCATCCGGTCATGATGAGCAAAAGGCCGAACGGAATGAGAAGAAAGCCGAATCGAAACAGATTAACTGCGTACAGCACCCATGCAAGAGTGACGGCAAAGGCAAAACTCATGACGGCTTTTACAAAGCCCAGCGCTAAAAGGGATGCCATCCATTCGCGGAACATGAGCGGAGACGCGAAGAGATTGATGAGATTGCGCTCCCAGAATTCTTCCAGCGCGTTCATAGTAATTTCTCCCTGACCGCGCCAGACGATGAGCCAGAGAAGAATGCCGGACAGCACCACAAAGAAGGCCGTTTGTCCGCCATCGGGATTGAGCGAGGTGAGATAGGTGGAGGTCAGGCCCCAAAGGAGCAAATCAATACTCGGCCAATAGAAAGCGTCCGCCATCTTGTCGATGTTGTGGCGGAATGCGTAGATGTAGCGGAGCGTCATGCCCCAGACGCGGTAGAGGTTCATTCTTTTTTGGTCACGGCAAGGAAATAATCTTCCAGCGTTGGCTTTTCAATGGAAATTTCGTCATAGGCAATGCCCCGGTCCATGAGTCCGTGCAGGAATCCCGGTATGTCGCGTTCCTTTACGTCAATGATGATATGCTTCCCCTCGACGCGAGAGCCGTTGCCCCGCTCCGTAGCATAGCGCATAGCGCGCTCCGTGCCTTCTTTGATCAGTAATTCGATGTGGCACGTCTCCACCGATCGCGCAAGTTCCGTGGGCGTGTTGTCGGCGATGACGCGTCCGTGGTCAATGAAAATAACGCGGTCGCATACTTCCTCTACTTCGGCCATGTTGTGCGAGGTGAGGATAATAGATACTTGGAATTGATTGCGCTCGTTGAGCAGGAATTCGCGGATGTATTTTGCGGCTTCGGGGTCGAGCGATGCGGTGGGCTCGTCCAGGAGCAATACTTTGGGGAAATTGATAAATGCTTTTGCCAGATTCACGCGTGTCAGCTGTCCTGCCGAGAGTTCAATCAAGGGACGCGACAGTAATTCTTCCAAACGAAACAACGAGACGACCTTGCTGATGCGCGCCGGGCGGTCGGCGATCTTGTACAAAAAAGAAATAAAGCGTAGATTTTCCTGCACGGTCAATCCCCACGGCAAATGCGTATATGTGGAGGAAAAGTTTACGTCTTCAAGGATGTCCTCGCGGTGCCGGGTAAAATCCTTGCCAAAATATTTTATGGCGCCGAGTGTCGGGGTCAGCACGCCCAACAGCATTTGGATGGTCGTGGTCTTTCCCGCGCCATTGGGGCCCAGGAGGCCGAGGATTTCCCCCCCTTTCAGGGAAAACGAAAGATCGTCCACGGCGGTGAATGTGCCGAATTGTTTGGTAAGGCGTGATACGGATAGGATACTCATGTGCCTACGGGTTACCCTGTCCCCGATACCCTCGGCGCCTGTGCCGATCGTTGCGCCGATGTTGCATCATTTGCGATTTAATCGTAAGGAATCAGGCCTTCTTTGCGAAGGGCGTTATGGGCGGCTTCTATTTTGGCTATCGGTGCGTTGAGCTGTTGTGCCAGCAGGGGCAGGGTGTGGGATGGATCGGCGAGCAATGCGGCCAGGATTCTGCCTCTCAATTGCCGGTTCGATCCCTCAAAGTGTGATTGTACGGTGTAGTTCTTGCTCCGGCGGTTGGGGTTGGCCATCCCCTTCTTTAGCCCAAGCATAGCACCATAGTCCATGAGGGCATAATACCATTCGCGGGGGTTCTGCTTGCTTACGGTTGCGGTGATGAGGGGCAAAATGCGCACGTCCGGCACGCCGGCTACTTTGGGGAAAAAGAAATGAATGTACACGCGGCGGATGTTGGTTTCGATAAACGCGACGGGTTTTTGAAACGCGAACGCCGCAATGGCTCCTGCGGTCCCTGGCCCGATGCCGGGCAAGCGCCGGAGCGCGTCTGTGTCTTGCGGCAAACGGCCGCCGTGCTTGGCGATTACAATTTCGGCAAGCCGTTTGAGCCACACGGCGCGGCGATTGTAGCCAAGTCCCTGCCATGTGCGCAGTACGTCAGCGACGGGTGAGTGCGCAAGCGAGGCAAAATTAGGAAATTTTTCTATGAACGCGGTGTATGCTGGCAGTACGCGATCAACCTGTGTCTGTTGGAGCATGATCTCGGAAACAAGGATGCGATAGGGATCGCGCGTACGCCGCCACAGCATTGTTCTGCCCAGTCGGTGGTAGTGGCTCCAGATGGCCCGTTTGAACGCGGAAAGTTGTTCGGGCGAGGGTCGCATACGAGTATAGACGAAATCCAGCTTCCATTTTGGAAGCCGGATTTCTCGACGTCAAATGGAAGATACTATTGCGCCATGAATTCTGCGGCGATCATGCCTCCGGTTGAGGCCGCGAGCGGCATATCCGCCGCGTAGTCAAATTTCTTGTCGCCGTTGTCCGCGTGGAGCATGGCATAGTATTTCATGCCCGCCGTCGTGGAGCGAAGCAATTCCACGTTGCCCGTATGCGTGCCCTTGGCGAAGAGTTGCGCACCGAGGATATTGCCCGGCTTGCCGTTCTTGTCTTCATGGATGGCTACCCACGTGTCCTTTTCCGCTTTTACCGTAAGGGCAACCATGGTCCCTGCGGTTTGATTGTCGGCAGATACCGTGCTGATGCCGCCCATGCTTGCCGAAATCTGGGCAAGGGCTGATGCCGGATTTTCCTCCTCCGCATTTTCAGCGGTCTGTGCCTCTCCCTGCGTGCCGGTTTCGCCTGCCGCTCCTGCGGATTCGGCGGTCTTACCGCCGTCCGCCGTCTTATTCTTGTTTATGATCCTGGCCGATGTCCCATAGCCCAGAAGAAACGCGATGACGAATACAATGATGAGCGTGGGATAGCTCTTCTTAAGCGGCTCCATCATAAAAAAGTAGGATAAAGGTGAATAAAAAATGAGATTTTATTAGCACTAGTGTGTCCGATAGCATAAAAATAGTCAAGCGCCACTAACGAGGTTAAACCTCGTTAGTGGCAAAAAGAAAATGGGCGGCCATTAAAGGATCCGCCCGAGATGAACCCGTAATGATCAGACATTAAACCTTATCTTTAAGTGCTTGACGGAGACTGCTCGGCAGGTCAGCTTTCAATGACCCTCTATTGAATCTTTGCTTGAGGACACGCAGGACGAGATCGCGATCTATACCACTGAACTGTTTGAATCTCTGAATCAACACCTGGTCTGAAAGGGCGTTTAGAAATCTTGTATCTGCCATCACTGATCCCCCCATCCAGCGAAACATGAAATGATGTCCAAAGAACGAGTGCTCTTTTTCTGTGGGTCGCACATGCCTTAGACACGCGGATGCCCATGTAAACAAAAATCCCTCCCGCGCTGGGGAAGGATTGCCGGAGTTCTTTTGCTTCTGTACATCTACTGATGCGCTCCAACAAAGCCCGCCCTCTTGGTAAGGAGAAGTCCGAGATGCAGACCATGGCTTTGTCGCACGATTTTCATGATGACGATACAGTAGCACGGAGTCGAAAGAAGCGTCAATCCCTTGGCGGTTGAAAAAGAAAATGGGAGTGTCGCATGGCGACACTCCCGTGCTGATGATCAGATGACTTCGGCACACCCTATGCGAGGTGTACCCTCAAGGGAAGCCGCCACTCGCAGACAATTTGCAGAGTTGCGGATTCTTCCAGAACAAAGAGAAAATCCTGTGTAATCTCGGTCTTGGGAATGACCCCAATTTTATATGGGTCTCCTCCTTCCTCCGTGATCCTGGCGAGCACTTCGGAGACAGAACCGCAGAGAACGATCGTTGAACGAGCTCCTCGTTGGCTGTTGAGATGTTCCGCGGCCTTCCTCTCCGGCTCCATGCACATTATCTGCATACCAATCTCCTGAATGTTATTCCGCCGGGCCAAGGTTTTGAATAGAAGACCCCGCCTGCTTATGAAAGGCCGTGACTTGTGCCACGCAACGAGCACAAAACTGCGTCACAACCCCCGTAGAAACGATGTGTATCCTTGTATACGGTCCCTCGTGAAGGCAGTTCGGCTCTTCGGCCCTTTCCTGCACTCCACCATTTTTCTCAATACCTCCGTGCTCGTACATGCCTTTCTCCTCACTTGAAGTATGGTCGGGTTTTCTAATCTTAATCTGCCGAGCGCATCAAACATTGCCTGCACATGGGCCGATGTCTCCTTTAACCCCTTGAGATTATTTGGTTATCAAAGATCTCGTACTGACGATCTCCAGCAGGATACCTGTTATCCTCTGGCGTCGGGCGCGGAACTACTGATTCCGTGCGCGGCGTCAAAAGACAATGTGCCAACAAAAAACCCCTCTTTCTTGAGGAGTCGGCCGGTCATTTACGCTTTTACTTCACTGTATATTTCAAGACCGCCAACTCCGTTGGGTAAAGTAGGTAAAGCCGAAGAAATATGAAGTTGTGGGCGAAATACAATGATTCATAACAGTATGACTATCTTATCAGATACCCCCATCGTGTCAAGATGTGGGTAGCCCCATGAAATCATCGCCCTGACTTTTTGCGAAGTGTCGGGTGGACAACGATCGCAACGGCAAGGAGAAAAATCGCGATGGTAAGATAAAAAAGTTGGAGTTGGTTCATACTGTTTGGATGTCTTTTGCCAGCGTCATGGCGAAGATCCACATCTCAAGCATAGGGATACGGAAACATGATAGGCGTTGTCTGTTCTATGCTCCTATCACTGGGAACGATGCCGAAGCGTGGGATATACCACGATGGCAATCGCCAAAAGCAGAATAGCGCCTGCAAGATAAAAGATGGCTAAGTGGGTCATACTCAAGAAATATATTTACCGATGATTAAAGCGATGAACCATGCGCCTGCGGTGAACATAATACCGAGAACGAATGCAATAGGACTGAACTCTCTGGTGAAAAAAGGCACCACCAGTGACGCAAGAAATACCTCTCCGCTGGAAACCAATACGCTGGTCACGATGCGCAACTGGGAATCCGAAAGCATAGTTTCCTCCAAGATACTCCTCTGTGATCCAATGTCAAGAAAATGTATCTGTCTCTTTGAGCGGGATGGCGGTTACTTCTGAATGGCGAAAAACGTGCTCTTTTGTTCGCGTAATACGGAAAAGCGCTCCGCAGTGGGGATCGGGGCATGCGACTTCTTGGTCAGTCGTCATCCAGTCGTTTTTGTCCGTTGGGCGCTGTTTTGCCGGAAGCAATGGCAGTAATGCGGCTAGCGCATAAATGGAGAAGCTTTTTCCGGCGGGGATGGATAGATTTTCTCCTTTCAATTCAAAGTAATCCCCTATAATGTGATTGCAGATCATGTTCCCGCGCGGCGCTACGACATCTACTTTCAGATCGTAGAGCATGAATGTGTCGTTTGGATTTTCATTATTTATCATACGCTGATAATACCGTATCCATGATGGTGTTTCAAGTATGATTCTATTGAAAATAAAATGAGGGAGCACCGTGGTGGTGTCCCCCTCCGACTCACCCCCTACTTATTGAGGGTGTATTTCATGATTGAGGCATGCTTGCCTCCCTGGGCCCGTTCGAGATCGTATACGTCTCCGCGGGGCTCGATCGAGCGATCAAGGACGCCGTGTATAGCCCCCTGATCTTCACGATCGAGTTCAAACGAAAACGTCTTTGCCAGTGTATTGAGGTGCGCGGTGTTCCGCGCGCCTACGATGATGCCAGCGACGAGCGGCTTATCGAGAACATAGCGCATTGCGACGTTCGCAATACTCACGTCGTGTTTGCGGGCAATCATCGAAAGGACAGTGAGCAGTTCCTGAAACAACTCCCATCCTCCAAACTCATCAATGATCAGCTTGTATTTCGCCAGGGAACGATTTTCCAGTGGCTCCTGCGGCTCCTCTGCGCCACGCCACTTTTCGGAAATGAATCCTCCGGCAAGGGTACCGTAGCAGAGGAGCTTGACGTCATGACCGAGGCAGAATTTCACCATGGCGTTTTCCGGACGATGGTCCAACAAGGAGTATTGCACCTGGTTTGAAATTACATGAACGCCGACATTGATAATTTCAGACAGGTGAGGCACGTCGAAGTTTGTAACTCCGATATGACGAATTTTCCCTGCTCGTTGCATTTCAGCGAGCAGAAGCACGGTTTGGGCGTACCGCGGTATCTCGTAATCCCACCAATGGAATTGTACGAGATCCAGACAATTAACGCAGAGACGCGACCGCGAGCGGTCAATGACACTCTCAACGTAAGCGCGATTGACGCGCGGCAGTACGTCAAGATCCGGTACGAATTTCGTATGAATCTTGAACATCTGTTCAAACCAGATTTGCGCAGGAATGATGCCATGCTCTTTGAGAAACGTCTTTCGAAATTCACCGATCATCTCCTCCACGCCTGTGTATATGTCGGCGCAATCAAATGTTGTGATTCCGGCTTGCAGAAAGGCGAACATGTCTCTGATCGCTACTGCGCGGTCAACAGAGCCATGTCCTCCAGCGAGTTGCCACCCACCTTTGAGGATGCGGGAAATTTCATACCCATCGGTCAGTTCAACGCGAGGAATGGGCATAGCTTTCTCTCCTATTCGTGTCTGATTTTCATACGTTCAATCAGTAGATTTCCTGCATCTGCTTCTCCTGTGCCTGGCGTAGATCCGGCCAAAACATCGGGGATTTGATGCTTAACGGCCTTGTAATGATTTCCGCGAAAAAGACGGATCGCGAGACCAATCTCAATCGCGGCATCCCTGCACTTGCCTGCGAGATCAGCATCAATGCCGCTACCAGAGATCCTATCCAAAAGCGCAAAAACGGTTCTTCCGCTTGCGGCTCTTGTATACAGATCTCTGGCTTCTTGCATGTCGACCCTCGGCAAATACGGTACATTCTCCTCTAGATAATAGGCCAAATACTCAGGATTGCTTGCTAACAGTCGATCTCCGGCAAGAAGCAATTCTAGATTGAACAGTCCGAGTGAAAATACTCCGCTGGGGCCCTTGAATCCGCGGAACGGATGAGCCGCAAAATATTGCCGGATCACGGCGAAATGCTCGACCGGCAATTCCGCGTTCATTGCCGTGACACCCTGTGCCATGTGATAGGTCTCGCTGGCTGCCGCCTTCAATGTACTGCATACCATATCCCGCAAAGCAACCTGGTCGTTCGCTTTGGCGAGTTCCTCAATAGCCGTCCGACAGAATATCGCGGCTTGCTTGAGTTGCCTTTCGGCGCGCATCTGATTCCGATAGAATTTCTTCTCGGACACTCCAATAGTGCCCTCACAGAACACACGCATATCACCTTTGGGATTGGCAAAAATTAAATCCTCATACGTCATTGCAGGAATTCTTCCAAGGGATTGAGCGGAGCGATCTACCATGCTCTGAAGCAAAGTGCCAGGATTTCCCCCGGAATGCACGATTCCCGATTCCATGAATAGCATATCAAGAAGCGCTATGTCATGGTGTCCACGAAAGTGCTCCAAAAGATATGGAACAGAGACGGCGCCAAGTTTATCCTCGCAACGCTGCGCGAGATCGTCAGGGGTCATTCTGTTTTGCCGTACGTTTGCGAGCAGAAGCGGGAACTCGTCAACGACAAAGTCGCTCACGGAACCCAGTGGGCGAATAGGGTTAGACATGAAGCCGTGCATCGTGTTTCCTTTCAACCGATTTTGGGTTGCTCAACAGCTCTCATTGTCAAAGAGCGGTATTGCCAACACGCCTTGTGCTGGCGGCCGGCAATTTATCTCTCAGAGATAAACGGCCGCCCTGCAACACAAACAAAATACCCTCCGGCAAAGTCCAGAGGGCGTAAACGATCGTTTACGGGGGATTCGATGTTTTGCTTGCTTATCGAATCGCCAAATGCGGACTTTGCGCTGTGTGCAAAGTCCACCACCATGTTGCTATTTTTGCCGAAAGGTAAGCAGATATCATATCGTTGCTGGAATGGTAGCATGGGCGCTACGTTGGTGTCAAGCGGCCGCGGCTGGGGAAAAGTACAGTGGATTGACATATCGGGAGAGAGACATATACTGGACGGGTGCCGAAGAAACAAATGATTATTGATGATTTGGCGCTGATGGTAAAGCGCGGTTTTGGCGGGGTTACTGAAGAGATCGGGGGGGTAAGGCAACAAATCGGAGATATGGGAGATGAGATTAGAGGAGTCAAGGAAGAGATAGGAGGCCTAAAAGGAGATGTCCGTCGGCTGGAGCAAAAAATGGATGATGGCTTCCGGGCGGTGAACAAGCGCCTTGATCTCATGCACGAAGAAATATCCGATGTTCCCGACATGCGTGAAGCGGTGGAAGATCATGAAAAACGGCTTGGCCGTCTGGAGCGCAATGCTGGTGTTGCCGCTTGACAAGGTTTCCATTTTGTACTACGTATTGATTATGTCCAATGTATCCACAAACCAAGCCGCTCACATGATGCCCTCTATGATGATGGGCATGATGATGCGTGAGATGTCTTCACAGCGAAGGCGGTATTGGGATATGCGGTAAACGACCGAAGAAAGAAAATCCCCGAACGCCTTCGCCACAAGCGAAGGCGTTCTTTGTCAGGTCTTTGAAAATTCACGCATCAAGGTTGCCGGCTACTGCTCGCGAACCCGCATGGGCGAAATTCGCTGGCAGTACCGGCAACATTACAAGGGAGGAATGTCATGAATATCCGCGTTTGTGTTGATCCGCATGAGTGGCCCGGAAGAGAAATCCTTCACATTACCGCACAGGTGGAAAACATTCTTGGTGCCAACGAGAACGGCATCCTTCTGAATCAAATAATTTCTTATCAGGGAAATCGGTTCAGGATTGTGAGTGATACCCGGTATCCGCAGGCGGACAGCCGAGTTATAGGTATCCGCTACATTGACTAGTACAAGCTCTTTGCGCGTATCGCAGTTTGGCTCTATCCATCCAGGATAGAGCCCTTTTTCATGCTCAAGATCATAGGTTCATCTAATACGCTCGAGCGTTTTATGTGAACCTATGAGAGTTTTTCTATGCGAACGCCGAGAAGGCGGATTTTTTTGCG